>ERZ1645192.2863-NODE-2863-length-14215-cov-11.688771_pt1 | contig 14215 bp, 8 predicted proteins | sample MGYA00575354_ERZ1645192 | MGnify/ENA primary metagenome ERZ1645192 (study PRJEB40844, sample SAMN11349763) | freshwater sediment metagenome | isolation source: river sediment | host: Sediment | place: India: Faizupur Khadar , New Delhi | collected 2017-02-21 ... | reverse complement strand
CCTGACGGGGGCGACGGGGGCCGTGGCGGTCACGTTCTCCTCAGGGGCAACAGCCAGATGTGGACGCTGCTTCATCTGAAGTACCATCGTCATATCAAGGCGGGGCATGGGGGTAATGGCGGCAAGCAGTGCAGTTTCGGGGCCAGCGGTGAGGATAAGATCATCGAGGTACCTCTGGGGACGGTCGTCAAGGATGCCGAAACGGGAGAGTTTCTGATGGAGATCACCCAGGAGGGGGAAACACGCGTTCTTTTTGCCGGGGGCCGGGGCGGATTGGGGAATACCCATTTCAAGACGGCCACTCATCAGACGCCCCGTTTTGCGCAACCCGGAGAAGCGGGTACCGAAGCCTGGGTCATCCTGGAACTTAAGATCCTTGCCGATGTGGGGCTGGTTGGATTTCCCAGTTCAGGAAAGTCCACCTTGTTGTCGGTGGTCTCCGCCGCCAAACCTAAAATCGCCGACTATCCCTTCACCACGCTGGTCCCCAATATCGGTATCGTCAGTTACCGCGACCAGCACTCTTTCGTGATGGCTGATATTCCGGGGATCATCGAGGGGGCCCACCTGGGGAAAGGCCTGGGATTGCGTTTCCTTCGCCACATCGAACGGAATCCCGTGCTGTTGTTCATGGTGCCTGCCGACAGCAACGACCATCTCCGTGAATACCAGATCCTGCTGAAGGAGTTGGAGGAGTACAATCCTGAGCTCCTCGACAAACAACGCTTTCTGGTGATCAGCAAAGCTGACATGCTCGACGAGGTCCTCATGAAACAGATCAGCTTGCTGTTGCCGGGGATCCCTCATATGTTCATCTCTTCGGTGACAGGTTTCAATATTATTGCCCTAAAGGATAAGATCTGGCAAATATTAACTGCATCATAAATGGATTGGTTTGATGCGCTGGTTCGTTTCGACGGGCAGCTGTTCCTGCAACTCAATGGCCTCCATACGCCCTGGTGGGATACCGCCATGCTCTTCTTTACACGCAAGGAGAGCTGGTTGCCCCTTTACCTGATATTGATCTGGCTGATTGTCAGGAATTACGGTGCCAGGTCGTGGTATATTCTGGTATTTCTGGTGATTGGATTGGTAGTCAGCGATCAGGGTACGGGGATCCTCAAGGAGCTGGTGGAGCGGCCCCGGCCAGGTTACGACCCCTCGGTCAGCAGTCTGACGCACATCGTTTTGCGCAAAGGTGGTGAGTTCGGTTTTCCCTCTTCGCATGCCTCCAATACTTTTTTTGTGATGGTCTTTACGGGATTGCTCTTCCGCAACCGGCTTACCCTGGTCTCCCTTTTTGTGTGGATGTTGCTGGTTTCTTTTTCCAGGATCTATGTAGGGGCGCATTTTCCGCTGGATCTGGCAGGGGGGTGGCTCTTCGGCGGGCTTGCTGGCTGGGGATTCTACCGGTTGATGTTATGGGGCGAGGCACGGGCAGGAGGCCGCAGGAACGCCAGATCCAAACCCCTCCCGCCCCAGCAGGCAGGAACCCTCCCGATCGTTTTGGTGACGCTGATCCTCACCCTGCTGACGGCCGTTTACATCCTTCATAAGTACGATTTTTTATAACCCTCATGTGGCCGGCGCCACAGGTCACCCCATGGGAGCATGATCGGTTGGTTGGCATAAGTCATCGCAAGTAGAATGATTGGGTGGGCGACGCAGGTCTCCGCAATGGGAGAATGATCGGTGGGGCGGTCTTGCTCGCCCCATGGGAAAATGATTGGTTGGGTATGGTTTCCACCCCTGTGGATTACTTTTCCGACTTTTGTCGGTTCTCCCGTCTGCATTACGAAACTGAATCCGTGGTTATGCTTCGGAGGGGTGTTTCCATTTCGGATTAATGGTTTAATATAGAGGAGGATAATGTGATTTTATCAACTTTTGACTGTTTATTTCTACCCGGCATGAAAGTCCGGCCGGAGCCCTTAAATCGCTATATTTGCACCAAAATCACGGAAAATGAATGCAGTTTATGATGAGAGTACCATCCAGACCCTGGACTGGCAGGAGCATATCCGTAAGCGGCCGGGGATGTATATCGGCAAGCTGGGCGACGGTGCAGCTTCCGACGATGGTATTTACGTGCTGGTGAAGGAGGTGATGGACAACTCCGTGGATGAATTTATGATGGGTTATGGGAAGAAGATAGAGCTGACCATAGACCAGGAAAAGGTGCGGGTGCGTGACTACGGGCGGGGGATTCCGTTGGGGAAGCTCTCCGATGTGGTGAGCAGGATGAACACCGGCGCCAAGTACGATTCGAAGGTATTTAAGAAGTCGGTAGGGTTGAACGGAGTGGGGATCAAGGCGGTGAATGCCCTTTCTTCTGAGTTTTCCATCCGGGCGATCCGTGAAGGTCAGGCGAAGGAGTTGGTTTTCAGCAAGGGGGTTCAGGTGGAGGAGAAAGCGCTGGTCGAAACCGAAGAACCCAACGGCACTTTAGTGACCTTCCGTCCCGATGAGTCAATATTCAGGGGGTATCGTTATCTGAGTGATCACCTGATCAATCTGATCAAGAATTACACCTTTCTGAATGCGGGGCTGACGATTGATTTCAATGGGCATAAATATTTCTCGCGCAATGGGTTGAGAGATCTTCTGGAGGAGAATCTGGAGGCTGATCCCCTCTATCCCATCATTCACCTGAAGGGGGAGGACATAGAAGTGGCCCTCACCCACGGGAACCAGTATGGTGAGGCCTACTACTCCTTTGTGAATGGGCAGCATACCAGTCAGGGGGGCACGCATCTCTCGGCTTTCAGGGAGGTGCTGGTCAAGACGATCAGGGATTTTTACAAGAAGGATTTTGATCCTGATGATATCAGGGCCTCGATTGTGGCGGCGATCAGTATCAAGGTAGAGGAGCCGGTTTTTGAGTCGCAGACCAAGACCAAGCTGGGGTCGAAGGATATGGGGCCCAATGGACCGACGGTGAGGACGCATATTTTCAATTTCATTCAGAAGGAGCTGGACAACTATCTGCACAAGAACCAGGAGACGGCAGAGGTGTTGTTGCGGCGGATCCAGGAGTCGGAGCGGGAGCGCAAGGCCATCTCGGGGATTAAGAAGCTGGCCAAGGCCCGCGCCAAAAAGTCCAATCTTCACAACCGGAAGCTGCGTGATTGCCGGATTCACTTTACCGACAGCGAGGAGAAGCGGGTGGAATCCTGTATTTTTATTACGGAAGGGGATTCGGCCAGCGGATCGATCACCAAGTCGCGCGATGTGGATACCCAGGCGGTTTTCAGTCTCCGGGGCAAACCCCTGAATACCTATGGGCTGACCAAGAAGGTGGTTTACGAAAATGAGGAGTTCAACCTGTTACAGGCTGCCCTTAATATTGAAGATAGTATTGACGACCTGCGTTATGCCAAGGTCATCATTGCCACCGATGCCGATGTTGACGGCATGCACATCCGCCTGTTGCTGATCACCTTCTTCCTCCAGTTTTTTCCGGAACTGATCAGGAGAGGGCATGTGTTCATTCTGCAGACCCCTCTGTTCAGGGTGAGGAACAAGAAACAGACCATTTACTGTTATTCCGAGGAAGAAAAGCAGGCGGCCATTGAAACCCTGAAGGGGAACCCCGAGATCACCCGGTTCAAGGGGTTGGGGGAGATTTCTCCTGATGAGTTCAAGTATTTTATCGGGGCTGATATCAGGTTGGATCCGGTACTCATGAAGAAGCATGAGTCGGTGGCCCAGATGCTGGAGTTTTACATGGGCAAGAACACTCCTGAGCGGCAGGATTTCATTATTGATAACCTCTATATTGAGAAGGATGAAGTGGCCTGATGCAGGAGTCTGCTTCGATGGATTATCCACGGGTGCCGTAAATGCCGGCGGCCTTATTATGGCGGCAGTTTCCTATTGATGGCCTTAAATTAAAACCATGTCAGATCAGTCAGAACCCATACAGGAGAACAAGCCTGAGATTCCGAAGGAAGCGATTACTTACCTTTCGGGGATGTACAGGGAGTGGTTCCTGGATTATGCCTCCTATGTGATTTTGGAGCGTGCCGTGCCCTATGTGATTGACGGGCTGAAGCCTGTTCAGCGGAGGATTCTTCATGCCATGAAGGAGATGGATGACGGTCGTTTCAACAAAGTAGCCAACGTCATCGGGCAGACCATGCAATACCATCCGCACGGGGATGCCTCCATAGGGGACGCGCTGGTGCAGTTGGGACAGAAGGAGTTGCTGGTGGAGACGCAGGGGAACTGGGGGAATATTCTCACCGGTGATGGTGCTGCGGCACCCCGTTACATCGAGGCCCGCCTGTCGAAGTTCGCCCTGGAGGTCCTTTTCAATCCCAAGACTACCGAGTGGAAACTCTCCTACGATGGCCGGAAAAAGGAACCCGTAATGCTGCCGGCGAAATTCCCGCTCCTCCTGGCCCAGGGAGTCGACGGTATCGCCGTAGGCCTGGCTTCTAAAATTCTGCCCCATAACTTTTTGGAACTGTGCGATGCCTCGGTGGCATACCTGAAAGAAGAACCCTTTCTGATCTATCCTGATTTTCCGACCGGGGGGTCGGTCGATGTCTCCAAGTACAACGACGGTCTGCGGGGTGGAGTCATCAAGGTGAGGGCCAAAATTGAGAAAAGGGACAGCAAGACCCTGGTCATCAACGAAATCCCCTATGGTAAGACGACCACCTCGGTCATTGAGTCGATTCTTAAGGCCAATGAAAAGGGGAAGATAAAGATCAGGAAGATCGACGACAACACGGCGGCCAATGTGGAGATTATGGTTCACCTTGCACCGGGGGTCTCTTCCGATAAAACCATTGATGCGCTGTATGCCTTCTCCGACTGTGAAATCTCCATCAGTCCCAACGCCTGTATCATTGAGGAGGACAAGCCTTATTTCATGACGGTCTCTGAGATCCTGAAGAAGTCGGTCGACTCGACGTTGCAGTTGCTGAAGCTGGAACTGGAGATCAAGCTGAAAGAGCTGGAGGAAGCCTGGCATTTCACCTCCCTGGAGAAGATCTTCATCGAGAACCGCATATACAAGGACAGTGAGTTTGAGCAAGCCAGGACGCTGGATATCGCCATTGCCCATGTCGACAAGCGGTTGGAGCCTTTTAAGCCGGGGCTTCACCGGGAAATCACCCGGGAGGATATCCTGAAGCTCCTGGAGATCAAGATGGCCAGGATTCTGAAGTTCAATGCCGACAAGGCCAGTGAGTATTTGCTTTCGCTGGAGGAGGAGATGGCTGTCGTTTTAGACCATATCCGGAATATCGTTCCTTTCACCATCAGCTGGTTTGAGCGGTTAAAGGAAAAATATGGCAAAGGGCGGGAACGTCGCACCGAGTTGCGCAGTTTCGAGAATATCGTGGCGGCCAAGGTCGTGGTGGCCAATGAAAAGTTATATATCGACCGTGAGGAAGGATTTGCCGGAACGGGTTTGAAGAAGAACGAGTACGTCTGTGACTGTTCTGACATGGATGATATCATCGTGATCAGGCGCGACGGCACATACTTCGTGACCAAAGTGAGCGAGAAGGCGTTTATCGGGAAGAATGTCCTGTATATCAATGTTTTCAGGAAGGATGATTCCCGGACCATCTACAATGTGGTCTACCGTGACGGCAAGAGTGGTTTCTCGTACATGAAGCGGTTCAACGTGTCGGGGGTAACACGCGACAAGGAGTATGATATGACGCAGGGCAACAAGGGATCGCGGATCATATACCTGTCGGCCAATTCCAACGGGGAAGCAGAGGTGCTGAAGGTGTTTCTCAAGCCCAAAGCGCGGATCAAGAAGCTGGTATTTGAGCAGGACATGGGGGAACTGGCCATCAAGGGGCGCCAGTCGATGGGGAATATCCTCACCAAATATGAGGTCCATAAGATTTCGCTCCTCGAGCGGGGCACCTCGACCCTGGGAGGCCTCAAGGTATGGTTTGACCCCGACGTGCTCCGGCTTAACGCCGACAAACGGGGCAAGTACCTCGGGGAATTCACGGGCGACGATAAGATCCTGGTGATATACAAGAACGGAGAGTACGTTCTCCACAATTACGATTTCAGCATTCATTTTGAGAACAACATTCTGACCATTGAGAAATTCGATCCCGGGAAGGTCCTCTCGGTGGTTTATTACGATGCCGAGCAGGAGTTTTACTATGTCAAGCGATTCGAGATTGAGGAGGTGATGAACAAGCCGGTGGGCTTTATCGGTGAGAACAAGGATAATAAGCTGGTGAGTGTGACCTGGGTGCGTTATCCCCGGCTGGAGATTGAATTCGGTGGCCGGAACAGCGAGCGCGAGAACGAGATCATCGAGGTGGCGGAATTCATCGGCATTAAAAGCTGGAAGGCCAAGGGGAAGCGGCTGAGTAACTTTGAGGTGGAGAACATCAGGGAGCTGGAGCCGGTGATCCGTGATGAACATGAGGAGGTGGCCGGGGATGAGGAGATTCCTGAATCTCCGGAATCGCCCGTTGATGACATCCCGTTTGAAGTGCGCAGGGCTACCGATGAAGACGCCAACCAGATGACCCTGTTCTGAGATGAGGATTTACCTGGTCGGATACATGGGCAGTGGCAAGACGACCCTGGGCCGGCGGCTGGCGCGGCTGATGGGACTCAATTTTATTGACCTGGACAAATACATCGAGGAGCGTCACTGCCGGACGGTGCAACAGCTCTTTGCCGGCGAGGGGGAGGAGATTTTCCGCAGGTACGAACGGAAAGCCCTGGAAGAGGTGGCCGAATATGATGACGTGGTGGTATCAACGGGAGGGGGTGCCCCCTGTTTCTTCGATAACATGGCATTGATGAACCGCACGGGGACTACTGTTTTTCTGGACCTGCCCCCAGCCATCCTGGCCGGGCGGTTGCTCCGCTCCAAAACAGAAAGACCTCTCATCAAAGGAAAAACGCCTGAAGAGCTCCGGCTTTTTATCGTCAAAACGCTGGCTGAACGCCGTCCTTACTATGAAAAGGCCCGTTTCACCATCACCCGCTCGGAAACCCCTGCAGAAGAGATCGTAAAGCTGATCAATCACCCCTGATTTCTGCACACTCAGTTGAGCATCTCCTGTCCGCCCGTGACCGGAATGGCCTGTCCGGTTTCATATTCCTGAACCATAATGTAATAGATGGCTTTAACCACGTCGCTGGGCAGGCATCCTCTTCCGGCGGGAACCTGTGCCTCGTAATGTTGTCTGACCTCCTCAATGGTGCGGGCGCCCTTGACTTTTCCGGCTTTCAGGTACTGGACGAAGAGGCCGTTATCGGGGTCGGCCCAGAGCGGGCCGTCAAAAAAGTTACCCGGGCAGATGGCATTGACTTTGATGCGGAAGGGCATCAGCTCCAGGGCGAAGGACTGGGTGAGTCCTATTCCTCCGAATTTAGCCCCTGCATAGGCGAAGTTTTTGTTGCTTCCTTTGAGCCCTGATTTGGAGTTGATCTGGATGATGTCCATGAAATGGCCGGGGTTGAACCGGTGCTGCAGTTTCATGACTGCCGAGACATATTTGGTGCAAAGGAAATAGGCATTGTAGTTGACGCGGGTCATCAGGTCGAAGGTTTCGGGGGTCATTTGGTCGAGGCTTCCGGCGCGGAGGATCCCGGCATTGGAAATCAGCACGTCGATACCTCCGAAGCGGAGCACGGTACGGCGGACCATCTCTTCGACGGCAGCGGGCTGGGCCACGTTAACCGGGACGAAGCAGGCCTTGTTGGTGGTGTTGCTATCGTTGAGTTGGCGGGCCAGGGCGCTTCCTTTGTCCTCGTTGAGGTCGGCGATGACCACGTGGGCGCCTTCCCCGAACATCAGTTCGGCGATGCCGGCGCCAAATCCCTGGGCTGCTCCGGTAATGAGGACCACCTTGTTCGCGGCCTGCCCGCGTGAGCGACTGCTCAGGGCCACTTTCTTACGGTAGTTTTCAACCTCCCAGCTCTCTATGAAGGCGATTTGTGCCGGTGTCATGGGGTGAGCCCCCCCGAAGTGGTTGCTGAGCAGGGCTATCCGGGTGAAGTCCAGGACCAGGGCCTCGAGGTAGTCGAGGGCCAGGGGGTGCTCCCCGGCAATGATGACGCCCTGATCACGGATGAAAACCACTCTGGGCGGTACTCCTTTCCGTTGTCGGAAGGCGCCGGCTTTCAAGTTAATCTCATGGATCATCTCCTCCCGGTCGCTGTTATTTTCTATGAAGAGGTATTCCGAGAGGCAGTAGACCATCTGGTCGGGAGTAAAAGGGGTACTGATGGCGTTGAATGCCCCCGCATCGGTGATGAAGGGGGTTATTGCCTGATGATGGAAGGCCCGCGCCACTCCGGGTGAATCACCGGAGAGGATCATCCTGACGGCCGGCAAAATGTCAGCCACCAGGGGAGAGACCTCGATGGGCTCTAAGACGGGAGCGGGGAGGAGGCTTCCAGAGATCGTGGTGAAGACCTCTTCATAGAGCCGGTCGATTTCCTCCATGGTGTCGGCAGCCACGAAAATACCATGGTTCTGGATCAAAACGATCTGCGGATCGGTTCCCCGGGTCGCCCGGAAGGCCAGGATCTCTTTCCGGATGAAGGTGAAGAGCACAAACCCGGGATCACAATAGGGGATGAAAAGCGCCTTTCCGTTAAAAAGCCTGTTGACCTGTGATTCTGCTTCCCTGCTACACAGCAGTCCATTGACCAGGGTTGGATGGGTATGGACGACAAAGGCATAGCTGAAGAGGTCATGCAGGGAGGTTTCCACCGAGGGGCGTAATCCTGAGGCAGGGTCGACCCGGGAGGAGAGCAGGGCGTTCTTGACTTGTTCCTCTCTCGTCAGTGGATCGTCAGAAAGGGCCATGCCGGGGATTTCAGCCAGCTTTCCTCTGTCGAGGATACAAAAGCCGCTAGCGCTGATGGTGGCCAGGCTGACCCCGCTCGCCTTTATATAAAGGTGGTCTTTGCTTTTCCAGGAGGTGTTGCCTCCTCCCGCGATGACGTATCCTGGATCACTTCCATACTTCCGGGAAATGAGAACCAGGTCATTGAGTGCTTTTTCCATATTTCAGATATCGGGAGAGGTCGTAGCTTTCACGGGGAAGGTTGCCGGCTGGCCACCTGAAAACTCCGTAGGCCGTGACCTTTGACGGTTTTATTTTTGTGTAAAGGTAGCAATGAGCTGCATCCCCAGTTCCTCGAGCGTTCTTTTTTCTTCGGGTGAAGGGAATCGGGTGGCGGGGAATCCCTTTTGGCCGTTGGCCACGAGGTACTGGTGGGCAGCGATCAGGGCAGCCCCGCGGTAGTTGATCTGGCGAAGGGGATCGGGCAGGGCGACCTTGCCGCGGCAGGTGACCGTCAGGGGATCGGGTTGTGGCGTGTTGTGTTCAGTGCCCAAGGTGATGGAAAATCCCCGCTGGTCAAAGAACCGGACGAAGTCGCTGAGGATGGCCGCATCATTGCGCCCGGGAATCAGCTCAACCATGAAAATCGATTTTTGGGCCAGTGTGGAGGCCATCGCTTCCCAATCATTTTCGAAGTCGGTGAAATGACCCTTCGGATCATCAAGCAGGACGGGGTAGCAGGGGATGCCTCCGGCGTCGTGGATCAGGGCAATGACCTCTTCCAGGGAGAGGAAGGCTTTTTCATCCTCCGGCACAAAGGCCGGGCCTCCTGCCTTGAGCAGGTTATTGCGGATTTCGTTTTCGAGGGCGGCCAGGTTGGTCAGAGGGGAAACAGGAGTTTTCCCGCCGAAGATCTCCGTGAGGGCTTCCCGGAAGGGGGTTTCTTCAGGAAACCTCTCCGCCAGGGCCAAACGCAGGGCCTGGGCGATATGCCTTTCCCTCAGAAGATTGCGGGCCAGTTTTTCTCTGACTTCTTCCGCATCAAAATGAAGCTGAACCGAGGTTGTGGAAAGGAAGAGATTGAGGCGGTCTACCATTTTCCTGGTCTGGAGGTTACTTTCTTCCTGAAGCGTTTTCATTTTGTGAAAGCTGGCCTCCGTCATGGAGACGGGGTAGCGCAACCCCTTCCCGCTCAGGTAAGTCCGCCCGGGATTTACCGGGTCGTTTACCCTGAGTCCCTTTTGCTGTTCCTCCCGCTGGAGGGCCATGAATTCTATGTTAAAGAGCGGAAATACCCGGTACTGGAGCGCCAGCGCTGCAAAATCAGAATACCCATCGGTCGTGTAAAAATCATTGATTCCCAGGACGGAAATACCTTCCTCGCGGGCCTGCAGAAACGGTTGTTCCATGCCGGAAAAGGCCGAAAATGAATAGGGAGTATGGATGTGCCCGTTGATGCCGGGAAGGAGGCTGAGCTGACTTCCGGGAGCTTGGCGAAGCTCATCGGTGCTGATCCGGTATACGGGAAACTGAGGTGCGGTATGTGCCATATCAATCTGTTTTGATTGCAAAAATAGCGTAAAAAGCGGTTTCGAATTTTCTGAAAAAATGTTAAAATTGTTAAATTTAGATATATTAAAGTATTGATATACAAGGCTATATATTTTAATTAAAGAAAAGGGATCCCAAAAAGGGGCTTTGAAAGTATAAATAACTATATTTTTGTCGGAGTGATACTTGCGGGGTAGAGGCCCCGGACAGTCCAAAAATGAAACAAAACAATAAGGATGATCAGGAAGATTTCCGCAGGTGCAGGTGTAGCTCTGATGTTGGTTTTAGCCGTTTCCGGCACCGTATGGGGTGCAGGATGGAGAGCCTCCAGGGATACCCTCAAATCAAATGTGCATACCCTTCCGCAGGGGATAAAGAATGAGAATATCGGGCCCGAGTTTGCGGTGAGTGAAGATGCGTTGCTGGTCGATGAGGACCGGTTGCCGGCCTTCAGTGAGGTTCTGGGCAAGTTTCAGGTTCCTTTCAAGGGGAAGGTGATCAGCAGGTATGGGATGCGGCACGGCCGGATGCACACCGGAACGGATATTAAGCTTTACAAAGGAGATACGGTCTATGCCGCCTATGACGGGGTTGTATCCAGGGCCAGCAGGTACTATGGATATGGGAACCTGGTGGTGGTCAATCATTCTCATGGTTTGGAAACCTATTATGCCCATCTTTCGGCTTTTCTGGTTCAAAGCGGGGATACCCTGAGGTCGGGTCAGCCCCTGGGGCTGGGAGGGCGAACGGGGCGTGCCACCACCGAACATCTTCATTTTGAGATCCGCGAAAAGGGAAGGGCCTATAATCCTGAGTTGGTTTATGATTTTGAGAATTTCGCCATCAGGGAAGAGGTCAACGGCAAGGAAGCGCTGGCTGAGCTGATCCGCAATCCCAAGACCGGTGAGAATATAAAGATTACCTCCCGGGGCAACAGTTATGTGGCGGAGACCCCAGCCGGCCAGGTAGCAGAATATGTGATTAAGGCAGGGGATTCTCTCTGGGAGATAGCCCGCCGCTTCAACACCAGTGTCGGCACCCTCTGCGAACAGAACAATCTCACGCCCCGCTCCATCCTTCGCATCGGGGCGGTGATCAAGGTTTTCCAGCCTTCGGCCAAATAAGCGAGGCTTATTTACCCTCAGGTTCGTACCTTCAGTTTCGCATTTTCTTCATAAGGCTCCCCTGGTTTCCGGAGGGCGCTACCGGCACTTACTTCATTAATCTTCAGATGCCTTTGGCATGGCGGTCCATGAGTTCCGCTTCGGAAAAGTCATGGCTTGACACATGTCCTTTCAGAGGAAGGATCCGTTGGTGGATGGCATCGATGATCCAGGAGGGTTGAGGGAAGAAGGCTTCTTCGAGTTCGTAGGCCGGGGTGATCCAGTTACGGGATCCCACCACCACGGGAGGGGCATCGAGGTAGTCAAAGGCCAGTTCGGTAATGGTGGAGGCCAATTCCCGCATGAAGGAGCCGCGCGATGAGGCATCCCCTGATATCACGATTCTTCCTGTTTTCTTCAGCGATTCCAAGACCAGCTCATAGTTGAAGGGGACCAGTGAGCGGGCGTCGATCACTTCGGCGGAGAGGCCATATTTCTGTTCGAGGATATCGGCGGCTTCGAGTGCCCTGTAGAGGGTCGCTCCGATGGTCAGGAGGGTGACATCGTTTCCTGCTCTTTTGATATCGGGTTCGCCGATGGGGATTTCATAGTATTCCTGAGGTACCCCTTCTTTGTGAAACATTTCGCCGATGTCGTAGACCCTCTGGCTTTCAAAGAAGACCACCGGGTCGGTGCCCTGAAGTGCGCTGTTCATCAGTCCCTTGGCGTCATAGGGCGTCACGGGAAAGACCACTTTCAATCCCGGGATGTGGGTGGCCAGGGCAGTCCAGTCCTGGGAGTGCTGGGCGCCGTATTTCGATCCTACGGAAACGCGCAGTATTACCGGCATTTTGAGTACGTTTCCGCTCATGGCCTGCCATTTGGGGAGCTGGTTGAAGACCTCGTCGCCGGCACGCCCCAGGAAGTCGCAATACATGATTTCGGGAATTACCCTGCCGCCACACATGGCATAGCCAATAGCGGTCCCCACGATGGCTCCTTCGGAAATCGGGGAGTTGAAGAGACGGTGATAAGGCAGGGCTTCGGTCAGGCCCCGGTAGACGGCAAAGGCGCCGCCCCAGTCGCGGTTCTCCTCGCCGTAGGCGATCAGCGTGGGATCCTTGTAGAACCGGTCGATGATGGCCTCAAAAAGCGCGTCACGCAGAACGTAATTCTTTATTTTAGAGTGGGGTTTGCCGTTTTCATCGTAAGCATATCTCTCTTTGGTGGCCAGTTGTTTTACCCGGGGGTTCTCCTCCATGGGGTGGTTGACTTCGGGAATGCCCTCTTCCATCCGGTCCAGGGAGCCATTGGAAAACATCATTTCCCCGATGAGGTTAGGCCAGGCTTTCATGTCCATCCGGGGTGATAAATCATCGTCGGTGGCCAGTTTAAGGGCCCAGGTGATGATATCTTCTGTTTCCCTGCGGATGGCTTCGAGTTGTTCCGGCCCGGCAACGCCAGTCCGGATCAGTTCATTACCAAACCATACGATGGAGTCGGCATTTTCCCAGGCTTCAACCTCTTCTTTGGAACGGTAGGAGGAGGCATCGGAGGGGGAGTGCCCGCTATAGCGGTAGGTCAGGACATCGAGCAGTACTGGGCCTTTTTTATCTTCCAGAATCTTTCGTTTGCGGCGGTAGGCGTCGATGACGGCCAGGGGGTTATAGCCGTCGACGCGTTCGGCATGCATCTGGTCGGGGTTGAGGCCGGCGCCGATACGGGCGGCAATGCCGTAGCCCATGGTCTCACCGCAAGTCTGTCCTCCCATGCCATACTGGTTGTTCATGATGTTGACGATCAGCGGGAGACCGCCACTCATCTCTTCGTTCCACAATTCGGTGAACTGGTCCATGGTGGCAAAGGAGAGGCCTTCCCAGACGGGGCCACACCCCATGGAGGCATCGCCGATGTTGGCGACGACGATTCCCTTTTTGCGGTTGACTTTCTTGAAGAGGGCGGCGCCCACGGCGATATCGCCTGAGCCTCCCACGATGGCATTGTTGGGATAGACCCCAAAGGGGGTGAAGAAGGCGTGCATGCTGCCGCCAAGACCTTTGTTGAAGCCGGTTTCGCGGGCGAAGATCTCGGCCAGAGTACCGTAAATCAGGAATTTAAGCGCCAGCTCCCGGGTAGTCCCCTCATGGCCGGCAAGCACAGGACGCAGGGTGGAGCCGCTGAAGTGGTTTCCCATGATGGCCGTCAGCTCCTCCTCTTTCAGTTGGTGGATGGCCGAAAGCCCTTTTGCCAGAATCTCCCCATGGCTGCGGTGAGAACCGAAGATGAAGTCATCAGCCGTCAGCGTGTAAGCCATTCCCACGGCGGCAGCCTCCTGCCCGATCGACAAATGGGCCGGCCCTGGATGGTTGTATGCTATGCCATTGTATTCGCCACGCGTCTTGATCAGGTTAAGCATCGTCTCAAACTCCCTGATGACCACCATATCGCGGTATATCCTCACCAGGTCGTCATCGCTGAAGTGGGCTCTCTCCTCTTCAATGCTTTTGTTATACTGGTTGACCGGAATGGGGGTGAAGTCCACGAATCCGGCTTTTCTGACCTCCGAAGGGTCTATGAATTGTGATTTTGGCATAATGTGGGATATTTTTATTCAAAGAGGCTAAGGCACTACGCGCTTTGGGTGTCTTGGTATCTTCGTGGTTAAAAATTCAGATTTTCAATTTGGGACGCTATTTCCGCCAGGAAGCGGGTTGCTTCGCCGCCGTCGAGGGCGCGGTGGTCATAGGTCAGGGAGAGCCCGAT
>ERZ1645192.2862-NODE-2862-length-14216-cov-11.848457_pt1 | contig 14216 bp, 12 predicted proteins | sample MGYA00575354_ERZ1645192 | MGnify/ENA primary metagenome ERZ1645192 (study PRJEB40844, sample SAMN11349763) | freshwater sediment metagenome | isolation source: river sediment | host: Sediment | place: India: Faizupur Khadar , New Delhi | collected 2017-02-21 ... | reverse complement strand
GCAACATCGTGCGCATATCTGCAATTCAGGTCGCAGTTGATCTCGATGAACTGCGGGAGGACATCCTCGTCACTGTGGGTGGCAGGACAATTCCCGTGCGCGCCTCGCTCGACGAACTACGCCTGATCCTTGAAGAGCAGACTGTGCGGAAAATAGCGCTACCCGAAAACGATTTCAGACTGGCGGAACAACGGATGACGGCCTTGCGGGACGCCGGTCACGCGGTCGCCGCCCGTTATGATCGTCGTAAGTCGCAGGTGATCGTGAGCCTGAACACAGGCGTCGAACTGTCTTTTCCGCCTGAACTTGAGCAAGGGCTTGCCGACGCCTCGCCGGATAGCCTTGCCGAGATCGATATCAGCCCTGCCGGCCTTGGTCTTCATTGGCCACAGCTTGATGCCGACGTTTATCTTCCGGCGCTTCTGCAGGGCGTGTTTGGCTCGAAAAGTTGGATGGCGCAGCAGCCCGACGCAAAGTGTGCACAGGCACAGACCAGCATCAAAGAACCCGGCTCAATTTAGGCCGCCACGATAGAGACAACTGCGGCGGCCTGCCGCGCCTTGAACGAACCAAACATATGCATGCCGCCATCCGGATTACGAAGCGCAGGCGCGCCTTGCAACGTTGCAAAAAGCGTTTTTGCATTGCCCAATGACTGGCCGTTGCCTTTCGAAGCAATCGTAGAATTTTTATATGCTGAGAATCGCAGCCAGAGCTCTGGCAGCCGCTGCTTCTCCGCCATCGCCGTGACGCCAATTGCGCGCGCCACATGCGCCGGCGAGCTTGCCAAGCTCGGCCTGGCGCCAGACGCCTCTCGCTTCCTTCGCAATCCGCATTGCGTCAGCGATCGTCGTTTCAGCGCGGCCGCCCGGCGCGAGCCTGAAAAGCAGGGCGCAGAAAGCCTCAGTTCCTTTCGGCTCGATCTCGATCCAGTACACCGGGTCGCCATTGACCGGCAAAACCTCGCACACCAAAAATGAACGCGCGCGACTTGGCCCATTAGGCGTCGCTATGTTCGACCAAGACCTAGCTTGCTCAAGCCTGGACTGATTCACGACCAAGCGAAAAGGCCAAACGTCGAGGTTTCCGCATCGCGCCGAGCTCCCCGCGCGCGGTATGACATGCACCTGCGAGATACCGCGGCCGACGAATTGCTCGAGCATCGACACCGTTTCATCGAAGCGCTTGCAGGCAGGCCCCGGCGTCGCTTGTGCGGCGTAGCCCGCACGCGCAAGGCCGAGACCGGAGGGATTGCCGAAGCCCGTTCCATCGGCCGTCCCGTCGGGTCGCACGATATAGGATTTGTCGTCATCCACTCGTCGGCGCGGCGTCGGTGTCAGCTTGACGGCGGGCAGATTACGCCAACGCACCCCGCGGCTCGAAAAGACCTCCGGTTCCAAGGTGCCGCGCGGCGCTTCTTCGGAACTGACGGTTTCCGTGTCGGCAATAGAGATGTCGAGCGACGCAACGGGAGCAGCGCTAACGCCAGCTTTAGGTCCACTGTCGCCGGATCGGGCTTCGAAGCTAGCGTCAACCGGATTTCGCCATGGCCAGTCGGCTGTGACGATTTCGAGAACAAGCCAGACGTCGGTATAAATGGCGAGACACCGGGCCGTGAATGTGAACCGTCCATTCGGCAGCGGAAGCTCGGCCGGAAGGCGTTTATCGTCCGATCCGACAGACGCATAAACCGAACACGCCGCCGCTCTGGCGCGGTCGTCGAACAGCATGGCGCCGATCGCGCGAGCGGCTTGGTCAGGCAGCTTCTTTTTCAGCGCGACACGCCATTCTTCGCCTGCGACGACGCACTCGTCGAAATAAACCAGACGATCCCTGCATGCTTCCCATTGCCCCGCAAAAAGGGCCAACGCAATTTCGGAGTGGACCACCGTGAACGCGCGCAGAAGCTCGGCGCCGGGAATGAGGACCTTTCCCTCCTTGGCTTTCAGAATGCGCAAAAGGCTGTTGGGCTGTGCCCAAGGGTATTTCGATTTGGGCAGGGTCGGATAACGCTTGCCAGTCAATTCTAATGCTCGATCAGACGCAGCATGCGCCCCGAGATCGCCGGCTCTCAGGTCGACGCAGAATGACAGCTCGACCGCTTCGATTTGACCGGACTGGACGCCGTCCTGATAAATGGAGCCGAGCACCAGATGCGGCCAAATTCCAGCCAATACACGCACCACCGTCGTGTCTATGTCTCCAGAGACGGGGGCATCGCTATTGGCCACTTTTTGGAATGTCAGGGCGAGTTCGGCGTTGGCGTCTGCCAAAGGCAGCTGCGAACTGAATTCGGTCCAAGCAAGCATCCACCGTCCGTCGGGCAGGCCGCCTACCCGATAAGATCGGGACTGGCTCATGCGGCTGCCCGCAGTTCGCGAAACAGTGAATCCAATTTATTTTTGTAGAGTCTATTTAATTTGGAGAATTCACAGCCTCCCCCCACCAGCGCCGCCATCGACGCGGAATGATGCGGCGACCTGAATGGCCGCCGGTCGGTCAGCTCGCCGCCCGCGAGCGCGCCGGCGATCGAGTGGATCATCGACACTTCGAGCAGTTCGCGCGGCGACAGCGGCGGCAGCAGCGAGGGCAGGCGCGCAGCCAGCATCGACTTGCCCGCGCCGGGCGGACCGTTCATCAAAAGATTGTGGCCGCCGGCGGCGGCGATTTCCAGCGCCCGCTTCGCCGCCTCCTGCCCCTTGATGTCGACGAGATCGGGCAAGCCCGCCGCCGCGGCGCGGATCGCCGGCGCCGGGCGCGCCATGACCTGCGTTCCCTTGAAATGATTGGCGAGCTGGATCAGCGAGCGCGGCGCGAGGATGTCAATGTCGCCCGAGGCCCAGGCGGCCTCCGGCCCGCATTCGTGCGGGCAGATGAGGCCATGGCCGCGCGCATGGGCCGCCACCGCCGCAGGCAGGACGCCGGCGACGGGCGCGATTGAGCCGTCGAGCGCCAGTTCGCCGAGCACGGTGAAGCCCTGCAAGGCGTCGGCCGGAATCGCGCCGACGGCAGCCATCACGCCCAGCGCGATCGGCAGATCGTAATGGCTGCCTTCCTTCGGCAGGTCGGCTGGCGCGAGATTGACGGTGATGCGTTTGGCCGGCAGGGCAAGGCCGGAGGCGGTCAGGGCGGAGCGCACCCGCTCGCGCGATTCCGCCACCGCCTTGTCGCCGAGGCCGACGACGGTGAAGACGACATTGCCGCTCGAAATCTGCACCTGCACGTCGATGGGCCGCGCATCGATGCCCTCGAACGCCACCGTGGCGACCCTGACGACCATGACTTACCCCCCGACACATTCGAAAGCATGAGGCAGACAAAGGTAAAAAACAAGAACGCAGCACGAACATTTCGATCCCCAAAAATTTGGAGAGGCGAAGTGCGGAGTTTTTTCCTTGGCCAGTGTTGCCGAAGTCGCACAGCCGGACCAAAAGTATCGCTGTATCGTGGTGCGCTTCACGCGCCCTCCCGAGGTTTCCGAGCGTTCAAACCCAATGCCGTCATCCGCGACCAGACGCTTCGACGAACCTGCGATTGAAGCCGCGCTCCTGCTCAACCGCCTCGGGCTGGCGATCCTCATGATCGCAGCGCCGCTGGCGGCCGTGGCGACGCGCCGCCTGATCTTCATCCTGATGCCTGTCGGCGCGGCGCTGATCCTGCTGTCGGCGATGATCGCGCCGCAGCGCACGACCTACCACCGCGACAGCCTGCGCGATTATTTCCTGTCCTCGGCGGCGCTGGCGGCTTTGTTCCTCGGTTTCTGGGCGGCGCTGTCGCTGGTGTGGACGCCGTTCACGGCCGAAGCGAGCGAGCGGTTCTTCAAGTCGCTGGGCACGGCGCTGCTGGTGGCGCTGGCCGCCGGCTACCTGCCCGAGCGCACGCGCGCGTCGAATCTCTACCTGCTGCCGATCGGCGTCGGCCTCGCGGCGCTGGCGACGCTCGCCGCCGGCCTGTTCGGGCCGCCGAGCCTGCGCGGCCCGGCCATCGAATCCTCGACGCTCGACCGCGCGGTCGTCGGCGAGGTCGTGCTGGTCTGGCCGGCGCTGGCGGCGCTCGCCTTGCGCGAGCGCTGGGGCGTCGCGGCGGCGCTGGCGACGGTGACGACGATCGCCGCAATCGCCGTCTGGACGCCGCTCGCCCTTGTCGCGCTCATCGTCGGCGCGCTGGCCTTCGCATTGGCGGTGAGCGGGCCCGAACGGGCGGGCAAGATTCTTGGCGGGCTCGTCGCCGCCCTGTTCGTTTTCGCGCCGCTGGCCGCTGTCGCGGCCGCCCTGGCGCTCGACGCCAACGGCTTTGCCGGCTCGCTCGTCGCCTGGGGCGCCCTGATCAAGCAGGAGGCGATCCGGCTGCTGACAGGCCATGGCCTTGGCACGGCGGCGCGGCTCGCCGGGGCGCTGGCGCCCAATGCGCCGCGCAGCCTCATCTTTGAAACCTGGTTCGAGCTCGGCGCCCTCGGCGCCCTCGCCTCCGCGGCGCTCGCCTGGCTCGCCTTCTCGGCGGCCGGCCGTCTGGCGGCGACCTTCGCGCCGTTCCTGCTGGCCGGCATGGCGGCGGGCCTCGGCGTGACGCTGCTCGGCCTCAGCACGACGCAATTGTGGTGGCTGACGACGATCGGCGTCGTGGCGATCGGCTTCGCCGTCGCCGGCCGCGCGCAATATCGCACGCGCCGGCCGAAGGCGCGCATTGGCGACGAAGACGGCGCGGCGCGGCCAAAGCTCTGAAGACAGCGCCGGTCAGCGCGGCGTCACGCCTCCGGCCGGCCGCCGGCGCCCGCCGCCTCGGCCCCGAATTGCGCGGCGAAGAAGGAATGATAATGCCCGCCGCGGGCCAGCAATTCCTCATGCGTGCCGGATTCGACGGCGCGGCCCGATTCGATCACGCAGATGCGGTCGGCGTTGACGATGGTCTGAAGGCGATGGGCGACGATGATCGTCGTGCGGCCGTGGCGCAAGTCGTCGAGCGCCTTCTGCACTTCGCGTTCGGACTCGGAATCGAGCGCCGCCGTCGGCTCGTCGAGCAGGATGATCGGCGCATTCTTGAGGATCGCGCGGGCGATGGCGATGCGCTGGCGCTGGCCGCCTGACAATTGCGCGCCCTGCTCGCCCGTTTCGGTGTCGTAGCCCCTGGCGAAGCTCATGATGAAATCATGCGCATGGGCGTGACGGGCGGCGGCTTCGATCTCCTGCTGGCTGGCGCCGGGCCGGCCAAGCGCGATATTGTCGCGGATCGTGCCGCGAAACAGGAAGACATCCTGACTGACGAAGGCGATCTTCTCACGCAGCGAGGCGAGATCGACCTCGGCGATGTCCTGCCCGTCGATGCGGATCGCGCCCGATTCAGGCCTGTAGAAGCGCTGGATGAGGCCGACCATGGTCGACTTGCCGCTGCCTGACGGGCCGACGAGCGCGGTCGTCGCATTGGGCTCGCCGATGAAGTCGAGCCCGTCGAGCACCGGCTCGCCCGGCCGGTAGGAAAAGCGCACCTTGTCGAAGACGATGCGGCCGGCGCCGACGGCGAGCCGCGGCTTGCCGCCGTGTTCGGGCTCGCCGGCCGGCGTGTCGAGCACCTCGTAGATCAGTCTGGCGCCGACGAGGCCGTTCTGCAGTTCGAGATTGAGGCGCGCCAGCTTCTTGGCCGGCTCGTAGGCCATCAGCACGGCGGCGATGAACGAGAAGAAGGAGCCGGCGTCGCCCTGGGCGAAGGTGACGCGCCAGGAGCCGTAAAAAATGACGGCGGCGATGGCGAAGCCGCCGAAGACGTCGGCGAGCGGGCTCGAAATCGCCAATCCCGTCGAGACGCGGTTGGCGGAACGCTCGACATCGCGGATCGAGGCGTTCATCCGCGCCGCCATCGTCTGTTCGAGATTGAAGCTCTTGACGATCTTGATGCCCTGCACCGTCTCCTGCAGCGTCTGCAGGATCTGGGTCGAGGAATCGAACGAGCGGCGGGCGAATTTGCGCACGCGCTTGATCAGCTTGCCGAGCAGCCAGCCGCCGATGGGCATGACCGCCAGGACGATCAACGACAGCATCGGATCCTGCAGGATCATCACCGCGATGAGGCCGACGAGCGTCAGCGCGTCGCGGCCGACGCTGGTGACGAGCAATTGCAGCGTGTCGCGCACGCGGTTCGCCGACAGGGCGATGCGCGTCATGAACTCGCTCGAATGGCGATCCTGGAAGAACCGCATGTCCATGCGCAGGATGTGGTCGAACAGCCGCGATTGCACGCCGGCGACGATGCGGTTGCCGGTGCGCGACAGCAGCACCGAATAGGCGTAGGTCGCCAGACCGCGCACGAGGAACAATCCGAAGATCAAGCCGGAGAGCACCCGCAGCGTCTTGAAGCCTTCGGCGTCGACCATATGGTTGAGCACGGGCTTGAGCAGGTAGGCGGTGCCGGCGGTGGCGGCCGCGCCGACGCCCATCATGACGAAGGCGAGCAGATAGCTGCCGACGTGCCGGCGTCCATGCTCGGCGAAAAGCCGGCGCAGCATGGAAATCGTGCCATCCGAAAATGCGGCGGCCGGGGTTTTGGTCATGGCGTCCTGCTAAAGGGCCGGGCGGCCCGATTCAAGCCAAAAGAGCGTTTCACGCGCCGAGCTCCTCGCGCAGGATTTCCAGCTCCAGCCATTCGTCCTCGGCCCGGGCCAGCTCCGTCTCGATTCTGGCCAGAGCCTCGCTCGCCTGGGCGAAGCGGCCGGGGTCGCGGCTGTAAAGTCCGGGATCGTCGAGAATGCCCTGCGCCTTGGCCTTGAGCGCGCGCAAGTCGTCGATGCGGCCGGGCAGGGTCTGCAGCGCGTGCTTCTCCTTGAACGACAACCGGCGCTTGGCGGCGGGCTGGGGGGCGGATTCGGGCGCGGCGGCGGCGCGCGCTTTCGGCTTTTCGGCGGGCTTGGCCGCATTGCCGCCGACGCCCTCGCCGCGCTGGGCCACCATATCGGAATAGCCGCCGGCATATTCGAGCCATTTGCCGCCGCCCTCGCTGACGAGAACGGAGCTCGCCACGCGGTCGAGGAAGTCGCGGTCATGGCTGACGACCATCACCGTGCCGGGATAATCGGCCAGCATTTCCTGCAGCAGGTCGAGCGTCTCAAGGTCGAGATCGTTGGTCGGTTCGTCGAGGACGAGGAAGTTCGACGGCAAGGCCAGCGCGCGCGCCAGCATGAGGCGGCCGCGCTCGCCGCCGGACAATTTGCCGACCGGCGTGCGCGCCTGCTCGGGCGCGAACAGGAAGTCCTTCATATAGCCGATGACGTGCTTCTTCTCGCCGTTGATCTCGACAAAGTCGGAGCCGCCGCCGGTCAGCGCGTCCTTCAGCGTCGTGTCGGGATGCAGGCTGGCGCGGCGCTGGTCGAGCGAGGCCATTTGCAGATTGGCGCCGAGGCGGACGAAGCCGTCGTCGGGGGCCAGATCGCCGGTCAGCAGCCGCACCAGCGTCGTCTTGCCGGCGCCATTGGCGCCGACGATGCCGAGCCGGTCGCCGCGCAGCATGCGGATGGAGAAATCCTTGACGATCGGCCGTTCGCCATAGGATTTCGACACTTTCTCGGCCTCGACGACGAGCTTGCCGGAGACCTTGCCTTCGGAGGCGACGAATTTGACCTCGCCGACCGTGCGGCGCGCCTCGCGCTTTTGCTGGCGCAGGCCGGCGAGTTCGCTCATGCGGCGCACATTGCGCTTGCGCCGCGCGGTGACGCCGTAGCGCACCCAATGTTCCTCGGCGACGATCTTGCGGTCGAGCTTGTGGCGCTCGGCCTCTTCCTCTTCCAGCACCTTGTCGCGCCAGGCCTCGAATTCGCCAAAGCCGCGGTCGAGACGGCGCGAGACGCCGCGGTCGATCCAGACGGTGGCGCGCGACAGGTTCTGCAGAAAGCGGCGGTCATGGCTGATGATGACGAGGGCCGAGCGCAGGCTCGACAATTCCGCTTCCAGCCATTCGATGGCGGGCAGGTCGAGATGGTTGGTCGGCTCGTCGAGCAGCAGCACATCGGGCTCGGGCGCCAGCACGCGCACCAGAGCGGCGCGGCGCGCCTCGCCGCCCGACAATTGCGCCGGGTCTTCGTCGCCGGTCATGCCGAGCGCGTCGAGCAGCGAGCGGACGCGATGGGCGTCGCCCTCATGCGTCAGCCCCGCCTCGCAATAGGCGGCGACCGTCGGATAGCCGGTAAGGTCCGGCTCCTGCGGCAGATAGCGCACGGTGGCGTCGGGCTGGAAGAAGCGCTCGCCGGAATCGGCTTCGATCTCGCCCGCCGCGATCTTGAGCAGCGTCGACTTGCCCGAGCCGTTGCGGCCGACGAGGCAGAGGCGCTCGCTCGGCGCGACCGACAGTTCTGCGCCCTCCAGCAAGGGCTTGCCGCCGAGGGTGAGGCGAATGTTCTGGAGAGCGAGAAGCGGCGGGGCCATGCAACCTTGATCGTCAATGAAATCCGGCGGCCCTTTTATGCCGGGCGGCGCGAAAGCGCAAAAGGCGGCGGCGCGTGGCTGTGGCATCTGGCCGCAGCGACGACGCCGGGCCTCGCATCGGCCGCAAATCGGGCGGAAGCTGGGCGGGACATGAGCCGGGGAGCCTCGTCATGCGGAAAGCTCTGGCCGCCATCGCGGTTCTTGCCCTGCCGGCCGTTGCGGCCGGACAGGAGTGCATGGTTTCCAACAACATGATGATCTGCCGCGACGGCGCGATGGCGTTCAATTTCCAGACGCCGCCGACGCCATTCTCCCCCGGTATGTCGGGATTCATGCGTTTCTACGGCATGAACGCCGCAGCGCCGGGGGCGACGCAATGGCGGATGTCGCAGTCCGTCAATGCCGACGGCTCGCGCCTGCTGCACATGGAGACGATGACGCGGCGTCCCGACGGATCGGTCGAGCGTCAGGTCGAGAACCGCATCGTCTTCCCCAACGGCCAGACCTGCCGCGTCGCCGGCGACAGGCTGTTATGCGAGTGACGACGGCATAGGCGATTTCCTTACCGGCCCGTCCTAGGATGGAGCGAATCATCGGCTTTGCATCCGAAAGGTCGCCCATGTCCCGCCTTACCGTGCCTGCGGCCTATGCCGCGCTTGAAGCGCATCGCGTCGCCATCAACGCCCAGAAGACGGCTGACCTGTTCGCCGCCGACCCGCAGCGCCATGAGCGCTTTTCCGTCCGCCTCGACGACCTGCTGTTCGACTATTCCAAGAACCGTGTCACCACGGCGACCATGGCCCATCTGATCGATCTGGCCGAAGCGGCCGGGCTTGCGGCCAAGCGCGACGCGCTATTTTCGGGCGGGCGCTACAACACGACGGAAGCGCGGCCCGCCATGCACATGGCCTTGCGCGCGCCCTCGGGCCAGCCGGTCATCGTCGACGGCCATGACGTCTCGGGCGACGTCGCCGCCGAGCGGGCCAAGATGGAGGCCTTCGCCGACAAGGTGCGCGCCGGCGACCTGCGCGGCGCGACGGGCAAGCCCTTCGCCGACATCGTCAATATCGGCATCGGCGGCTCGGACCTTGGCCCCGCCATGGCGGCGCGGGCGCTGTCGCCCTACGGCAAGCCGGGCCTCAGGCTGCATTTCGTCTCCAATGTCGACGGCGCGGATCTCGCCGACACGCTGAAGCATCTCGATCCGGCGACGACGCTGTTCATCGTCTCGTCGAAGACTTTCACGACGCAGGAAACGATGACCAACGCCGCGTCGGCGCGCGCCTTCGTCGCCAGGGCGCTCGGCGAGGCCGCCGTCGGCGACCATTTCGCCGCCGTGTCGACCAAGCTCGACAAGGTGGCCGCCTTCGGCATCAAGCCCGACCGCGTGTTCGGCTTCTGGGACTGGGTCGGCGGGCGCTATTCGATGTGGTCGGCCATCGGCCTGGCCTTGATGATCGGCATTGGCCCGGAGAATTTCGTGCAATTCCTCGCCGGCGGCCATGACGTCGACCGGCATTTCCGCGAGGCGCCGCTGGAGCGCAACATTCCGGCGCTGATGGGGCTGATCGGCGTCTGGCACCGCAATGTCTGGGGCTTTTGCGCCCATGCGGTCATTCCCTATGACCAGCGGCTGGCGCGCTTTCCCGCCTATCTGCAGCAGCTCGACATGGAATCGAACGGCAAGTCGGTGCATTTCGACGGCAAAAGCGTCGAACACGCGACGGGGCCGATCATTTTCGGCGAGCCGGGCACAAATGGCCAGCACGCCTTCTTCCAATTGCTGCACCAGGGCACGGAGGTCGTGCCGATCGACTTCATCGTCGCGGCCGAGCCGACCGCCGCCGACGCGCATCACCACAACCTGCTGTTCGCCAATTGCATCGCCCAGAGCGAGGCGCTGATGCGCGGACGCTCGCGCGCGGAAGTCGAAGCGATGCTGCGCGGCCAGGGGCTGTCGGCGGCGGACGTCGCCGCGCTCGCGCCGCACAAGGTGTTTGCCGGCAACCGGCCGTCCTCGACCATCCTCTACCGCAGCCTGACGCCGCGCAATCTCGGCCGGCTGGTGGCGCTCTACGAGCACAAGGTGTTCGTGCAATCGGCGATCTGGGACATCAATCCCTTCGACCAATGGGGCGTCGAGCTTGGCAAGGAATTGTGCAATCGCCTTGCGCCCATCGTCGCCGACAAGCATGCCGCGACAGACGGGCTCGACGGCTCGACCGCCGGGCTGATCGCCGCGCGCCGCGAGCTTCAGGGCGGCTGAACTTCAGTCGAAACTCCCGTGCCGGCCCGCGCCCTCGACGAAACGGCGCGCGCCGGCAGCGCCTTCCGCCGCCACCATCGGCGCGCCGAGACGCCCTTCCTGCCGCAGCGCCTCGGCGAGCGGCAAATCCCATTGCGCATAGGCCGAGCGGCGGTCGGTCAGCATGCATTGCTGCGGGAAGCCGGCGATCTGGCGGGCGATCTCCTCGGCCGCGGCGCGCGATTGGCCGCGGGCGACGACGCGGTTGACGAGGCCCATCGCCAAAGCCTCCGCCGCCTGCACCGGCCGGCCGGTCAGGATCATGTCGAGCGCCCGGCCCATGCCGACGATGCGCGGCAGGCGCACGGTGCCGCCGTCGATGAGCGGCACGCCCCAGCGCCGGCAATAGACGCCGAAGACGGCGTCTTCCTCGGCGACGCGCATGTCGGCGAGCAGCGCCAGTTCGAGCCCGCCCGCCACCGCCGGCCCGGCGACCGCCGCGATCAAGGGCTTGGACAGGGCAAGGCGGCTTGGGCCCATCGGCCCCGTGCCGCCGCCCTCGGGGTCGAGGTCGTGCCGGCGTTGCGGATCGCCGACGGCGGAAAGGTCCGCCCCGGCGCAGAAGGCGCCGTGTTCGCCCCACAGCACCGCGACGCGCTGGCTTTCGTCCGCCTCGAAGGCGCGCACGGCGGCGCGCAGGGCGGCGGCCATCGGTCCGTCGACGGCGTTGCGGCGCTCCGGCCGGCTCATGACGATGGTCGTCACCGGCCCGTCGATCTCGACGCGCACGCCCTCTTTCGCCGTCATGTCCATGAACGCCCTCCCGATCGTTTTTTCACAGGCTAAACACGATCGGCCCGCCTGTCGCGTCGCAATCAAGGCTTGACCGGGCGGCGTCGCGCGCCGATTTTGGGCCCATGCCCGACGATAACAAGAAGAAGAAATGGGTCGGCGTCGCGTTCTTGCTCGCGACCACCGTTGGCTGGGGCCTGAACTGGCCGGGAATCAAGCTGCTGCTGCGCGAGCTGCCGCCGCTGTTTTCGCGCGGCGTCGCCGGCTATGCGGCCGTGGCGCTGCTCGCCGGCATCGCGCTGTGGCGCGGCGAGAGGCTGAGCCTGCCGCCGGGGGGCCTGCCGCGCATGATGTTCGCGGCGCTGACCAATGTCGTCGGCTGGATGGGCATGACGCTGCTGGCGATGCAATGGCTCAGCGTCGCGGAAGGCGCGCTGCTGATCTACACCATGCCGATCTGGGCGATGCTGCTGGCCTGGCCCATTCTCGGCGAGCGCCCGACGCTGCGCGGGCTCGTGGCGCTCATTCTCGGCCTCGCCGGCCTCAGCATTCTGTTTGGCGGGCGCGGACTGGCGCTCGACGCCAACAAGATCGCCGGCATTGCGCTGGCGCTGGCGGCCGCGGGCCTGTTCGGGCTGGGCACGGTCATCAATCGCAAGCCGCTGCCCGTGCCGCCGTTCGCCTCGGTGATGTGGCAGGTCGGCCTTGGCTGCGTGCCGCTTATTTTATTCGGGCTGCTGTTCGAAAATCTCGATTTCGGCAAGGCGACGCTGACGGGCTGGAGCGTGCTGGCCTATATGACGCTGGTGCCGATGAGCCTGTGCTATCTGACGTGGTTCGCGGCGCTGCGCTACCTGCCGGCCTCGACCGCCGCGACGGGGATGCTGCTGACGCCGCTGATCGGCATCGTGGCGGGCGCTTTCGTGCTGGGCGAACCGCTCGGCTGGCCGGAGGCTGCTGCGATCGTCGTCACGCTCGGCGGCGTGACGCTCGCCCTGCGGCAGGCGTGAGGCTATTCGTCCTCGCCGAAGCGGTTGGCGACGAGCGCGCCGATGGCGTCCAGCGCCGCTTCAGCGTCCGCGCCGACGGCCGTCACGGTGATCGTCGTGCCCTTGCCGGCGCCCAGCGTCAGGATGCCCATGATCGACATGCCGCCCACCGTTTCGCCGCAGCGCGACACGGTGACGTCGGACTCGAAATTCTCGACGCATTGCACGAATTTCGCCGTGGCGCGGGCATGCAGGCCCTTGCGGTTGACGATCGGCATTTCGCGCGTCAGCGCGCCCTCCGGCGGCGGCGGATTGGGCGGGCAGTCGCAGTCCTCGATCTGGTCGTCGCTCATTTGCCGCTCAGAAACTTGCTGGCCACGTAAATATATTTGCGCCCGGCTTCCTGCGCCTGGGCGACGGCCTGTTCAAGGCTCGCGCCCTCGCGCACCGAAGCAAGCTTGATCAGCATCGGCAGGTTGATGCCGGCGACCACCTCGACCGCGCCGCCGTTCATCACCGAAATGGCGAGATTAGACGGCGTGCCGCCGAACATGTCCGTCAACAGAACGACGCCACGGCCGGAATCCACCGACCGCACCGCGGCCAGAATGTCGGAGCGGCGCTGCTCCATGTCGTCCTCGGGGCCGATGGTGATCGTCGCCAATTGCTTCTGCGGCCCGACCACATGCTCCAGCGCGGCGCGGAATTCCGTCGCCAGGCCGCCATGCGTCACCAAAACCATGCCGATCATCGACCGCACTCAATCATGTCCGATCCACTCCGCGCGCCGCGCTCGAAGAAATAGGCGTCTGCGTCCGACAGCCCACAATGCGGGCGCACAAAATGCCGATAAAAGATAAACGAAATCGCAAGCCGCACAGGCGCGTCTGCCGGTTCATGGTCACAAGGACGCCCATTTTGTGCGGAAGCGGCGACTTGGCAAGCGAAATGAGCGATTCGCGGCGAGAATTACCCCCCCTCCGCCCGCAGTCGCGCCAGGACGGCCTCCGCCTGATCGCGCGCCGACCCGTTAGAGGCGAGCGCCATGCGCGCGGTTTCAACCCCGGCGAGCATTTCCCGGCGTTCGGCCGCCGCCGGCAGGCGCGGCGCGGCGGCCGGCTCGACCAGATCGACAATGAGGCGGACGACGGCCGAGGCCTCGCAAGCCATGTTTTCCAGCCCCTGCCCGCGCCGCTCGATCAACCCGGCGACGGCGGGATGGCCCGCCGCGACGAGACGTCCGTGGCGGGCGACAAGCCGCACGCGGTCGTCGCCGACAAGGCAGCCGAACAGGCCGGCGCGACCGGCGGCGACGACGAGGGCGAGCGCCAGGGCGCTCTTGCCCGCGCCCGACGCGCCGCGAATCAGCACGCCCGCCTCGCCGACGACCACCGCAGTCGCGTGGATGGCGGGGGGCGGGCTCATGCGATTCGCGGCAGCCAGACGACGAAGCGGGCGCCGAGCGGCTCGGCCTCGTCGTCGTCCTGCGCGTGCGGCGGCAGGCGGTTGACGGCGCGAATCGCGCCGCCATGCGCCTCGACGATCTGGCGCGAGATCGACAGGCCGAGACCGGAATTCTGGCCGAAGCCCTGATTCGGCCGATCGGTGTAGAAGCGCTCGAAAATCCGTTCGAAGGCGTGGGCGGGAATGCCGGGACCATCGTCGTCGACGATGACTTCGCAGCCGGGCGTCGGCTGTCCCGACTTGCTCGGGCCTTCGGCGGCGCGCAGCGCGACGCGGACATTGCCGCCTTCCGGCGAGAAGGAGCGGGCGTTGTCGATGAGA
>ERZ1645192.2861-NODE-2861-length-14224-cov-12.695180_pt1 | contig 14224 bp, 16 predicted proteins | sample MGYA00575354_ERZ1645192 | MGnify/ENA primary metagenome ERZ1645192 (study PRJEB40844, sample SAMN11349763) | freshwater sediment metagenome | isolation source: river sediment | host: Sediment | place: India: Faizupur Khadar , New Delhi | collected 2017-02-21 ... | reverse complement strand
TGGTCCTGGACGAGGCGGACCGCATGTTCGACATGGGCTTCATGCCCGATGTCCGCAGAATCCTGAGTCGCATCCCCGCCGAGCGGCAGACCCTGCTGTTCTCGGCAACGATGCCCGATGAAATCCAGGACCTGGCCCGCGACATCCTGAAAGACCCCATCACCGTGCAGATCGGCGATTCGGCCCCGGTGTCCACGGTATCCCATGCCCTGTACCCCGTCGAGCAGCACCTGAAAACAGGCCTGCTCATGAAAATCCTGGACCGCACGGACACGGACTCGGTTCTCGTGTTCACCCGCACCAAGGACCGGGCGACGCGCGTGGCAAAAAATCTGAAGCGAGCGGGATTCCCCGTCACCTTCCTCCAGGGCGACCTCTCCCAGAGCCAGCGCCAGGAGGCGCTCAACGGGTTCCGAAACGGCAAGTACCGGATTCTCGTGGCTACGGACATCGCCGCCCGCGGCCTCGACATTTCCAGGATATCCCACGTGATCAACTACGACATGCCCGACACGGTGGACGCCTACACTCACCGCATCGGGCGGACGGGCCGGGCTGAGAGGACCGGGGATGCCTTCACCTTCGTCACCCGCGAAGACCGGGCGTTCGTCTGGGAGATCGAGAGAGTGCTGGGCGAAGAGATCGTGCGGAGAACCCTGGAAGATTTCGATTACACCGCACAGCCGAGACAGAGCGGCAGAGACGGCCGCGGCAAACACGCGGGCCGTGACCGCGAGGAAGAGGCCCCGAGGCCTCAGCCGGTGCCGAGCGATCTGTCTGTCTTTGCCGCCTTCCACGCAGCTTCGGGACTCCCGGAAAAGGCTCGGAAGGTGACGCTCTTTTCGACGCCCCGATCGAAATCCCGCCGGGTCCGGAGCGTCCGCTGATCAAAAAGCGCGTTAACGGGGGGCATGATTAGCATTGCAGTCGCGCCCCGGTTGTGATAACCACTCCTTTAGTTTTTCGTTAAAGCCGGTACAGGATCGGGGTATCATCACAGGAAACATCTATTTTCCAGGAGAGGTCGATGAAGATTTACGTCGGGAACATGCCTTACAGTGTCACGGAAGAGGATCTCAAGCAGGCGTTCGAAGCGTTCGGGCAGGTTGAGTCCGTGACGATCATCAAGGACAAGATGAGCGGACAGTCCAAGGGATTCGGCTTCGTCGAAATGGGCTCGGCCGATCAGGCCCAGGCCGCCATCAGCGGGATGAACGGAAAGGATCTGAAGGGACGGAAACTCAACGTCAACGAGGCGCGTCCCCGCCAGGACGACGGTCGTGGCGGCGGCGGCGGCATGCGGCGCCCCGGCGGCGGCGGAAGGCCCCGTTACTAGTCCCCGGCTTTTTCTCTCGCAACAACCGCAGGGTATCGGGGTCTCCCGGAAACGGGAGACCGCCGAACTTCTTATCGGCTCCCGTTCCGCAACAGGATTGTCATCCGGATGGCCGCGTGCGCAGTTGTGCACGCAAGGGATGCGTACACCCTTGACAGAGACATGTCGCCGGATTTCATGAGCCGAACCGAATCCGGAGTCGAGTCTTGATCATCAACCGCCGGGGCCGCGGGCCCGAAATCGATTATCCCTGCCCCTGGGGCTACAAGGTCATCGGGACGGACGTGGGGCGCCTGCGGAGCGCCATCGCCGAGGTGATCCAGGAGCGCCCCCACACCGTCACCCCGTCGAACCGCAGCATGACGGGCAAATACCGCTGCCTCGACGTGGAGATCGTCGTCACGAGCGAAGAGTGCCGTCTTGAGATCTACGAGGGACTGCGCAGGCACCCCGCCGTCACGATCGTCCTCTGACATGCCGCCACGCGCGGCACCCCCCCATCCGCACGGTAAAATAAAGGCCCTCGCCGAATCCCGGCAGGGCCTTTTCCGCACGCCCGACCCGATCACGGGAAGTAGTAGGTCCCGCCGTGGGGGACGAGAGGGGCCTGTTGTTCCGTCAGGCCCGCCTTCTCGGCCGCTTTCCGGTAGTCCCGGGCCGGCAGGTCCATCGGCTCGTCGGTCAGGTCGAAGACTCCCCACTGCTGGGGGATGAGTACCCTGGCCCGAAGCTCTTTGAAGGCCTTCACGGCCTCATCGGGATCGAGGTGGTAGATCGACATGAACCAGCGGGGTTCGTAGGCCCCGATCGGCAGCAGCGCCGCATCGATGGGCCCGAACTTGCGGCCGAACTCGGCAAATCCAGGGAAGTACCCGGAATCCCCGGCAAAGTAGACCTTGCGGTTCGCCGATTCGACAAGCCAGGAACCCCACAGGCGCTTGTTGGTGTCCCAGGGGGTCCTCTTCGTCCAGTGCTGAGCGGGCAGGAGCCGGTACGTGATCCCGTGGATCGTGTACTTCTGGAACCAGTCGAGTTCGATGACCCTTGCGCCGGGCAGGACATCCTCGAACCACTCGCGGTAGCCCAGCGGCGTCAGGTAGAGCGGCCCCGTCCCGATCTTCCGGATGCTGTCCTTGTCGAGATGATCGTAGTGGTTGTGCGAGATGAGGACGACCTGCATCGGGGGGAGTTCCTCGGGCTGCAGCGGAAACGGGGCATACCGGTCGATGAAATACACGATGTCCCCGAAGACGGGGTCCGTGATGATGTTCTGGCCGTTGACGCGGATCCAGAGCGTTGCATGGCCCAGGTAGGTCACGGAGTCTTCCGCTTTCAGGACGGAGGCCACGTCGGGTTTCGTGACGGGGAAGTAGGGCCGCTGCCGCTTTTCCTTCCGGTAGGGGTTGGAACTGACTTTCCACTCGAGAAGCCGCAGGGTGCTGCCCGCCCCTTCCTCCGGCATCCAGGGGTTGCGAAAACCCGGATTCGTGTGGTGGGCCCTCTCGCGGGCAAGCGCCTCGATGTCCTTCGCCTGCCCCCGGGCCGGTTCCGGACCCATCGAGACGGCCGCCAGGAGGGTGATGGCGATGATCAGGATCGATGTCGGTCGCATGTGTCGTACCCCTTCTACCCTCTACCCTATTCCCGCTGCCCTCGCTACTGTCTTTTGCTCTTGATCCTGAACTCGTCGATGAGAGCCATGTCCATGTCGTAGGCGCGGACCTCCAGCGTCCGCCCCGCCACCCTCAGGACGCAAAAGTGGTGAACGCTCGCAAACACCTGGCCGTAGGGATTGTGACGAAGCTTCAGGTGAAGGGGCGCCCCGCCTCCCCCGGTCGTCACGTGGGTGACCCCTTCCTTGAAGGACCGCTCGTAGACGTGCTCGTGGCCGACAAACACGATGTCGACCCCGTATTTCTCGAGCAGCGGAAGCAGGCGCTTCCGGAGATTCTTCTCGTCGGGGTAAGGGCCCGAGGAGATGACGGGGTGGTGAAACAGGACGGCCACGAATTTGACGGCCTTCGGGACGCCCTGCAGCTCTTTCTCCAGCCAGGCATGCTGGCTCGAACCGGGTCCGATGCGCCCGTTGCTGTCGAGCATGAAGAACTGGATGGGCCCCTGGCGGACGGCGTACCAGCGCTCGTTGCCGGGAAGCCGGAAGTTCTTGAAATACAATTCGGCGTTGCGCTCGTGGTTCCCGAGCAGGGGATAGAACCGGGAGGTCTCGAGAATCGGGGCGATGATCTCGTTGAAGACGGCCCATTCGCCCTGGATTCTCCCGTCGTTGACCTGGTCCCCCGTGGAAAAGACAGCCTGGGGCCTGAAGGTCAGGATGTGTCCGACGATCTTGCGGTGGATGTCGTGCTGGGTCCTGGCGTCTCCGTAGACGACGAGAGTATCCGTCGGTTCTGCGGCCGCCTGGGCGGCGACGGCAAGAAACAGAACGCAAAGCGCTGCGAGAAGGGCCCTGGGGGATTTCATGAAATCGCTTCCTCTTCCCAGATGCGGCACAGGCCGAGTGGTTTACATATAACCATGGGGATGCGACAATCAACAGAAATTCTATGCCCCCCGCCGGGATGATCCCGCTATCTTTTTGCGCGTATATCCGGTAAGAAGTTCCCATGCGGTTTTTCGTTTCTGCATGGATCGCGCTCGCTCTCCTTGCCGGCGCCCCGGCCGCGGCCGCAGGCTCCGGGCCCGAGCCCGGCCTCGACGAGAAGATCGGCCAGATGATCATGGTGGGGTTCCGCGGCCTCGACCTCGCCGACAGGAACCCCGTCGCGCGGGACATCCGGGAGCGGCGCATCGGCGGCGTGATCCTCTTCGACTACGACGTCCCCACGCGCACCTGGGGGCGAAACATCGAATCCCCCGGTCAGCTCAAGGCCCTCACGGCCTCCCTGCAAAAGCTGACGGCCATTCCCCTCTTCATCGCCGTCGACCAGGAGGGCGGCAGGATCGTCCGGCTCAAGGAGAAGGCGGGCTTTCCCCCTGCCCTGTCCCAGAAACGGCTCGCAGCCGGAGGCGACACCGGGAAGACGGCGAAGCAGGCAGAGCGCACGGCAAAGACCCTCGCGGGGCTCGGCATCAATCTCAACTTCGCCCCCGTCGTGGATCTCGACCTCAACCCGGGAAATCCCGTCATCGGGAAGCTGGAGCGAAGCTTTTCCCGGGACCCCGCAACGGTGAGCCGCCATGCCGGCGCCGTCATCGAGGCCCACCGGCGCCACGGCATCCTGACGGCACCCAAGCACTTTCCGGGTCACGGCAGCGCCGCGGGGGATACCCACGAGGGGTTTGTCGATGTGACGGGCCGATGGTCCGCCCTGGAGCTGGAGCCCTTTGGAACCCTCATCCGCCGGGGCGAGGCCGACATGATCATGACGGCTCACATCTTCAACGGGAAACTCGACCCGGAGTGGCCGTCGACCCTCTCCCGGAAGACCCTGACCGACCTGTTGCGGCGCGACATGGGGTTTTCGGGCGTGGTGATCTCCGACGACCTGCAGATGAAGGCGATCTCCTCCCGGTACGGCCTCGAAACCGTCGTCGGGCAGTCGATCCTCGCCGGCGTCGATATCCTGCTTTTCGCGAACAATTCCGTCTTCGAGGAGGACATCGCCGCCCGGGCAACCGCGACGATCCGGTCCCTCGTCGAGAAGGGCGTCATCCCGCGGGAGCGCATCGACGAGTCCTGGCGGCGGATCCTGCGTCTGAAAGAACGCCTCCACAAGTGACTGAAGCCAAGAAGCTCGGAAGAAGCCGGGAACTCTAAACGGAATGATTCATTTCAGAGTTTCGGCCGATCTACCTCTCCTTTTACCCTTCCCGACCCTGCATCCCTAGTAGAAAAGAAGAATCGCATCGAGGAAATAGAACAGCCACCCGGACGTCGTCGCGAGGCCCAGGTACCAGAGTTCCTTCTTCTTCGTCAGGGCCGCGAGCGACGACAGCATGATGGCGATCTGCAGGAAGATCAGCGCGTATCCGAAGTTGCCCGCCCGGGCCGTGGCCTCCTTCTTCTCCTTGGCGAGCGCTTCGGCCTTCTCCTTGATCTCGTTTTTCTCGACCTCGTAGCGCTCGACGTTCTTGCCGTATCGGGCCAGCATCGTGTCGGCTTTTTCCCGGGCCTCCTTCGGGAGCCTTCCGGCTTGGGCCAGAAGTTCCTGCTCGACTTTCTCCTTCTGCATTTCGAAGGCGTGCTGCTTGATGCTCTTGGCCTGGTAGTAGGCCCACATGTCCGTCTCCTCGCCCTGGTGCAGAACGGCACGGGAGGAGTATTTTCCGACGTAGAGCGTCGTGACGGCGGCAAAGACGGCCATGATGGCCGTGGTCAGCGCAATCCAGGTCATGAAGCGGTCCGGTTTCGTTTCTGCCATGGGAATCGTTCCTCCGCACAAGGGAATCAGCACACGAAATAAGGGCGTTTTTTACTTGATCCTCCCGGGCCTGTCAATTAAATTGGGCCATGCGGCGCAGCCCTTGCAACGGGACGTCGACGGTGTGCTCTCGCAGAAAATTCATCCAGGGGCGGTGTCATCCCATGACAAGAATCCCGGCGGTTCTCACTGCGATTTTCTTCGTTTTCGCATCCTCGTTCTTCAGCCCGTCGGCGGCCGAGACGGTCGACCTGACCCTTCTACACATCAACGACTTTCACGGCAACCTCCTCCCCAAGCCCGGCAAGGAGGGAAAGCCGGCGACGGGGGGCATGGCCCGGATCGCGAAGATGGTCGCCGAGGAGCGGGAGAAAGACCCGGGGGGGACGCTCCTGCTGTCCGCGGGGGACATGTTCCAGGGGACGCCCGTCTCGAATCTCTTCCGGGGCAGGCCCGTCATCGAGACCATGAACCGGATGGGGTTCGACGCCATGACCGTGGGCAACCACGAATTCGACTGGGGGATGGAGGCCTTTCAGGACCTGAGAAAGTCGGCTGCCTTCCCCTTCCTGTCGGCCAACATCGTCGACGAGCGGGGCGCCCTTCTGCCCGGGGTGAAGCCCTACATCATCCTGCGGAAGAAGGGGTTGAAGGTTGCCGTCATCGGCATCACGACGCCCGAGACGCACTACGCCACCAAGCCGGGAAATCTGAAGGGGTACCGGGTCGTTGCCGTCGAGAAATCTCTCCCGGCACTCATCGAAAAAGTCAGGAAAGAAGGGGCCGGCCTCGTAGTCGTCCTGTCGCACCTGGGTCTCGATGAGGACCGGGAGATGGCCTCGAAGGTTGCCGGGATCGACCTGATCGTGGGCGGGCACAGCCACACGGAGGTGAAGACCACGGTGGTGGTCGGAGCGACGCTGATTGTCCAGGCCGGCTACTACGGCCAGCAGTTGGGGGTCCTCAAGATCTCCGTGGACGCCGCGTCGGGCAGGATCGTCCGGTACCCCGAGAAGAGGATTCTCCGGAAGGTCAAGGCGGGCCCGAACGATCCCGTCGACGAAACGGTCGCCGGCATCATCCGCAAGTACGACGACCAGATCCGCGAGGAGTTCGGCCGCACCGTCGGCGAGACGCGCGTCGATCTGGCGAAGCGGCCCTTCGAGTCCAACCTGGGCAACCTTGTCTGCGATGCGATGCGCTGGGCGACCGGGGCCGACACGGCGATCCAGAACAACGGGGGAATCCGGACGACGATCCCGAAGGGAACGATCACCCTGGAGCAGGTCTTCATGCTGCTGCCCTTCGACAACAACCTGATGACCATGGACCTCACGGGGGCGCAGATCGCCGGCATTCTCGAGCAGAACGCAAAGACGGACGGCATGCTTCAGGTATCGGGCCTCAGGGTCGTCTACGACATGAAAGCCCCCGAAGGCTCCCGCGTGAAGGAGCTGGCTGTCGGCGGCAAACCGGCGGACCCGTCGCGCATCTACCGGGTGACGACCAACGATTTCCTCGCCGCGGGCGGTGACCGCTTCGGGATGTTCCGCGAAGGAAAGAACGCCGTCATCGGGGACAACGTGCGGGACGCCTTTCTCGCGTATCTCGAAAAGAACACCCCCGTTTCCCCCCGAACCGAAGGAAGGATCGTGGTGACACCATGAGCGACGACAAGATGACCGTTTACGTCAACGGCAGCGAGGTCCGGCTCCACCGGGGCATGAAGGTGAAGCACGCCCTCATCGCCTGCGACCAGTCCCTGTATGACGCGGCCGAGGCCGGCAACCTGGCCGTGCGCGACGCCGGCGGGTTCAACGTGGGACTCGAGGGGTCGCTGCGCGACGGGGCGAAGCTTTTTACCGGCAAGCCCGACGAGTGATGTTATGCTGGTGAAAAAGGGCCATCTGCTGCGTTGCCCTTCTTCCTCGTCGCTCGACGTACGCCCAAAGTACGCCTCGCTCCTCGGAATGTCGGGCGCCTTGCATCTAACCCTTTTGGACCAGCCTGAAATAGCACCCTTGTTTATCGTGGTGGGCAGGTGAGAAACCGGTATGACGTGATCATCATCGGCGCGGGGCCGGCAGGGATCGCCTGCGCGCAGGCGCTGGCGGGCTCGAGCCTCAGCGTCCTTCTGCTCGAAAAAAACGAGGCCATCGGCCCCAAGGTCTGCGCGGGCGGGTTGACCCGCATGGCCGCCCAATTCGGCGTGCCGGGAGATCGCATCCGCTCGTTTCGCGAGCAGGTCGTCTGCCTGGATGGCCGGCCGCCTTTTCGCATCGTGCTGAACCACCCGATGATCACGGCGAGCCGAATCGACCTGGCGCGCCATCACCTGGCCGGGCTCGACAGGGCCTCAAACGTAGAGATCGCAGCCGGGACCAGGGTGACTCGTCTCTCCGAGAGCGCGGTGTGGACGGACCGGGGCGTTTTCTCCTTCCGATTTCTCGTCGCAGCCGACGGCTCGCAGTCGATCACGAGAAAACACCTCGGCCTCCCCTCCCGGTTCGGCATCGGCCTGTACTACGAAATTCCAACCCGCTCCGGCGAGGTCCTGTTTCAATTCAAGCCGGGGATCGTCCGCTCGGGGTACCTGTGGGCTTTCCCGCACCGCGACTGCACCAACGTCGGGATCGGGTTCAATCCCGACAGGCTCACGGCAGGCCTGGCCAAGGTGATCCTCCAGCAGTTCCTGAAGGAGAAGGGATTCTCGCGCGACGGCGTCCCCCTCCGGGGAGGCGTGATCGGTCACCTCTACCGGGGACATCAATTCGGCAACCTCTTCCTGGCCGGTGATGCGGCGGGGCTGGCCTCGAAGGCCTCCGGTGAGGGCATCCCCTTTGCCCTCGTGAGCGGCAGGGAAATCGGCCTCGCCATTCTCGACCCCGGCTATCCGATGCCCGAATTCCGCAGGATGCTCGCGCTGAAACGCAGGCAGGAGGGCTACTGGAGTTTTTTCGAGAGCGTTCCCCGGCTGCACGGACCCTTGCTCGCGGCGTATTTCACAATGATGAAGAGGCCGTGGATGCAGGCGTACATGGGCTATTAGCAGAGAGACGCACCGATTCGCGGCAGAACCAACCGGCAATTGCGGCGGATTCACATGGAATACGTTGTCATCGTCGTCGCGGCATTCCTCATCTCGGGTCTCACCCTCTTTTCGGGGTTCGGCCTGGGCACGCTCCTGCTGCCTTTCTTTGCTCTGTTCTTTCCTCTCGACGAGGCGGTTGCCCTCACGGCCATCGTGCACCTGATGAACAACCTGTTCAAGCTGGCCCTGCTGGGACGCCGGGCCGATCGTTCGGTCCTTCTCCGGTTCGGGATTCCCGCGATCCTGGCAAGCTTTGCGGGGGCAAAGAGCCTCCTGGCTCTCTCCGGCATGAACCCTCTTTTCCAGTATGCCCTCTGGGGGAAAACCTACGCCGTCATGCCTCTCAAGCTGGTGATCGCCGTGCTCATGATGGTTTTCGCCCTCTTCGAGATCGTCCCCCGGCTGGCGCAGCTTTCCTTCGACCGCCACCACCTGGTGCTCGGCGGTTTGCTGAGCGGGTTTTTCGGGGGGCTCTCGGGCCATCAGGGCGCCCTTCGCAGCGCCTTCCTTCTCCGTGCGGGTCTCTCCACGGAGGAATTCATCGCCACGGGGGTCGTCATTGCGTGCCTCGTGGACTCTGTCCGGGTCCCGGTCTATGCCCTGCACTTCTCGGCGGCCGATCTCCGCACGTCGGGATTCCTCCTGGCCGCCGCCACCCTGGCGGCTTTCCTGGGGGCCTTCATGGGGAACCGGCTCGTGAAGAAAGTGACCCTGCGGTCCGTGCAGACGATCGTGGCCGTTTTGCTCTTCGCCATCGCCGTCGGACTGGGGGCCGGGCTGATATGAACCGGGAACGACTACATGACGGGAACGCCGGGCCCCGAGTCCGTTACAACCCCGGCAACCTGGGCGATCTGCTCAAGCACGGCTGGCTCGTGGAAATCGTTCGTTTTTTGCACCGGCATCACGCGGGGGAAACGTTGCGCTACGCCGACACGTTCTGCGGTTTTCCGGAATACGACATCGGCGGCGATTTCGCGGAACGCATCCGCGAGCGATTCCACGTCCTGAACTTCCGCAAGCTCCAGGAGCCATTCCTGGCCCGCGGGAAATACGCGGGAAGCGTCACCCTCGCGGGCCTGGCGGCGGAGAGCCGTCTGCAGCCCTGCATCTACGACGTCGACCCCGAGGCCCTCGCCAGTTTCCCTGCCGGGCATGCCGAGCTGCTGGAAATGCGATCGGGCTGTGATATTCTGGAGCCGGGCGAGCCCTATGACCTGATCTTCCTCGACCCCTACGGTGACATCTGGGACGACTGCGGGAGGATGCTCGCAAGGGCCGCGGCGCGCAGCCGCGGTGCATCGATCCTGATCTTTCTTCCCTTCAGGACCGGGGCGCAGGGGGAATTTCTCGCGGCGGCCATCGACCGGCTCGGCATCAACGGCCTGACGGGAATCGTGCAAAACCCGGGAAGCCCTCTGGACGGCAGGCACCACTTTGCCACGGTGTTCATGCCGGCGGCCACGATGAACCTGGGGGCGGTCCTCGGTCTTTTCGGAGAATTGAATATCGTCACGGCCCGCGTCAACGCGCTTGCGGCCCTTCCCTGACCTGCTGCGGGCACAGTCCATGCACAAGATGGGGGCATTGAGAAACCCTTCCACCGGGAGGCCCGAATGAAAGAGTACGAGGTCATCATCGTCGGCGGAGGCCCCGCGGGGATCTTCGCGGCACTGACGCTGGCCGCGGGGGGCGCGAAGGACGTTCTGCTTCTCGAGCAGGGGAAAGGCATCGGGAAGCGCAGCCGCGATTGCGCCGGCGACATGCTCTGCGGCTGGGGCGGCGCCGGGGCATACAGCGACGGCAAGCTGACCCTCTCCACCGAGGTGGGCGGGCATCTGGGCGAATTCCTCGACGACAAGGCCCTGTTCGATCTCCTGGCCGAGGCCGACCGCGTCTACGTGGAACACGGGGCCCCGGACCGGCTTTTCGGCGATCTCACCCCCGAGGTGGAGGAACTGGGCGAAAAGGCGAGGCTTGCAGGCCTCGAGTTCATCCCCTCCCGGATCCGCCACATCGGCACGGAGAACTGCATAGACGTGCTGGGCCGGATGTACGAGTCGCTCTCCGGGAACATCGAGATCTGCACCGACTGCCGCGTGCAGTCGATTCTGGCCCAGGAAGGCCGGGTCATCGGGGTGAAGCTCGCCGACGGCGAGACCCGTTGCGGCCGCCGCGTCATCGTGGCACCGGGCCGCTCGGGAGCCGGCTGGATGAAGGGGGAGGCCAAATCGCTGGGGATCCGGACGACGGCGAGCGCCGTCGACATCGGCGTCCGTGTCGAGCTTCCCGCCACGGTCCTCAAACCGCTCACCGACGTGAGCTACGAGTCGAAGCTCGTCTACTACTCGAAGAGCTTCGACGACCGGGTACGCACCTTCTGCATGAACCCCTACGGGGAAGTGGTGGCCGAAAGCAACGAGGGGCTCGTCACGGTCAACGGCCACAGCTACGCCTCGAAGAAGTCCGACAACACCAACTTCGCCATCCTGGTGAGCAGTTCCTTCACGGAGCCCTTCGACGACCCCATCGCCTACGGACGCTACATCGCGCAGCTCGCCAATCTTCTGGGCCAGGGGGTGATCGTCCAGCGGCTGGGCGATCTGCTGCAGGGGCGCCGGTCCACGAAGGAGCGCATCGCAAAGTGCCTCACGCGGCCGACCCTGGGAGACGCGACCCCGGGGGATCTGAGCTTCGTATTCCCCTACCGCCATCTCAAGAACATCATCGAGATGCTCCAGGCCATGGACAGCCTCGCGCCGGGCGTCAGCTCCCGCCACACGCTGCTCTACGGCGTGGAGGTCAAGTTCTATTCGAACCGCATCGAGGTCTCGAAGGAACTCGAGACGACGGTCGCGAACCTCTTCGCCGTCGGCGACGGAGCGGGGATCACCCGAGGCCTGCTGCAGGCCTCGGCAAGCGGCATCCTGGCCGCGCGGGCGGTCGCGGAGCGCATTGCGCAAGGCCGGTAGCGCGCGGCGGGATCACACCGTTCGAACTGCGAATCGGGAAAGGGTGCGCCGATGAGATGACTGGGGATGCTGCTCGCCGTTGCGGGCCTCGCGAGTCTGTGGATGGTTTTCCTGGCCCTTCGGGCGGGCGATGTCAGCGGGGCCCTGCTCTTCTTCGGCTTCGCCCTGCTGCTCGGCCTGATCGCGTTTGCCCTGATCCGGCAGTGGAACACGGGATGCGCAGCCGATGCGGAAGGGACGAACGCCCCGCCGGCCGCCCCGGTCCGGTTCGTCCCGCACCGGTTCCTGATGGCCGCAATGATCCTGGCTGCTCTGGCCGTCCTGGCAGCGATTCTGGCCCCGCTCGTTCTTCGCTAGGCAGCCTGCACGGCCGCGCCTACCGGTGCCCGTCGAGGATCAGAGAGATACGCAGGTCGCTGTCGATCCCGTCGAAAAGATCCCGGATTTCCCAGCTGCCGCTGAAGATAAGCTTTTTGTCTTTCTTTTCAAGTGTTTCTTCGGTATGCTTCCCGTCGATTGCTGCAAACGTCATGGGGTTCCTTTCCGCCGCCTGCATGGCGGCCCATCCCCTGACAGACCCGGCAGTCTTCTGTACCATTGAATCGCTTTTGTCAAGGGCCATCAACATCATCCGAGGAGGGAGGAAGATGAAAAAGATCGGTTTCACGCTGGGGTTGATCGTGGCATGCCTGTTCGTGTTTTCCGCGGCTTTGGCGGCCGGCCCTGACGTCATCGTCGGCAAGTGGCTCAATGGCAAGCAAACGGCTCACGTGGAGATTTACAAGTCCGGCGGCAAGTACCACGGGAAAATCGTGTGGCTCAAAGAGCCCGTCTACCCTGCCGACGACAAGAAAGGCATGGCGGGAAAGCAGAAGGTCGATCGGGAAAACCCGGACGCGTCGAAACGCAACCAGCCCATCCTGGGCCTCGGCATCCTGCGCGACTTCACTTTCGTGAAGGACGGCCTCTGGGAAAACGGGATGATCTACGACCCGGAAAACGGGAAAGACTACAAGTGCAAGATGACTCTGGAGTCGCCCGACATCCTCAACGTCCGCGGCTACATCGGCATCTCGCTCATCGGCCGGACGGACACGTGGACGAGGGTTAAATAGAACCTAAAGCAGCAAGCCTCAAGCCATAAGGCAAGAAAAAGCCCCCTTTTCACCCTTGTTCAGAGCAAGGAAAGGGGGCTTTTCATTTCCGATACCCGATACCCTAATCCGAGACGACCTCGGGCCGCATGGAAACCACCGCCGTCCGGCCTTCCTTCGGCTCTGCGCTGTACTGCTTGTAAAGGGCCAGGACGCGCTTGACGTAGCCCTTGGTCTCCGCATAGGGCGGAACGCCGCCGTATTTGGCAACGGCCTTCTCGCCCGCGTTGTAGGCCGCGAGCGCCAGGGGCAGGTGGCCGTTGTAGACGTTCATGAGATAGCGCAGGTACTTGACGCCGCCCTCGATGTTGGACTCGGGCTCGAAGCTGTCCTTGACCTGCAGGGTCGAGGCGGTCTTGGGCATGAGCTGCATGAGGCCCTGGGCGCCCTTGGGCGAGACGGCCTTGTGGTTGAAGTTGGACTCGGCTTTGATGACTGCCTTGACCAGGGAGTAGTCGACCTTGTACTTGTCTGAGGCCTTCTGAATCAGAGGCCCGTACTGGGTCATGTCGATGCCGGCCTTGATGATGACCCGCCGCTCTTTGATCCAGAGCTTGTAGTCGGGGCTGGTGGGCAGGTTGGTGATGTGCATGACCCCGTTCTCGTCGGTGTAGCGGTATATATCGGCAAGGGCCGGCGCATCCGGGGAAAAGATGCCCAGCGTCAAACCGCCCAGCACCGCGGCAAGGAAAACGGGTCTTGCAAAAAGGTTCATTCGTGACTCCGACGGGGAAGAAGCCTTCTATGTAATTGATTCTTTTACCAAAATTGGATGGTGGAAGAAAGACCAAACGTTTGCGTCTCTTCACACCCGATCAGAAGTACAAGAACCATACCACCTCTATTGCTATCGGCACTCCGCCCCTCAACATAAGTCTTTTGGGGTGTTTCTCTCAATTCTTCTTTTCTTACCTTCTTACCTTCCTACCCTCTTACCCTCTATTTCTTTTCCCTTCCCACCCAGCACTTCATGCTCCCCGTAACCCCCAACAGGACCGCAAGGGCTTGGAACCAGGAGTCGGGAAGGATCCTGAGCCGCGGGATCAGGTGGACCGTCCAGGGTCGTTTCGGGGAATATCTGCCTTTTTTCAGGGCAGACTCCACGATCGCCTCGGCGATCACGTCGTGATCCTTGAGCAGCGGCGCGATCAGGTTTCCCAGGAAACCGAGCTTTGCGCCCTCGAACATGCCCTTGGCGATGTAGCTCGGGTGGATGGAAGACCACTGCACGCCTTTCTTTCCCCGCTCCCAGGCCTCGAACCGCAACGATTCCGTGAGGCCCCAGACGG
>ERZ1645192.2857-NODE-2857-length-14252-cov-4.850532_pt1 | contig 14252 bp, 11 predicted proteins | sample MGYA00575354_ERZ1645192 | MGnify/ENA primary metagenome ERZ1645192 (study PRJEB40844, sample SAMN11349763) | freshwater sediment metagenome | isolation source: river sediment | host: Sediment | place: India: Faizupur Khadar , New Delhi | collected 2017-02-21 ... | reverse complement strand
ACTGCGCGCCGTTGCAGCTCCTTCCGGTCGCGCTTGAGGTTCTCGCTCACCAGGAGGCGGGCGTACTTCTCGTCCATTGCTTCGTCGAAGAGGTCATTGACCAGGAAGTCCAGCTGCTCCCCGGTCGAAAGGCGCCGCTCCCACACCTTCTGCCACAGCAGATGGAGCGCGCTCCCGGCGAGATCGAACCGGTGCAGCTCCTCGGGGGGCGTGTCCAGCGACGCCGTGCGGGCGCAGTAGTAACGGAAGGGGCATGAAACGTACGTGTCCAGGTCGCTCAGTGAAAACACCTTCTCCTTCGGAGGGAGGAGGGGAATCTCTTTCAGGCTGCCCCGGGCCGCGCCGGTCGTCGCCCACGAGCGCCAGCGCGTCTCCACGCCCTCCGCCACAGGGTACTCCTCCGGGGCGAGAATCTCGCCGAGCGAGCGTTTCAGCGGCTCCGCTCCCGAAGAGCGCAGCCACGGATGCGACGAAGAGCAGGCGTCGTCGACGAAGGGGGATTCGGGGAGCGGACGGCCGCCGTCGTCGGCCAGAGGGCGCAGCAGAACGCAGAGGCTCTCGCCGCAGGCCGCAAGGCGGCGGAAGAGCGCCTCGCGCTGGCTCCGCTTCTCCGGCACCAGCGGCAGGTGGCTTCGCCCGAGCTCAAGGCTTTCGTGCAGGAACTCTTTCCGTTCGTCGCTCAGAAGAGGGGATTCGTGCACCTGACCCGGCCACCGCTTCGCCGTCATCCCGGGAAGAATCCACACAGGGGCGCGGACGAGCGAGGGGGGCGTGCCGGGGTGAATGGCGACGGTCGGAGAGACCGGCGAAGGCATCCAGATCGACGCCGTCTCCGCCCACTGCCCGAGGAAGGCCGCAGCCTCCTCGAAAGAGAGGCGCGCGCTTCCCGCGTCGCCAAGGTCTCTGCGCAGTTCGCGCAGGGAACGCTCCTTTTCGTTCGCCTCCTGCACGGCGAGCGACACCTCGCGGATATGCCCGTCGAGGCGGGGGAAGCGCGCCGCCCGTTCGACGAGCAGCTTCAGCTCCGCGCGGGAGGGCGCAAGGTGCGCGAAGGCCGACAGGAGCTCCTCAGGGCGCCCGCCGCGCTGCACGACGTCGGCGAAGGCCGTCGCCCGGCGGAACGCGTCCCTCCCGGCCTCGGGGGGGAATTCCTCCAGGAAGCCCGTCCACCCTTTTTTGCCCGAAGGCAGCGCATTCCCGAATGCCCGTCGCGGGAAGCTGAACGGAGCGAAGAGCAGCGACGAAAGAAAGTCCGCCGTCTCCACGGGGGGCCACCCGTCCGCGGCCAGGTCGAGCGCCCGCAGCGCGCTCTTCCAGAGCGCCGTTTCGGAGACCGTCGCTCCCTCGCGCAGCGAGTAGGGAATACCGTACCGGGTGAAGCTCTCGACGAGGGAGTTCAGCTCCTCGCTCTCCGCGCAGAGGGCGATGTTCTCCCACCCCGGAAAGGAGAGGCCGCTCGCCGCGGAGAGATACCCCTCGCCCGCAGGCCAGAGAAAGAGCTCGCGAGCGAGCGTGTCCGTCGAGAGGCGGAGGTCGCCCGCCGCCATGGAGACGCAGAGAGGCGGCACAGCGTCGCTTTCTCCGGAACAGCGGAGAAGTTCAGCCTCGGGGAACTGCTGCACCGCGGTGTAAAAGTCTCCTTCGCCGCACTCGGGAACCCAGAGCTCCAAGTCCGCTCCCGCAGCGCACAGCGAGTGCAAAAACGCCATCTGCCCCGAGGCGAAGCTCAGGAATCCTGCGGCGCGGAGCTTCAGCCCGCCCGCCCATGCGCGCCCCTCCTGCGGAAACGCCTCCAGCAGCGCCGCTCCCAGCGAGGGGATCTGCGCGCTGTCGGCGAGGCCGCGTTCTTCGAGGAGAGCGATATAGTCGCCGTAGAGCGCGCAAAGAAGCGCGCTCCCCGCGTCGCTCGCACGTTCGTTCCGGGAGGCTGCACGTTCGTCGCCCAGACGTTCGCACCGCGTACCCGGAGCACAGCCGCCGCACCCCAGCGCCTTCGCCAGCTCCTCCCTCGGCACGCCTTCCCTGAGCAGTTCGCGGATGGACTGTCCCGCGAGCTCCAAGAAGCGCGGAGAGGCCGTCCCGGCGGGCAGCGCGCCGGCGCAGCGGTCCCGAAGCCGACGGACGATGTGCCGGACGAGCAGCCAGTGGTCGGGAGGGTCGATCTGCACGCGGGGTTTCACGCCAAGGGCCTCGGCGAGCGCCCGGTAGAGGTCGTCCCATATCCACACCTTCGGCTTCCGCTCCGGGAAGGAGATCGAGTCCGGAAGGAAGAGCATCTCCAGCAGCAGCGGACGGTCCCTGTTCGACGGCGTCAGAAAGATCGTGTCGCCGCGCGCGGCCTCTTCGCGCAGCGGTTCTGCAAGGCTTCGGGGGGTGCGGTAGGTGTGGAGTCTCAGGGGGAACGCCTCCTCGTGCGATCATTTCACGGCTCGCGACAAGTGTAGCACTCAACACGCAGTCCGTGATACAATTCCCGGAGAGAATCTGTTTCATTTTATAAGAGGAGGAGATCTTCGTTCATGAAAAAATGTATCGTATTGCTGGGAATTGCGGCGTTGCTGACGTTGTTCGCTCTGCCGGCGGTTTCGCAGGAGCTTCACCTTGCGCTGGAGCAGAGCGCGCTCGAAAAGTTGTCGGCGAAAGAAGGAGCGCTCTACATCGAATGGGGCGTCTACCGCAACACCTGAGGGGAGAAGCCATCCGCTCTCGTGGAGAGCGGCGATCCCCTCGACTCCGATGAATTCCTTCCGCTGAAGGACGAATCCGGCAAGGTGACCATTCTTGTGCCCAAGAGCATGAAGTTCACCGACGACAAAGTGCTTGTGGAGCACTTCACCTATCGCGGAAAGGATGTTTTCATCTGCAGGACGGCTCTCCTGCCCGACCGGTAAACGAAGGAGGTCCTCAAATGAAAAGTCTCGGCGACATGCTGCTGAATACCGGGCCGTTCAGTGAAATAGTCCTCGGGAACACCGCGCTGGCCCGCGCAATGATCGAGTCCGGGACGGAGGTTATCGCCTCCTATCCCGGCTCCCCCACGCCGGAGATCGGGGCCGCGCTCATGAGCGTTCCCAAAGAGCGCCGTCCCTACTACTTCGAGTTCTCCACCAACGAGAAGGTGGCCACCGAGGTCGCGTGCGGCGCGTCGCTCAACGGGCGCCCCTCGTGCGTCTTTTTCAAAAGCGTCGGTCTCAACGTCGCGGCCGACTCCTTCGTCCAGCTCTCGCTACTGGAGCTGAACGGCGGCCTGGTCGCCATCCTCGGCGACGACCCCGGCGCGAACTCCTCGCAGAACGAGCAGGACAACCGCCACATCGCCCGCCTCGCCTACATCCCCGTGCTCGAACCCGCCTCGCCTGCGGAGGCCTACACGTTCTACCTTGAGGCGATGAAGCTCTCTAGAAAGCGGAAGATGCCCGTCATCCTCCGGATGACCACGCACGTCTGCCACGGCAAGGAGAAGGTCTCCTTCGCAGGGTGGACGCCCCGTCCGATCGGGAGCGTTCCCGCGTTCGACTCCTCCGCAGGGCCGTCCATTCCGCTCACCACGCGCGCACTCGACATGAAACGGCGCGCGATCGCCCGTCTGGCCGAAGTGGCGCAGGAGACCGACGGCTCGCCGCTCCACGAACTGCGCGAGGGGAACGATCCGTCGAAGGGCGTCATCACGGCGGGGCTTCCCTTCCGCTCGCTGGTCGACGTGCTGGAGGACGCGGCGGAAAAGCCGGATATCCTCAAGCTCGGCGTGGTGCACCCTCTCCCGAAGGGACTCGTGGCCGACTTCCTGCGCTCCCACGCCTCCGTGAAGGTGCTCGAAGAGCTGGACGACGTGCTCGAACGCGAGATCAAGGCGCTGGCCTTCGACCTCGGCATACGCACCGTGATCGTCGGCAAGACCGACCCCGAGGACTGGATAGGGGAGTACACTCCCGACAAGGTGGCGGAGGTGCTTGCGAAGACCTGGCCCTCCCTCGTCCCGCGCAAAAGCGCGGAGCGCGCGGCTACCCTTGCCCCCCGTCCGCCGCAGATGTGCCCCGGATGCGGTCACCGCTCGGCCTTCCACGCCATCAAGCAGGCCCTCGCGAAGGAGGACATCACCGTCGCGGACATCGGCTGCCACACCCTCGGCTTCCTCCCGCCCTACAAGATGGGCGAGGTGCTTCTTTCTATGGGGCACTCCACCGGCACGGCGGCGGGGCTCTCGCTCTTCAACACCACGCGCAAGGTTGTCGCCTTTCTCGGCGACTCCACCTTCTTCCACGCCGGACTTCCCGGCATCGTCAACGCGGTCTTCAACAACCACAACCTCACGCTCATTCTGATGGAGAACGGCACCACCGCCATGACGGGGCACCAGGACCACGCGGGCTCGGGCGGCAACGCCAACGGCCCCGCCGACGCCATCCCCGTCCGTGCAGTGCTCGAAGGGCTGGGGGTGAAGAGCATCCGCGAGGCGGACACCTACAGCCAGGCGAAGCTGACGGCCATGGTGAAGGAGGCCGTCGCGGAGGAGGGGTTCTCTGTCGTCATCGCCCGCCACCCGTGCATGCTGAAGTACACGCGCGAGCAGCAGCGAACACCGGGATACGTCCGTAAATCGGTGAATATCGACCAGGAGAAGTGCGACAAACTGCACGTCTGCGTCGAGTCCTTCGGCTGCCCCTCGTTCCAGCGCGATGAAGAGGGACGCGTCGTCGTGAGCGAAGAGCTGTGCATCGGCGACGGCCCCTGCATCCAGACCTGTCCGGCGAAGGCGATCGGCGTGAAGAAAGTTCAGGAAGGAGGCGGGAAGGCATGAGCCGCTTCGATATCTACATGTCGGGCGTCGGCGGCCAGGGGATCGGTCTGCTGAGCGAGGCGATCATCAGGGCCGCGGACTACGCGGGGCTCGCGGTCTGCGGCGTGGACACTCACGGCCTCGCCCAGCGGGGCGGCATGGTCGAGTCGTTCGTCCGCATCGGGACGCTGACGACGCCGCTGGTTCGCAAGGGGAGCGCCAAGCTCGTGCTCGCCCTCGAACGCACCGAGGCGCTGCGGGCCGTGGAGCTGTTCGCCGCGCCCGGAGGAACGCTGCTCTACTACGACACATGCTGGCAGCCGCTCTCCGTCCGCCTCGGCACGGAGAAGGAGACCTCCGCGGAGGACGTGGCCGCGGCCTGCGCCCGTCTCGACGTGCGCGTGATCCCCGTACGGACGGAGCTGCCGGACGTGCGGATGCAGAACGTCGCGCTGCTCGCCGTCGCGGCCAAAGAGAAGCTGATTCCCGGCGTCGGCGTCGAACACTACGAGAAGGCGCTTGCCGACCTGCTTCCCGAGCGGGCGCTCCAGGGCAACCTGAAGGTGCTCAAAGGGTAGCGAAGCCGGCTGTACGCAAAGGCCGTTCCTGCGGGGGCGGCCTTTGCTTTTCTCCGACCCATAGAGTACCATTTCCCTGGACGATTCGAGAAAAGGAGTGGATTCGATGTTTTCATGCGTCATCTTCGACTTCGACATGACCCTTGTGGACAGCAGCTACGCCATACGGGACACGATGAACATGGTCGCCGAGCGGGAGGGCCTCCCCAAAGTCACGCGGGAGGACGTGCTCTCCGTCATCGGCCTGCCGATACGCGACTCCTGGATGAAGGTCTGGGGCAGATTCGACGAGCGCTGGCTCGCCGATTTCCGCGAGATGTTCGTTCAGCAGGAGTTCGCGGGAATCTTTCCCTTCTCCGGGACGAAACAGGTGCTCGAAACGCTCGCGGCTCGCGGCGTCTCCCTCGGCATCGCCTCCAACCGTCAGCGACCCGGAGGCCCCTTGAAGGCCGTCGGGCTGGAGAGCTACTTCAGCTCCGTGGTGGGAATGGACGATGTGGAGAAGGGCAAGCCCGCCCCCGATATGCTCCTCAAGGGAATGACCGACCTCGGCGGCACGCCCGCGACCACTCTCTACGTCGGCGACACCGCCGACGACATGACCGCCGCCAAAGACGCCGGAATCCGTTCGGTCGGACTGACCACCGGCAACTTCACGCCCGAAGCCCTTCACGCCGCGGGCGCGTGGAAGGTCTACGACGCCGTGGAAGAGATTCTCCCCCTCTTCGGAACGGAGGGCGGCCGCAGTGAGTAACGCAAAAAACCGCCTCGCAAAGGAAAAATCCCCCTACCTGCTCCAGCACGCGGAGAACCCCGTCGATTGGTACCCCTGGGGAGAGGAAGCCTTCGCGAAAGCCAGAACGGAGGACAAGCCGCTCTTCGTCTCCATCGGCTACGCCACCTGCCACTGGTGTCACGTCATGGAGCGCGAGTCGTTCGACGACGGCGAGGTTGCCAGCCTTCTCAACGACGCCTGCGTCCCGGTGAAGGTCGACCGCGAGGAGCGCCCCGACGTCGACGGCGCCTTCATGGCCGTTTGCCAGATGATGAACGGCAACGGCGGCTGGCCGCTCAATACCTTCATTACCCCGCAGGGGCTCCCCTTTTTCGCCTCCACCTACCTCCCCAAGCGGGGAGGCGGCAAATACCCCGGTCTTGTGGATGTCGTCCCGAGGGTGAAGTGGCTGTGGAAGACCCAGCGCGAACAGGTGGAGCAGTCCGCGAAGAGCATCCGCGACTCCCTGCTGAAGGAAGAGGCTCCGTCTTCAGGCTCCCTTCCGGGAGCAGCCCAGTTCAAAGCCGCCTACGACGGCCTCCGCGCCGGGTACGACCGGGAGTGGGGAGGTTTCTCCAAAGAGCCGAAGTTCCCCATGCCGTCGCATCTCCTCTTCCTCCTTCGTTATTGGAAACGTTTCGGCGAGGAGAACGCATGGTCCATGGCCGAAAGCTCCATCGAGCGCATCTGGGAGGGCGGTATTCACGACCACCTCGGCGGCGGCATCGCCCGCTACGCCACCGACCGGCGATGGCTGTTGCCGCACTTCGAGAAGATGCTCTACGACCAGGCGCTTCTGCTGCACGTGCTTTCGGAGTATCAGAACGAGCGGGGCAATCCGTTGTTCGGCCGGTTTGCCGACGATCTCGCAGGATTCGTCCTCCGTGAGATGACCTCTCCGGAGGGGGGATTTTACTCAGCTTTCGACGCCGACAGCGAAGGTGAGGAGGGAAAGTTCTACCTCTGGACCGAAGACCAGGTGCGGGCCGTCCTGACCCCCGAGGAGTCGGGCATCTTCATCTGCGCCTACGGCGTGCGGAAGGGGGGCAACGTCAAGAACGAGCGCACCGGACGCATCCTCGGCGATAACGTCCTGCACATTCCGGAACCGCGCGCGAAAACGGCCGCGCGCTTTGCCCTTTCACCCGACGAGCTCGACACCCTGCTCGCCTCGTGCCGGACGCGGCTTTTCGCCGAACGGAAGCGTCGCATCCCGCCGCTGCTCGACGACAAGATCCTCGTCGACTGGAACGGCCTCATGATCGCCGCCCTCGCGCGCGCCTCCACCGTCTTCAAACGGCCGGAATGGCTGACGGCGGCGGAGAAGGCTGCGCGGTTCATCGAGACAAAGCTCCGCGACAAAACGGGAAAGCTGCTGCACCGCTACCGCGACAAGGAGGCCGCAATACCGGCGTTTCTGGACGACTACGCATTTTACGCCTGGGGGCTGACGGAACTCGCCGCAGCCACAGGGAAGAACGCGTACACAGACGCCGCGCTCAAGCTGGCGGACGCGATGAAAGAAAATTTCCTGGACAAACGGAACGGAGGGTTTTTCTCGTCGGCGGGGGACGATCCGATGCTCTTCCTGCGCCGAAAGGAAGCCTACGACGGCGCCGTGCCGTCGGGAAACTCCGTGGCCATGGACGCGTTGATCCGGCTGTCTATGATTTCCGGACGCAGGGACTTTGCCTCCACAACCAAGAGGACTGCGGAAGCCTTTTCGGAGCGGGTCGCCGCGTTTCCGCTTTCGCATACGCGGCTGCTTGCCGCAGTCATGACGCTGTAGGGTCGTCGCCCGTTTCGCAGAATTCGCGGAGGCGGAGCATCTCCCTGCGGTAGATGGCGAACGTGAGCAGCGACGCCGCAAAATCCGATAGCGGAAAGGCGAGCCAGACGCCGAAGAGCCCGAAGAGGCGGGAGAAGAGCAGCACCAGCGGGATCAGGAGGATGACCTGCCGCAGCAGGGAGAGAACAAACGACGGCCCGGCCTTTCCCAGCGCCTGGAAGAGCCCCGACGCCATGATCTGAAAGCCCGTGACCAGCATTCCCGGCGCGAGTATTCGCGCAGCGTCGATGCCGGCGCGCCGAACCTCAGGGGAGGACGTGAAGAAGTCCACGCTCTCCCCGGGGAAGAAGAAGAGAGCTGCCGCGCCCGCTGTGCACAGAACCGTGGCGGAAGCAATGGAGCGGCGCATCGCGGAGAGCACCCTGCAGAACTGCTTCGCCCCGTAGTTGAACCCCACGATCGGGAGCAGCCCCTGGACGATGCCGTAGACAGGCATGACGGCGAAGAGCAGCAGCCGGTTCACGATGCCGTAGGCGGCCACCGCGGCGCCCCCTCCCAGCGCGGCAAGCGATCCGTTCACCACGATGAGGGAGAGGCTTGAGGCCGCTTGGCGAAAGAACGCCGCAGCTCCCACGGAGAGCGTCTCTTTCAGGAGGATGGCGCGCGGGGGGAGATTCTTCATCCGCAGCCTCACTGCGCTTTTTCGGGCGAGATAGTACCACGCCAGCCATAATGCCGTCGCCGTCTGCGCCGCGACCGTGGCCAGGGCCGCGCCGCGCACCCCCCACTCGAAGCCGAAGATGAACAGCGGGTCGAGCAGCGTGTTGATCCCCGCCGAAATAAGCATCGTCATCATTGCGAACGACGCGTTCCCCTCGGCCCGGACGAAGTTGTTCGCCACGATGGAGAACGCGAAAAATGGCGCGCCCCTGAACAGAGCCCGCGCATACTCGGAGGCGAGCGGAAGCACCCCCTCCCCCGCGCCCAGGAAGTAGAGGACGAACGGCGCGGACGGAATCGCGACGGCGGCGAAGAGAATCCCCAAAATCCACGTACAGGTGAAGACTGTTCCGAGCGTCCGTTCCGCACGCTTCCTTCGTTCCGCGCCGAGGCTCCGCGAAAGAAGCGACGCCCCGCCGACGCCGAGAGTCTGGGCGGCCGCCATCAGCAGCATCTGAAGCGGAAAGGCCATGGAAACAGCGGCGATTCCTTCGTGCCCCACGCCCCAGCCGACGAAGAAAGCGTCCACCACGCTGTACGAAGCCTGTACGGCCATGCCGAGCGCGGCGGGAAAGGAAAGCCGGAACAACAGCGAACCTACAGGTTCGTTGCGCAGAGTATCCTGGTGATTCCGCACCCGCATTCCCCTTTCTCAATTTGAATTCGATTCCAAGTATAGCAGAAGTACCGAGGAGGGGCTTGTGGTCCGAGCCTTCATGGGATATAGTAAGCACGGAAAACAATCCGTTCCGTTCGGAGGAGGGAGCGTCCATGCAGGAAGTTAAGAAAGTGATCACCGAGGTGGGAACCAACGAATGGCAGGTCGTGGTGTTCTTTCTTGGGGACCAGACCTTTGCAATCAACGTGGACAAGACCAGGGAGATTCTTCGTTGGCCCGGATGCCGCACCATCCCCGAATCCCATCCGTCCATGATCGGCATCACTTCGGTCCGCGGAGAGGTGCTTCCCCTTCTTGATCTGCGCATACATCTCGGCATTGAAGCCAAGACCCCGCTCGACTCGAGCAAGGTCATCATCGCTGAATTCAACGAGATCAAACTTGGATTCGTGGTGGACGCCGTCGAGCGGATCTATCGGATCAACTCCGAAGAGCTCGACTCCACACTGACGGGAACCTTCCTGGGAGAGTATGTCCTCTACGTCATCAAGCGCGACGAACGGAACGTGCTGCTTCTTGACTATGAGGCCATCGTCCAGATGGTCAACCCGACGCTCTCGCAGCGCTACACCATCGACGTCGAAAAGACCGCCGAGCTGACGACCCCTCTCGGCGATCTCGACCAGTACCGCATTCTCGTCGCGGAGGATTCGCCGCTCATCCGAAAGCAGATCGCCGACGTGCTCGGGCAGGGAGGCTTCCATAATCTCGTGCTCACAAGCGACGGCAAAGAAGCCTGGGATAAGATGAACACCCTCGGCGAGCACTACGACCTGCTTATCACCGACGTCGAGATGCCCCGCCTCGACGGGCTTGCGCTCGTCCGCCGCGTCAAGGAGCACAACGATCTGAAGAAGATTCCGATCGTCGTCTTCTCGTCCATTATGGCGCAGGACATCAAGGTCAAGGCCGCGAGCGTCGGCGCCGAAGCGCAGATCACGAAGCCCGAAATTCCGGATATGGTGGAGCACGTGTGCCGCCTTCTGCTTGCGAACAAGGAGAAGAAGGGATCGTCGAAATGACCCTGCTTCCCTATTGGGATTCCAACGTCGACATGGAGATCGCTTCGTGGTTTCCTCTCAGGATGGACTACGAGCCGGTCTCCGTCAACGCGCACCACAGCAGGCTTTTGAGCGACATCGCAGCCTTCTCTCTTCGAATGAACAGCGAATTTTTCTGCCTTACCAGCCTTCAGAGCGGCTATGTCGGCACGCTGCTCCGGGACAGCATGATCGACCCCGGACGGCTGAACCGCATCGAGCTGGGTTTCACCATGCTTTTCGGCTACTCCACGTCGATGGAGAGCTTGCTCTCCTCCCTGCTTGACGACGAGAGCGACGTGGAAGCGGGCGTCTCCTTCTGTTGCCTGTGGGACAGGGACATCATGCTTGAGAGCTTCAAAGCCATCGTCCTTGTGAGCAGCAACCCTCTGTTCGACGAAGACGAATTTCTCTCACGCCTTGCGGCGCTCCTCGAAAAGAACAGCGTGCCGTCGCAGGCGAATCTGCCTTTTTTCGCCGAGAAGTTCGGCTACCGGCGGTTTTTCATCCCCTACGAGACGGATAACCTCGTCCACCTGGAGATCAGCCGCCTTCTGTACGAGATGGAGTTCGAGGAAACCCGCAAATGGGTCGGCCCCTCTCCGGAGGTGGCGTTTCCTCCTTTTTTTGGTATCAATCTGACTGTATAGTGGTATAATATATGTCCGTCGGAAAAGAGAAGAAGAACACACGCGACGAGCCGGTGTCCCGAGAGGAACATTAGGCCCGTCATTGTCGCTTTGAAGAGGGGACTGGTTGTTCGATGGAGAACGATATGCTCAACGAGAAGGAAATTCTGGAGGATAAGGAAATCCTTGAGGAGAAAGACGTCTCCAAAAAGGACGAGCTTTCGCGGGAGGATATGGCCGAATACCTCGGAAGAGTGCGGGAACTCATCGCCGAGGGGCACGGTAAGGGGTTTGTAACCCAGAAGGACATTGAGCGGCATATCCCTCTCGAGAACTGGAGCTCCGAGATTCTCGACAACGTCGTTTCCAACCTCATGGAGCTCGGAATCGAAGTAATGGACGACGACGCCAAGGAACCGGCTCCCGCGCAGGCCAGCGCCGCGGCAGCAGATGATGACGCAGTTGCGCCGCCCTCCTACGACCTCGAACTCGGTAAGCTGGACGACATCCCTCTTACCGACCCGGTTCGCATGTACCTCCGCGAGATCGGCAAGGTGCCGCTGCTCGACGCCGCCGAGGAGGTCGAACTGGCCAAGCGCGTGGAGGCCGGAGAAGATTTAGCGAAGAAGAAGATCGTCGACGCCAACCTGCGCCTTGTGGTGAGCATCGCCAAGAAGTACATCGGGCGCGGAATGCTCTTCCTCGACCTCATCCAGGAGGGGAACCTCGGCCTGATCCGCGCGGTGGAGAAGTTCGACTACCGCAAGGGGTTCAAGTTCAGCACCTACGCCACATGGTGGATTCGCCAGGCCATCACCAGGGCGATCGCCGACCAGGCGCGCACCATCCGCGTCCCCGTCCACATGGTGGAGACCATCAACAAGATGGTCCGCATCTCCCGCCAGCTCGTTCAGCGCCTGGGGCGCGAGCCGACCGACGACGAGATCGCCGCCGAGATGGAGATCGAGCCGATCAAGGTGGAGGAGATACGCCGGATCGCACAGCTCCCCGTCTCCCTCGAAACGCCCATCGGCGAGGAGGAAGACAGTCAGCTCGGCGACTTCATCGAGGACAGGGAGCTTCCCAACCCCGAGGAGGCCGCAGCCGGGCACCTGCTTCACGAACAGATCGAGGAGATGCTTGACGCCCTCTCCGAGCGCGAGCGCGAAGTGCTGCACTACCGCTTCGGCCTGGAAGACGGCCGTTCGTACACTTTAGAAGAGGTCGGCAAGCGCTTCGGCGTCACCCGCGAACGCATCCGCCAGATCGAGGCCAAAGCGCTGCGCAAGCTCCGTCACCCCAGCCGAAGCAAGAAGCTGAAGGATTTCCTCGACTAACCGCTGAAAGAGAGCGCCGACGCGTACCCGGATCCTCTCACGAGAGTCCGGGTACTTTTTCTCGATACGTGCGCCGGCTGCTATAATAAAACCCGGAAACGAATGTTCTCTCGAGACAAGGAGGAGTGATGAAGTGAGGCTCTTTTCCATAGTGATTATCTGCACGCTCTTTGCGCTGTACTCCTACATCTATTTCAAACTGCGCAGCGCCATCGGTCCCGGATGGAAGTGGACGGCGCTCTACACGCTGCTCTCCTTTTTCATCATCATGGGGTCGAGGATCCTCTGGATCGTCAACCTGGAGGCGTACCCGGGACTCAGGAAAATTCTTTCCTGCTCCGTCTACATGGGAATGGCTTTCTTCTTTATCCTCTTTACGGCCTTCTTTTTTATCGACCTCCTGCGTTTCCTCGTCTGGCTGACCGATCTGCTGCTCTCCGCCTGCTTCAGCGATCTCTTCCCCTCTCCGAAAATGCGCGCGGTGCTCGCGATCGGATTCGCTTTCTTCGCCTGCACCTACGGCTGGTTCGAAGCCCTTGCAGTTCGCCCCGTGTACATCACTATCGCCACAGACAGGCTCCCCAGGGGAGTGGACAAACTCCGGATAGCGCACATCACGGACGTGCATCTGGGCTGGGTCATCCAAGAAGAACGGCTCGGCCGCATTCTTGATGTGGTAAGAGCCGCGCAGCCCGACATGCTGGTGAGCACCGGCGACCTTGTCGACGGCGACATGGAGGAGCGCGAGGCCGAGGTTGCACTCTTCAGAGGGCTGAATCTGCCGCTGGGGATGTACGCCGTCACCGGAAACCACGAATACTATGCGGGCATCGACCAGGCGATCGCCTTCAAGGAGCACGCCGGAATGCAGCTGCTTCGCAACGAGGCGCTTCGTGTCGGCGGCATCATCCTGGCGGGAATGGACGACCCTACGGCGCAACGCTTCGGCGGAACGCTCACACCGGAGATCGACGTCCTCGCCCCGCTTCCCGAGAACCGCTTCGTCCTGCTCCTCAAGCACCAGCCCACAGTGGATCCGGATTCCATCGGTCTTTTTGATCTCCAGCTCTCCGGCCACACGCACAGGGGCCAGATATGGCCCTTCTACTGGCTTACAAGGATGGTCTACGAGTACAGGCCGGGACTACGCGCCCTGGCGCCGTCGAAGAGCGGAGAGGCCTACGCCTCCGGCGCCGCCCGCGAGAGCCGCGTCTTCGTCAGCAACGGATCGGGAACGTGGGGGCCGCCGATACGCTTCTTTGCGCCGCCCCAAGTGGGCATCATCGACATCGTGAGAAAATAAAAAAGCGCCCCCGTGTCGAACAGGGGGCGCTTTTGCTACCCGTAGATCCTTCGAAGACAGGCCCCGCAGAGCGCCCCCAGGCTGGAGACGGTTCTCTCCTGCGGCAGCCCCGAGGCGTCATAGGCGAGAGGCAGCTCCGTACACGCCGCGCACACCGGAAGATCGCGCTCGCGCCACAGCCCCTCCACAACGCCCTTCAGCAGCCGCCCCCCCTCGTCCTTTCTGCCTCTCTTCACCAGCTCGATGCTCTGCTGCACCTGCCGCTGCGCCTCCTCCGGAGGGATGAAGAACGAGTACCCCTGTTTTTCCGCTTCTTTCTGATAAAGCCCGCTCCGCATGGTTCCCAGCGTCGCCGTCAGCCAGGCCCCCTTCGGACTCAGCGTCGCCGCCGCCCTTACCGTCTCCTCGATGATGTGCACCAGAGGGACGGGAAGCTCGTCCTTGAAACGGTCGATGAAAAAGTGCGCCGTGTTGCACGGCACGGCCAAAAGATTCGCCCCCCAGCGCGTCAGCGTCAGCAGGTCGTCCTTGAGACGCTCGGTCGGGTCTTCTCCGACGCCCAGAATCGCGCTGCTCCTGTCGGGAGCCTGCGGATCCGAAAGAAGGTACGTGATGGCGAGCTCGG
>ERZ1645192.2855-NODE-2855-length-14257-cov-7.996691_pt1 | contig 14257 bp, 12 predicted proteins | sample MGYA00575354_ERZ1645192 | MGnify/ENA primary metagenome ERZ1645192 (study PRJEB40844, sample SAMN11349763) | freshwater sediment metagenome | isolation source: river sediment | host: Sediment | place: India: Faizupur Khadar , New Delhi | collected 2017-02-21 ... | reverse complement strand
GGACACCGGATGCGGCGTTTTGCCCGCGGACCGCGAGCGCATCTTCTCCGCGTTCGAGCAGACGGAAAACGGGAAAAACACCGGAGGAACCGGGCTCGGGCTTCCGATCAGCCGGCATTTCGCGCGGCTTATGGGCGGCGATCTGGAGCTTGTCCGGAGCGAGCCGGGAGTGGGAAGCCTTTTCTATTTCACGTTCGGCGCGGTCCTGTCCGACCGGTGCGATCCGAGGAATTCCTCCCTGAAGCGGCGGGGCGTGTGGCGTTTCTCTGCGGGCGAAGCGCCGCATACGGCCCTTGTCGTGGATGACCGCGAGACGAACAGGGTATTGCTGGCGCGAATGCTCGCGCCGGCCGGTTTTACGGTGTTCGAGGCCGCCGGGGGAGCCGAAGCGCTGAGCCTCTTTGAGCGGGAACGGCCGGATGTCGTTTTCATGGATATCATGATGCCGGGAATGGACGGACTCGAAGCGACGCGCCGGATTCGGGAAGTCGCCGGGGAAGCGGTTTTCGTGATTGCCGTTACGGCCCGCACGCTGGACGTTGACCGCGAAAGCGCGCTCGCGGGAGGGATGCAGGGCTTTGTCGGCAAACCGGTGCAGGAGGACGACCTGTTTTCGGAGATCCGAAGGGTCACGGGATACCGGCTGGAATTCATTCCTCTCCCGCAGACGCGGAGGACGGACGAACCCGTCCGGACGGCGCTGCGTCCGGACGCGCTGGACCGGATCGACGCGGCCCTTGTTTCGGCGCTTTCCGAAGCGGTCCGGGCGGGAGACCAACGGCGCATCATCGAGGTCGCGGAGCGGATTGCGGCGGTGGATCGCGACCTCGGAGAAACGATCCGGGCTACGGCGACGGAGTACGATTATCTCGCGCTTTCGCGAATCCTGGACAAGGGATGATGACGCTATGCCGTGCGACGAGACGAAAATGAAGATCATGATCGTGGACGACGTGCCCATGAACCTGAAGGTGCTGGATACGATCCTGCGCTCCCTGGGGCATGACGTTTTCGCCTTCCCCCGGGGCGACATGTTTCTGAGCGCGGTCCGCGCCGCGCCGCCGGATCTCGTGTTGCTGGACATCAACCTCCCCGACATGGACGGTTACGGAATATGCGCGCTGCTCAAGGAAGACCCGGCGCTTCGGGACATTCCCGTCATCTTCGTCAGCGCCCTGACCGAGCCGCTCGACAAGCTCAAGGCTTTCGGAGCTGGCGGCGCGGACTATATCGCGAAACCCTTCGACATCTCGGAGGTCCGTGCGCGCGTCGCCACGCACCTGGAAATCCGCAGGCTCCGACGTGAGCTGGACCGGACCATCCGGACCCACGAAGAACGAATGGACGCGCTGGTGCGCGAAACCGCCGAAGCCGGGCGCGCGATAATTCGCGCGCTCGCCGGGCTTGCGGAGTTTCGGAATGACGATTCCTCAGTGAATCCGGATCGCGTCCGCGGCTTCCGCCGCATCCTTTCCGAAGGGATCTCCGATCTCCTTTCCCTGGAACCGCGCCCCCGCCCGGACGAATTGAAATAGCGCGCAGGTTTCCCCGGGCGCCCGCGCTCGTTCCCAACCCCATGAAGATCTGGTATAATCCCATAATGCAACCCGGTTGCTTCCAATCTTTCCTGTGCAAGGGGGAACGTCAATGCGCGTCCGAACCATTCCCGTCCGGGAGGCGATAGGCCTTCCGCTGTCCCACGATCTCACGCAGATCGACGCCGTTTCCGGATACAAGGGTGCGCGTTTCAAGCGGGGGCACGTCGTGTGCGACGAGGACATTCCCGTGCTGCTTTCCATGGGGAGGGAGCACCTTTCGATTCTGGAACTCGGAGATTCGGAGGTCCATGAGGACGACGCTGCGCTTGCGCTCGGCCGCGTCCTGGGCGGCGAAGGGGTCTCGATGGACGGCCCGGAGGAGGGAAAGTGCCGCCTGAATGCGACGCGGGACGGGATGCTCTTCTTCAATCCCGCCATGGTGGACGCGATCAACGAGGATGTCCAGTGGATCCTTGCGACGCTCCCTCCGTTCGTTCCGGTGCGAAGCGGCGAGAATGTCGCGGCTTTCCGGATCCTTCCGCTGACCGTGGCCCGAACGGACATGGACCGCGCCGTTTCGGTCGCGCGTCCGATCTCGGTGCTTCCGTTCGCCCCGTTGCGGGTCGGTCTTGTGACGACGGGGCGCGAGATTGCGAGCGGGCTCGTGAAAGACGCGTTCGCGCCGAAACTTGCTTCGAAGCTGGCTGTTTTCGGCGGATCGCTGCTCGATCATCTCACGGCCGGGGATGACCCGGACGAAATCGAATCGCGGATCCGGCAGCTTCTCGGTTTCGGCGCCGAGATGGTGATCTGCACCGGGGGCATGAGCGTCGATGCGGACGACCTCACCCCGGACGCAATCCGGCGCGTCGCCGACCGTGTCGTGTTCCGGGGGGCGCCGATGTTGCCCGGATCGAATCTGATGCTCGCCTACGCCGGAACCGTTCCGCTGATCGGAGCTCCCGCCTGTGTCGTTCATGACGCATGGACAACGTTCGACCCCCTGCTGACGCGGCTCTTCGCACGGCGCGAGCCGACCCAGGCCGAGGTTCGGAAATGGGGCGTCGGGGGATTGTGCCGTCGCTGTTCCGTGTGCGGCTACCCGTCCTGTGCGTGGGGCTCGCGCCCGTGAACGATCCGGAAGAAAGCGCCCCTGCGCTGCTCCGGGAGACCGGAGTGCGGAGGACTCCCGTACGGGAAGCCGTCCTGGGGGCGCTTCTCGGCGCCGGGGCGCCTCTGTCGCAGAAGGATCTGGCCGCAATCCCCGGACTGGAACGGGTCAACAAGGTCACGCTCTACCGGACGCTGGAAATCCTCGCGAAAGCCGGCATCGCGCACAGGGTCATCGGCATCGACGGAGAATGGCGTTTCTGCTCGCATGCGCCCGATGAGGGGCGCTGTACGGGGAACCATCCGCACTTTCTCTGCCTGAACTGCGGCAGGATGGCATGTCTCAGGGACCAGACAATGCCGCGTGTCCGCGTGCCCGAAGGATACGCCATCGAGGGGAAACAGCTTATCGTGTACGGGGCATGCCCGGAATGCCGGGAGGCGGGGATCGGGCGCTAGGCTTTCGGAAAAGAAGTTTCTCTGTTTTTTAATCCGCTTCGCAAAACACAGTCGGGGTTTCATCCTCCGTACTGTGTTTGTTGTGTTTTTTTCCTTTCCCCCCATTGACAAGATCACAGACCATTCAGTACATTACTTGAGGGAATATCGACTCGTCTGTCATATGAGACGATGCCTTCATGCTTTTCCCGGAACACTGTTGTCCTGCCTGTTTCGTGAAGCGGAAAGGAGGAGGAGCATGCAAGCGACGGGAAGGCCGGGCACGGACACGGCACGCCTCGGATATGTCGAGGATCTGGAAAAGGAGGAAACGACGGGATGAAGCTCTTTTCGAAAAAGACCCTTGTCATCAATGGTGTTCCACGAACGGTCATCGCGAACCCCGATGAATTGCTCGCCAATGTGATCCGAAAGCAGCTCGGGCTTACGGGAACCAAGGTTGGATGCGGGCAGGGCCAGTGCGGCGCCTGCAACGTGATTCTCAACGGGAAGGTCGTCCGCTCCTGCGTCACCAAGATGAAGCTCGTTCCGGACCAGTCTGCGATCCTCACGATCGAAGGCCTGGGGACTCCCGATTGCCTCCATGCCATCCAGTGGGCGTTCGTCGCGAACGGAGCGGTCCAGTGCGGCTTCTGCACGCCCGGATTCATCGTCGCCGCGAAGGCGCTGCTTGACGAAAACAAGAATCCGACGCGCGAGGAGATCCGCGAGTGGTTCATGAAGACGAAGAACCTCTGCCGCTGCACGGGCTACAAGCAGATCACGGACGCGGTCATGGACGCCGCAGCCGTGCTCCGCGGCGAGAAAAAGATGACGGACTTCTCGGAGAAGCTCAATCCGGACGGATCGCTCTTCGGCTCGCGCTATCCGCGCCCGAACGCCGTGTACAAGGTCACCGGCACGCTGGACTTCGGCGACGACCTCGGGCTCAAGCTTCCGGAAGAGACGCTCTTCTGCGCGCTCGTCCAGGCCGAGGTCTCGCACGCGAACATAAAGGGCGTCGACGCGTCCGAAGCGGAGGCCATGCCCGGCGTCGCGAAGGTCGTCACGGCGAAGGACGTCAAGGGAAAGAACCGGATCACCGGACTGATCACCTTCCCGACGAACAAGGGCGACGGCTGGGACCGGCCGATCCTCTGCGACACGAAGGTCTTCCAGTACGGCGACGCGATCGCGATCGTCTGCGCGGACACCTACGAACACGCGAAGGCCGCCGCCGCGAAGGTCAAGGTCGATCTCGAGGTGCTCCCGGCCTACCTGAACGCGATGGACGCGATGGCCGACGACGCGATCGAAATCCATCCCGGAACGCCGAACGTCTATTTCGAGCAGAAGGTCGTCAAGGGCGCCGATACGAAGCCGATCATGCAGTCGGCCGACGTGACGGTCGAGGACGACTTCTACCTCCAGCGCCAGCCCCATCTCACGATCGAGACCGACGTGGGATTCGCGTTCTTCGATGACCAGGAGCGCCTGACGATCCACTCCAAGAGCATCGGCATCCACCTGCACCACGCGATGATCGCCCCCGGACTCGGGATCGCGCCGGAGAAGCTGCGTCTCGTCCAGAACAACGCGGGCGGAACGTTCGGTTACAAGTTCAGCCCGACGATGGAAGCGCTCGTCGGCGTCGCGGCGATGGCCACGGAACGCCCCGTCTTCCTGCGTTATGACATGAAACAGCACATCACCTACACGGGCAAACGCTCCCCGTTCTTCGTCAAGATGAAGTACGGCGCCGACAAGACCGGAAAGATCAACGCGATGGAGCAGACCTTCTACGTGGACCACGGCCCGTACTCCGAGTTCGGCGACCTGCTCACGCTCCGCGGAACCCAGTTCATGGGCTCGCCCTACGGCATCGCGAACGTCCGTGGCGCCGGGTACACCGTCTGCACGAACCACGCGTGGGGCTCGGCCTTCCGCGCCTACGGCTCGCCGCAGGCCTTCATCGCGACCGAAGTCCTCGTCGACGAACTCGCCGAGAAGCTCGGCATGGATCCGCTCGACCTGCGCGAAGTGAACGTCCTGCGCCCCGGCGACACCTTCCCGACCGGACAGGCGCCCGAAGTCTACCCGTTCCCGAAGATGGTCGAAATGATCCGCCCGAAGTACACGGAAGCCGTCCAGCGTGCGAAGAACAATTCGACGGAGACCGTGAAGCGGGGCGTCGGCCTCGCGCTTGGCGTCTACGGATGCGGCCTCGACGGGCCCGACTCCTCCGCGGCCTGCGCCGAGCTGACGCCGGCCGGCGTCACGATCTACAACGCGTGGGAGGACCACGGACAGGGCGCCGACGCAGGGACGGTCGGCACCGCGTCGAAGGCGCTCGCGCCGCTGAACCTCAAGCCCTGCCAGATTCATACCGTGATGAACGACACCGCGCTGACGCCGAACAGCGGCCCCGCGGGCGGAAGCCGTTCGCAGGTCATGACGGGCAACGCCGTCCGCGTCGCGTGCGGCATGCTGGTCGCGGCCATGAAGAAGCCCGACGGAACCTACCGGACCTACGACGAGATGGTTGCGGAAAAGCTCCCGCTGAAGTACGAAGGGACCTGGGGCGCCACGATGTGCAAGGCCTGCGACGAAAACGGCCAGGGCGCGCCGTTCCCGATCTACATGTACGGATTGTTCATGGCCGAGGTTGCCGTGGACGTGACGACGGGCAAGACCGTCGTGGAAAAGCTCACGATGATCGCCGACGTGGGCAGGGTCGTCAACCGCGATATCGTCGACGGACAGCTCTACGGAGGAATGATCCAGGGACTGGGGCTCGCCCTTTCCGAGGACTTCGAGGACATCCAGAAACAGACGTCGCTCGCGGCCTGCGGGATTCCGTACATCAAGGACGCTCCGGACAACATGGAGCTGCACTATATCGAGAGCGACCGCGAAGATGGCCCGTTCGGCGCGGCCGGTTGCGGCGAAGCGCCGCTCACCGCTCCGCATCCCGCGATCATCAACGCGATCTACAACGCCTGCGGCGCGCGCGTCACGAAACTTCCCGCCTACCCGGAGAAGGTGCTCGAAGCGCTCAAGGAGAAGCAGAGCGGCTGCTGCTGAGGCGCATAACCGTTCAGGAGCCGGCGGCTCCCGGAAGTTGCGCACCAGGGCGGGGGCTCCTTCCGCCGGCATGGCTTCCATGTCGGCGAGACGGGCCCCCGTCTCTTCTTTCACGACAGGAGGAACCCGAATGGGACTGAATGGCGAACGACAACCGCCGCTTGCAACGGCGCGGGAGGAACTCGAAGCGCGCTGTATCCAGGAAGAACCCCCCCGGTGTCAGGCCGCGTGCCCTGCCCGCGTGGACGTTCGCGGAATGTGCGAGGCGCTCGCGAAAGGAAACCCTGACGAGGCGCTCAAGCTCTTGCGAAAAAGCGTCCCGTTCCCCGAAATCCTGTGCCGGATCTGCGACGAACCGTGCGGCCCGGCATGCCTCCGGGGAGAGAGCGGCGAGCCGGTCCGGATACGGATGCTCGAGCGCGCCGCCGTCGAATACGGACGGGAGGGGCCGTCGCGCCGCCCGCTGATCCGCAAGAAGCAGCGGGCGCTGGTCGCGGGGGGAGGCCTTGCCGGGTTGACGGCGGCGAAGGAGCTTGGCCGCAAGGGGTACGCGGTGACGGTGCTCGTTCCGGAGGACCGTGCGGGCGGAGAGTTGCTCTTGCTGCCGGAATCGGTCCTTCCGCGCGACGTCGTCCAGCGCGGCGTCGCGTCGCTGCCGGAGACCGTGACTGTCCGGACCGGTGCTGCGATGGATCTTTCCCCCCGGGAGGAATGGGACGCGGCGTTTCTCGCCGACGCACGCTTCCTCCCTGATATGAAAGGAGACCCCCTCTCTCTCGTGACGTCGGACCCCGTCGTTTTCGCGCCGGACGACCGGACGGAAACGTCCCCCGTGCTGCTGCTTTCATACGGCAAACGCGCGGCCCTTTCGATGGACCGCGTCTTCCAGAACGCGTCGCTCACGGCTTCGCGGGAGGGAGAAACCGGCGCCGGGACGCGACTGCACACCTCGCTCGAAGGCGTGACGCCGTCGGAAGCGGTTCGTCCGTCGGACGGAGATCGCTACACGCTTGAAGAAGCTGCGCGTGAAGCATGCAGATGCATCCGGTGTTCCTGTCTTGAGTGTGTGAAACGTTGCCCTTTCCTTGACCATTACGGCGGGTATCCGAAGCTTCACATCCGGACGATCTACAATAACCTTGCGATCGTCATGGGGAACCGGACCGCGAGTCGCATGATCAACTCGTGCGCGCTCTGCGGCCTGTGCGCGCGCGTCTGTCCGAACGATCTCGACATGGGAGCGGTCTGTCTCGAAGCGCGGCGCTCACTCGTCGCGATGAAGAAGATGCCGACCTCGGCGCACGACTTCGCGCTGCGGGACATGGCGTCGAGCGGTTCGGACGAGTTCGCGCTGCTCCGGAACGAACCCGGGACGGAACGCTCCGCATGGCTGTTCTTTCCCGGCTGTCAGCTCGGGGCGTCCGACCCCGCGATCGTGGAGAAGACGTACGCGTGGCTCCGCGCCCGCCTGCCTCACCCGGACGGCGCCGGGACGGGGATTATCCTGCGGTGTTGCGGAGCGATCGGAAGCTGGGCCGGGCGGGACGATCTGGCGCAAGCCGAGCACCACGCGCTGCTCGATTCGTGGGAACGGATGGGGCGCCCGGTCGTCGTAACGGCCTGCCCGTCCTGCGCCCGCGAACTCAAAGACGTCCTTCCTGCCGACCGGCTGCGTTCGATCTGGGATGTCGCACGCGAATTCGGGCTTCCGGGCGAAGGGGAGCTTTCCGGACTCGGCGACGTGCGCGTGCTCGATCCGTGCGCGGCGCGCGACGATCCGGAAACGCGGTCGGCGGTTCGCGAACTGTTGCGGCGTCGCGGCCTCCGGGACGCGACGGAAGAAAGCGGATCGACGGCCGAAAATGACGGCTCCCGGTCGGAGTGCTGCGGCTATGGGGGACTCGTGAGCTTTGCGCATCCCGCGCTTGCGGACCGGTTCGCGGATCGTGCGTCGTCCGGAGGCGGAACGAAGATCACGTACTGCGCGATGTGTCGCGACCTCTTCGCCCGAAGCGGCGCCGAGGCGTATCATATTCTCGATATCCTGTTCGCCCGGGAGCCCGGGGATCTCGCCGTACGGCCCTGCCCGAGCTGGTCGGAGCGGAGGGACCGGCGGCGTCTGCTTCGGGCGCAGCTGCTGCGAACGATCTGGGGTGAAGATGCAGCGATGCGGGAATTGAATGTGCGGTTGCTCTTTTCCGGAGAAGTGGAAGCGCTGACGGATCGTCGGTGGATTCTCCGGGAGGATATCGAAACGGTCGTCGCGACTGCGGAGCGGACGGGGCGGAAGTTCCGGCACAGGACGAACGGACGCTTTCTCGCGAGCGCCCGTATCGGCGCGGTGACCGTCTGGTGCGAGTACGAGCCGGAGGGGGACGCGTTTCGCGTCCATCGCGCCTACAGTCACAGGATGCGCATCGGAGAGGAGGAAGACCATGACGGCCAATAGCGACGTTCGCCGGGAACTGGCCGTATCCGAAGAATGGACCTGCTTCGCCTGCGGCGAGGCGCTCGTGTTGCGCGAGGCGCCCCTTTCCTACCAGGGGGCGACCTTCCGGGTCGAGGTCCCCTGCTGTCCGACGTGCGGGCAGTACTTCCTTCCCGAATCGGTCGTTCTCGGAAAGATGGCCCAGGTGGAGCAGGCGCTTGAGGACAAGTGACCTGACTGCGGCCGCGCGCGCGCACGACGGCGTCCTGCGTCCGGGCGGCCTGGAGCTGACGGAGCGGGGGTGCGGACTGGCCGGGTTCCGCAGCGGCGCTCGTCTGCTGGACGTCGGGTGCGGCGCGGGAGGGACGGTGCGACGCCTGCTGGAACTGGGCTTCGATGCGCGGGGCGTCGAACCCGACGCGCGTTTGCGGGGCCTCTGTTCCGCCGAAGGACTTCCCGTCGCGGAAGGACGCGCCGAATGCATTCCGTTCGGCGATAGCCTGTTCGACGGAGTCCTGTTCGAGTGCTCGCTGTCGCTCGCCTCCGATAAAAACGCCGCGCTCCGCGAGGCGTTCCGGGTTCTCGTTCCCGGGGGGAGCGTCCTGATCCAGGATCTGTATCGCGTCGGGAGCGACTCGCACGGGGGTGCGCGCGCGAACGGCGGCGGGGAACCTCCGAAAGACTGCGCCGAAGGCGCGCTCTCGATTGGGGACTGGAACGCCCTTCTGAACGAGGCCGGTTTCACTACGGCCGTTCAGGAGGATCACACGCGCGAACTCCTGGCTTTCGTGGCCCGGAGCATCTTTTTCGATCTTCCCCTGCCGTTTTCGCGCCCGCATTGCGGTTGCGGCGGACGCAGGGGGTATGTGCTCTTGGCAGGGCGGAAGGGACTGACGGAAAATGAGTGAACTTATGATGGACGTTGCGGCGATGAAGGCGCAGGGGTATCACTGCGCGCAGATCGTCGCGCTGCTGGGGCTCCGGACGCTCGGCAAGGAGAACCCGGACCTCATCCGCGCCATGCACGGCTTCACGGGCGGGCTCGGGCGGTGCGGAAAGCTCTGCGGCTGCGTCGCGGGCGGGCTTGCGCTCTTCGGACTGTATGCCGGGAAGGGGACGCCGGAGGATCCCGAGGACCCGATGATCTACATGATGGCGGCGGAACTCGGCGAATGGTTCCGCGAACGCTTCGGCAGCGACCAGTGCTGCGATCTCACGAACAACGATCCCGCCGTGAAGCTGAAAGTCTGTCCGCCGATCATGGAGGAGACGTACGCGAAGGTGCTGGAAATCCTGGAATCCCGCGGATACGACCTGGAGGACGCGTCGCTCCCGCGCCGCGAGTGAGCGGCGGACATGACCGGCGCATTCGGTCCGACGGAGAGCGTGTGCCCCGTCTGCCTCCGGACCGTCCCTGCGCGCCGCGAGCGCGACGGGGAGGACATGCTTCTCGTGAAGACCTGTCCGGAGCATGGGGAGTTCCGCATCGTCACATGGCGGGGAGGCCCCGGCCCCGAGTCGTGGCATCGGACGAAAATTCCGGCGTCCGGGGGAGCGGAGCGCCTCCCCGTTCGCCGGGGGTGTCCGCTCGACTGCGGCCTCTGCGCGGACCACCGGCAGGGAACCTGCACGGCTGTCCTGGAGGTCACGAAACGCTGCGATCTGCGCTGCGCGTTCTGTTTCGCCGATGCGTCCGGCGCGCCTTCGGACGATCCCTCCTTCGCGGAGATCGAGGCGATGTGCCGCGCGGTCGAACGCGCGGGCCGGTGCAACATTCAGCTTTCGGGAGGGGAGCCGACGCAGCGGGACGATCTGCCGGAAATCGCCGCGCTTGCGGCGACGGCGTGCGGCGGGCTCGTCCAGGTGAACACGAACGGTCTGCGGATCGCCCGCGACGCCGCGTATGCGCGCGAACTCGCGCGTTCCGGCGTGTCGTCGCTTTTCCTGCAGTTCGATGGAACGGACGATGCCGTCTACAGGACGCTCCGGGGAAGAGCGCTGATGGAAGAGAAGACGGCCGCGATCGACGTGTGCGGGCAGGTCGGACTCGGAGTCGTCCTCGTGCCGACGCTCGTGCCGGGCGTGAACATCGGCCCGGGCGGGGACGGACAGATCGGCTCGATCATCGACTTCGCGCTCTCGCGTTCGCCGACCGTCCGGGGCGTTCACTTCCAGCCCGTGAGCCATTTCGGGCGGCGTCCCTCCGGCGAGAGGCGGCGCGTCACGCTTCCGGAGGTGATGCGCGCAATCGGGGAACAGACGGGCGGCCGCATGAACGCGGCGGACTTCTCGCCCCCCGGGTGCGAACATTCCTTCTGTTCGTTCCACGCGGACTACCTGGCCCCCGGAGACGGGAGCGTCGTTCCGCTCCGCGCCTCCCGGCCGGGCGGAAGCGCGTGCGGGTGCGGCGACGCCGCAAAGGGACGCCGGGCGGCCGTCGACTACGTCGCGCGAAACTGGGCCGCGCCGAAAGCCCTTCCGGAAGCAGCCGCCGGGGCTAAGGACTTCGATGCCCTTCTCGACCTGTGCCGCAGGGGGCGATTCACCGTATCCGCCATGGCGTTCCAGGACTGCGAGACGCTGGACCTCGAACGCGTGCGCGGCTGTTGCATCCACGTCGTCACGCGGGATGTCGCGGGAGCCGGAACTGCGGAGAGAGAAGCGGCTTCCGGAGGACGAGACTACCGCCTCGTCCCGTTCTGCGCCCGCTACTGCACGGCGCTCGACGGAACGCCGCTCTACCGGCCCGCGCACCCGTCGCCGGATGCCGAAGCCGACTCTTGACGACCGGATCGCACGCGACATCGGACTGCCCTCCCTGACCCGCGCCGCCCTGGCGGGGCATCGCCTTCGCGCGCTCAACGGGACGCTCGCGCGGGTCGTCCGCGAGAGCGCGTTCTACGCGAAGCATCTTCGGGGCGTTCGGCTGCCCTTGCCGTCCCTTGAGGCGATCGCTGCGCTTCCGTTCACGACGTCTGCGGATCTTATCCGGGAGCCGGAATCCTTCCGCTGCGTCCCGCCCGGGAGCGTCGAGCGGATCGTGACGCTCCGAAGCTCCGGAACGACCGCGCAGCCGAAACGGATCTTCTTCACGCGGCGTGACCTGGACGATACGCGCGCCTATTTCGCCGCCGGGCTGACGACGCTGCTCGACCCCGGCGAGGCGGTGTTCATTCTCTACGCCGCATCGACGCCGAACAGCGTGGGGGACCTGCTCGCCCACGCGGCCCGCGACGCCGGGACGCGCCCCGTCATGCCCGAACCCGGCGAACCCTTCCCGTCGCTCGTGCGCCGTCTGGAGCGCGAACGCGTCCGGCTGTTGGCAGGAGACCCGCTCCAGCTTCTCGAACTCGCCCGTTTCAACCGTTTCCGAGGAACCGGACTCCGCGTCCCGCGCGTTCTGCTGTCCGCCGACTCCGTTCCCGATTCGCTCCGGCGCGCCGTGGAGCAGGATCTTGGGGCCGAGGTCTTCGCCCATTACGGAAGCCGCGAGACGGGGTACGGGGGAGGGCTCGAATGTGCGGCGCACCGGGGGTGCCACATGCGCGAGGCGGACCTCCTGATCGAGGCCGTGGAGCCCGAAACCGGAGTTCCGCTTTGCGCCGGGGAAACGGGGGAACTCGTCGTCACCGTGCTGCGGCGCGAGGGAACGCCGCTCATCCGTTACCGCACGGGCGACGAAGGGCGGCGCGATTCCGGACCGTGTCCCTGCGGAACCGTCCTCGAAACCTGGTCCGGCGTGCGCCGCATCGAACGGGAGACGCTCCCGGCGCCGCTGTGTTGCCGCGAGGCGCTGGAAGACGCGGCCTTCGCGCTCCCTTCCGTGCTGGACGTCCGCGTGCGCCTGTGGGACGACCGCATCGAAATCGTCCTCGAAACGCTTTCGTCGTCCGATTACGAACCTGCGGTTCCGGAACCCCTTCGCGACATGATCGCCGCAGTCCGTTCCATCCCGGTGTCGCTCGTCGTTCGCGGACGATCCGAACCGGACCTCCTGCCCCGGCGAAAGCGCCGGATCGAACGGATTCCCGGAGAACCCCCACCCGCGAACCCTACGCTCACGGACCCCACGCTCGCGAAATCCGCGCTCACGGAACCGGCCGAAAACGACCGCGAACCCGCCTGAAACGTCCCGTTTCCCGGGAACGATCCGTCCTTCCGTCGCTTCGCTCTCCCAGGAAGACGTGTTTTACCTGTGACGCAGCCGGGAGAAGTACCGATGGCGATAATTCATGCATCGTGGTACATAAATAGCCCGAAGGAGGACGGAACATGTCGAAAGGAATCATACGGATATCCGACGCGGCGTCCATCGCCTTGCGCTCAATGGCGTACCTCGCGGCCGCGGGGGAATCGGGAGCGAAGATTTCCGAAATCGCGTCCGCGATAGGCGCATCGAAAAACCATCTGGCGAAAGTTCTGGCGCTTCTGGCTTCCGAGGGCCTGGTTCATTCCGAACGCGGCCCGTCGGGCGGCGTCCGTCTGGCGCGCCGGGCCTGTGACATATCGCTCGCGCAGGTGTACGACGCGGTCGAAGCGAATCAGGAGGAGCACCGCGAGGAGCCTCTTTTCGCGGAACAGAAGGCGGCCTGCCTCCTGGAGAAGAAGGGGTGCACGCTCCGGACGTGCCTCTTTCGTCCGTTCATCGAAGAAACGCAGCGGAAGTTTCGCGATGTGATCGAGTCCCATTCGGTTCTCGATCTGGCCGGTTCGGGATGGGCGGATGACGGCGGAAAGCGCCCGGAGTGAGGATGTATCCGCCGTTTCCTGCGAAACGGTGAGGAACGCATTGTTGCGATCTGGTACATACTGAAAGGACGGTTGGTTTTTTTATGATGAAACGAGGCATTTTCTTTGCGGTTTTCGCGCTTCTGCTGATTGTTTCGCCCTCGTGGGCCTTCTGGGGAAAGTACGCGACGCTCCCGTTACGCGACGGCGTCGTCAGCGTTCCCGCGGCCGATCTCGAGGACGGAAGGGCGCATTTTTACCAGACGGAACTTGACGGGAAATCAATCGGATTCTTTCTTGTCAGGGACGCCCAGGGGAGAATCCGTTCCGCTTTCGATGCATGCGACGTCTGCTTTCACGCGAAGAAAGGGTACGCGGAAGGAAAGAACGGCCTGATGGTATGCAATCAGTGCGGCATGCGCTTTCCGATCGGCCGGATCGGAGACGAGAAGGGCGGCTGCAATCCGGCTCCCATGACGGTCGCCGTTCAGGACGGCCGGGTTGTCATCCGGGCCGAAGATCTTGGCGCAGGCGCCCGGTTCTTTTAGGATGGCGCGATGAATATCCTGACCATTCCGTTCCGGAACATCCGGAGGAAGCCCGCGAAGACGCTGATGCTGCTGCTCGTTTTCACGCTGGGCGTCGTGTCCATCGTCTCGCTCGTCTCATTTTCCCGCGTCGTGCGGCACAGCCTCGAGCAGAAGCTCTGGGCCTTCGGGCCGAACATCCTCGTCTTCCCGAAGACGGAGCAGCTTCGGCTGAGTTACGGCGGCATGAGCGCCGGCAATGTCACGATGGATGTCCGCTTTCTCGACGAAGCCGCGGTTCTGGCGGGAATCGACGCGATCCCGAACCGTGCGAATGTCCGTGCGGTCTCGCCGAAGCTCGTGAGCATGGCGAAGATCGGTCTGCCGAGCGCGGCGTCGGGACA
>ERZ1645192.2854-NODE-2854-length-14257-cov-22.370018_pt1 | contig 14257 bp, 9 predicted proteins | sample MGYA00575354_ERZ1645192 | MGnify/ENA primary metagenome ERZ1645192 (study PRJEB40844, sample SAMN11349763) | freshwater sediment metagenome | isolation source: river sediment | host: Sediment | place: India: Faizupur Khadar , New Delhi | collected 2017-02-21 ... | reverse complement strand
CACCCGGGAGCCATTTACAGATTTTCAGCACTTATCAGGAGCGGCAAACGGGGCTCGAACCCGCGACCTTCGGCTTGGGAAGCCAACGCTCTGCCAACTGAGCTATTGCCGCAATTCTATTTACAATTTATCTATTTACTATTTACAATTTGCAATTGCTATACAACTTAACACGACCTCTCCGATTGGAATCGGAGCGCTCTGCCAACTGAGCTATTGCCGCAATTCTATTTACAATTTATCTATTTACAATTTACAATTTACAAAATCAAAAATGCTCAGCAACAATCTTCCTGATGCAAAAATAACACTTCTTACTGATTATTTGGCTTTTGCTGATCCGATTTTTTCAGTTCCTGTGGCTTTTGCTTTAACAAGGGTAAAGCAGTGTGATCCCAGGTCTCTTCAAACTCCCAGTTTTTTATCAATGTGAGTTTCTTTTCGTAATAATAAACCGATTCGGGTTGACGTTTTTCAAAATAGTTTCCCGGATCCCATTTTCCGTTTCCATTCCGGTCCAGAAACATCCTCAGGTAATAATCACCCGGCTCCAGGTATTCCACTTTCGTGCCGCCTTTCAATACAGGAGCTGTTCGTATCAGCTTGTCGTCTTTATTTACCACCTGTAAAATGGCTGTTGAATCATAGTTGGCCAAAAGAAGTTTGAGTCCGGAATACTGATCCAGCGATTTGATTTTCAGTTCGTTTTTCAAATTATCGCTATGAAGATTATATACCGAGGTGAATGCTGCAGAATCAATGAGCAGCTGATACGTGGTTTCGGGTATCCATTTGTGGTTAATCTGAAAATTCATGCCAATGGAGTCTTTCTTTTCAAGCACAAACTGAATGGGAGTTAGCACCGTATCAACCAATTGACTGAGGTGAATCTTTTCAATTTCATATGATTTAACCGGAACCTGAAAAGTCAACATCACCGGTTTATACACATCAAATTGTGGAGAAAGATTGGTCTGTATATCCAGAAATTCCTTTTTTTTGCCGGTAACAGATGGTTTCTTAGCCGGTTTCTTCATCACGAATTTGATGGTATCGGTTTGTGGCTGAAGTTTGAACAACGAATCCGTCTTCAGGTATTTCACTTCGAGGGTGATTGTATCTGTTTTGATAAGCGCAGAATCGGTAAGCCAGTATGTGAGCGAATCCAGCCGTTGATTTTTCTGTAGGAGCACGCTTTTGTCCCAATTCACATTCAGAGGTCTGATTTCGGGTAGCTTTTCAGCAGACGTATTAAAGAACATTTTGATTAAATGCGGTTCGGGCCTTTCCGATTTTGCCAGATACTGGCGTTTGTAATCGTCTTTGAAGTACCTGAGGACCACATCGTCCGGCAGGTATCGGATTGCCGGTACGAAGCGTATGGTATCAACAGTAATTGAATCTTTCCACACCGTATCGGGTCTGGTAATGTTTTCCATGCCTGTTTGAAATGATTTTTCATCAAACGCCAGCGCCTCACCTTTTTGTAGAAAATAATCGCGGTTGAGGTCGTTCAGAGCAAACACCCGATAGATACCATTACGTACATTGGAGACGGTAAAACGACCCTGTTCGTCGGTACGGGCAATTCTCAGAAACGGTTTTTTGAGAAATGCACTATCACTGAGATCGTCGTGAATACCCACGGTGATACCTTGCAGGGGATTCAGGTCTTCGGCATTGAGCAGTGTACCGGCTATCTGCATGGTATCAATTTCATTTCCGGTGGCAAATGAGAATACGTAATTTTTCAGAATGTTGCCCTCGTTGTTGTCCACAATAGCATTCCCAAAGTCAATTGAATAGGTGGTATTGGATTGCAGGGTATCATCAAACCGAACGTTCACTTTTCTGCCATAGGATGTAATTTCGGGATTAATCCGCTGAGGAGGAGATATGATCACATTTTTGGAAATGTCTTTCAGGTTTACATTTTCGTCAAACTCAATCTCTATTTTACCATCCTTTACGTTTACCGATTTTTCGCGGGGAGTTGATTTTACAAACCTGGGTGGTACTTCATCCTTGGCGCCACCCTGCGGTCCCTGTCCACGATTGGCACATGCATAAAACACCAGTAGCAAAGTTAACGAGATTGTTATATTCTTAAATTGAAAAAAGTTCTTCATTGTTGATTGAAATAATTACATTTTTTTAAAAACCTTATGTAACGAAATCTGTTATGTCAGTTGTACCTGATTATTGCTTTTACTGAGCACTTTATGCCCTATCCGGCATCGCAGGCACTTCTTATCGTCACAATATTTTTTTTTGAGGTGCAGGAGTGCCTGCGAATCAAAAGCTGATGCTGAACTTACTCCGAGTTCCACCCATCGACGAACAACCGCATTTTTTTCGGAAGGGATCAGTTCCAATAACTTAAGAGCTGTTTCGCTTTCGGCATTTTTCTTTTTTGAATGTGCAAACAAAAACGGAACAACGGTATTTATCAGTAGAATATCGATTGATTTCCGGCCTAAACGTTTGGCTGACTCAGCACTTTGTTTGCCGAAAAGATAATGTTTCTTCCAGTAATCCGATACTACGCAATCAAACAAGGCTCTCAATTGCATGATGTCAGCGGCTGCAATCGTTTTTGAGAATAGCTTTGAAGAGCGATGAGTGAGCGCAGCAAACTGAGCCAGCCTGACGTGAGGAAAGTTATCCGGCCGAAGTCTTAACAGTTTCCACTCCGAACTTTCAATGGGTTTCAGGTGATATTTTGTTTGCAAAAAACGATATTCCTTTTTTAATTTCGCATGGTATTCATCGTTTTCTGCCTGTTCGAGAAGTCCGGCCTGGCCGAAAAGCAACGCTTCCAACTGAAAAATGTCATCTTTGTGTTTTGCCAGAATACTCATCGGCAGCGAACGGGCTAATCTTTCAAACGCCTGACTGTTGGTGCCAAATCCGAAGCTTCGGGCCAGTGAAACGTAAAATGCTTCTTCCCAGTGGTTGTTTGTCTGGGTGAGCAGGGTCTCAATCATTTCGGTCTTTTGCTCCATTCGCTCAATGAGCAATGCGCTTTTCCAGTCGTTGATGAGTATCAGGGGCACTTGTGTAATTTTATCCCCGCATGGAATCCATTTTTTCCCGCTCAACAATTCATTGTAGTTCATCCGGATATGCTCCGGCACTTCGAGTTCGAGCTGCGGTAGCGGATCGCCATTGGTTCGAAACACGGCTTTATCTGCCTTATTCACCACATGCAGGATCACATTGTCATACGCCTTATCGGCCGTATGCCGGTGTTTAGCCCAATCGGAACTCTGGTTGTGAATTTCAATATTTCCTGCCCAGAGTGTATCGTCTATTTTAATCTTTGCATTGAAAAAATCAGGTCCGGCATCCGTATTCGGAAGCCCCGGATGGATAATCTCCACCATTTTACCGTCAGTGGTTTTCAAATTATTCATCCGGAATAATCTGAATTGCCAGACATAGTGTAAGATAGATTCTTTCATGGGTGCCAAACCATTAAAGTGGTAAATTATAATGTATTGAAAATTATTCGGAACTAAGTTTAATCTGTTTTTATTTCAGCATTCAGATTTCTTAAAAAAAACGATATTTTTAACGGCTTTATATCAACTTTTATGGATTGGCAATTCATATTGCCTTTACTTCGTACCCGTTTTCTTTCCAGAATTTCAACGCATCAGGCAGCGTTGCCAACACATTGCTATGTGCTTTCTCCGAATCGTGAAAAACAACGACAGAGCCACTTCTGCTTCTTTTTTTTATTTCATTCAGTATTTCAGCGGGTTTTACTCTCCGGTCGAAATCGTACGTGATGAAATCCCACATGATTATTTCAAAATCCTTTTTCAGCTTGTTCACCTGCCTGAAAGTTATTCTTCCGTGTGGTGGCCTGAACAGGCTGCTTTGAATCAGCTCATGCGCTTTCCATACATTTTCGGCATATTCCCGTACAGATGTTTTGTGTCCTCTCAAATGATTGTAGGTGTGATTTCCTACGGAATGTCCCCGTTTTTTCACTTCCTGAAAAATTCCGGGAGATTTCATTACATTTTCGCCTACACAAAAGAAAGTGGCTTTCACGTTCCATTGGTCGAGTATATCGAGCACTTTGGGTGTTACCTGAGGATTCGGGCCATCATCAAAGGTAAGGTAAATTACTTTTTCAGCTGATTTTATTCGCCAAACCGGAGTTCGCCAAAGAGCTTTAATTATTTCGGGAACCTGCCGCATTTGTTTCGATGAAAAATAAAAGTTTTCCGCCAATTACCGCATATTGAATTTATTGGCAAACATTTCAAACTGCTTCATGTATTTATCCAGTATGGTTTTTGAACCTGCCTGACTGCTTATCTGCAGCACCTGATTCATTACAGCCATTTCATGTCCGATTGAACTTGTAGCGTTACTTTGCTGCGATGGTTTCAGGCTGGCATACCAGTTAAGATACTCAACACTATTGCCCGCTACCGAATCGAGTATGGCGTCGGCTTCTGATTTCATTCCCAGTTGATAATAGTAAAGAGCCATCATATTTGAACTGTAGTCGTGAGGTACGGTAACAGCAGGTATGACTTTATTGGCATATTCGAGTACCTTTTTAGCCCTCACGGTATCCCCTTCTTCTATTAAGGCTTCTGCCAGATACATGAATTGAATCCGGTGTGTTTTGCACATACGTAATACCTGATCGTCGAGGTAAATTTTTGGATTATCTACTCCGCCAAACCTGAATTTATTCATCATGTTGTCATACATTTTGTCAGTATTCACATTTACGCGTGTACTGTCCTGCTGCCCGACGGGCAGAATCTGATACACCAAACCGGTTCTGGAGAGGTATTTGCTCAAACTTTGCGGATAGAATTCCTCACCCACGGTGACGCATACGTACATGGGTCGTTTCCAGTTGTTTTCCTTGATCATTTCCATGACCATGGCTTCGCCTTTGAAAACACTTTTGGGCAAATCAAATATCATTTCTGGTACAATTTTAGAAATATCTTTAGCAGGAACTGAACCTGTTTTCACCACTTCAGCAGCATCTACCGGCAGCGAGAGTTTCGGAGAGGGGAAGAATCCATCTCCGTCAATTTTGAATTCAGCTTCGTCGCTTTTGATAATTTCAAAGGCATCTTTCATGTTGAATGGTTTTCCATCGGTCAGATTCTGCACTGACATCAAATCGTTTCTACCTGAAATGTAATCTTTCTTTTGCCAGGAAATAGGCAGCGGTGCCGATTCGTAAGCCTGACGTTTCATCTGATCGATGTACCAATCGGTTGGCAGATAGCTGAGGTTACATACTCGCACATCGGTTCGTACGCCTTCTACCTCCTGATTGTACCAAAGTGGGAACGTATCGTTGTCGCCGTTTGAAAAGAGGATGGCGTTTTTTTCGGTTGAGTTCAGGTAATTCTGTCCGAAATCACGGGCTGTAGTGCGTCCGCTGCGGTCGTGGTCGTCCCAGTTTTGGGCAGCCATCAGTACAGGAATACCCAGGCAGGCAATGGCAGCTATGGCAGCACTTACATTTTTGGGTAATATCTTATCGAGTAATTTTGACAGCCCCATGACACCAAGGCCTATCCAGATACTGAATGCATAGAACGATCCGGCATAAGCGTAGTCGCGTTCGCGCGGCTGATAGGGTGTTTGGTTGAGATAGACCACAATAGCCAGTCCGGTAAGGAAAAACAAGAGCATTATTGCCCAAAAAACATGATTTCCCTGTTTACCGGCATTGAGGAGGAAAAAAATTCCGAGCAATCCGAGCAGCAGCGGGAGCATAAAATAGACATTCCGTCCTTTATTGTTTTTCAGTTCGGAAGGCAATAGTTTTTGATTGCCTACAAGCATGTTATCGATGAAAGGGATACCGGTAATCCAGTTTCCGTGTTCAATTTCACCATATCCCTGCATATCGTTCTGTCGCCCGGAAAAATTCCACATGAAATAACGCCAGTACATGAAATTAACCTGATAATCAAAGAAGAACCGCATATTTTCACCAAAAGTGGGTTTAATATCGCTCCTTTGCTCGCCGCAAAAATCATAATTCACTTTTTTACCCACAACATTCCCCCACATTTTGTATGCTTTCACATGATTCGGATCGCCGCTGTACATACGTGGAAACAACATCATGAATTTCTCGTTTTTCTTGTAATCGAATTTATAACCTGCCACAACATATTCATCCTTTTCAGAAGCATCACGTTTGGGTTTCGGAGCATAAAGAGGTGTTTTATCAGCATCGTAGGTGCAGGTATTTCCTTCCACTTTGAGTTTCATGGGAGCGTTGTACACGCCGCCGTATAGCAGCGGGCGATCGCCGTACTGCTGCCGGTTGAGGTAATACTGAAGTGAGAACACATTATCTGGTGAATTCTGATCCATGGTAGGCTGGGCTGCCGAGCGAATCATGATAACTGCATACGAAGAATAACCAATCATAATCACAGCAATCATTACCAAACTGGTATTGAGCCAGCGTGGCTTCACGGATTTCTTTTTATAAGCAAAGAAACCTATCATTGCCAGGATGATAAAGATGCCGAGTATTATATTTTCGAACAGGAAAGGCACACCCGTGATAGTAACCGCCAGGATAAACGAAACAGCCATTCTCGTGTAGTTTTTGCCTGTGTGGGTTTCGTAAATTGCCCAGACCAGCGCTGCAATAACCATAAAAATGTAAACAAACAAACCTGTATTATAAGAAGCTCCTAACACATTAACGAATAGCAATTCAAATTTGGTAGTCCACATGATAGTGCCCGGAATGAGTCCGTAAAGCGTAAATGCAAGAATGATGACAGAGGCTGCCATTGCCAGTAAAATTCCCCTGGTTGAAGGAGTGTATTTTTTGTAATAATAAACCAGTACGATAGCCGGTATAGCGAGCAGGTTGAGAAGGTGAACGCCAATAGAAAGCCCCATCAGGTAAGCTATGAGTATGAGCCAGCGATCGGAACCGGGATTATCGGCATTTCTTTCCCATTTCAGAATGAGCCAGAAAACTACTGCTGTGAAGAACGATGAAAACGCGTACACTTCACCTTCTACGGCCGAAAACCAGAAGGTATCCGAGAAAGTGTAAGCCAGTGCTCCCACCAGTCCGGCTCCGATGACAATTATTTTATTGGCTGTAGTGTATTCTTCTTCGGATTTTCCGATTACCTTCTGAGCCAGATGTGTGATGGTCCAGAAGAGGAAAAGAATGGTAAAGGCACTTGCCAGCGCCGACATAGCATTTACCATCATAGCTACCTTTGAAGGATCTGAAGTAAAAAGCGAGAAGAATTTAGCCGTTAGCATGAAGAAAGGTGCTCCGGGAGGGTGCCCTACATCGAGTTTATAGGCAGCTGAGATAAACTCACCACAGTCCCAGAAACTTGCAGTCGGTTCTATTGTCATCAGATAAGTGACCGCTGCCACTGCAAATGCCAGCCAGCCAAAAATGGTGTTCAAAAATCTGAAATTTTTCATCGGATTTGAATTGTTTATGTTGTATTTTGTACTTTGTGTTGTATTTTGATTCAAAAAAAACGTTCAAAGATACAAAGAAAATTCAGTTTGAGGGTAAAGCTATATGCATTTTAGAGAATATTAAAAAAACGACAGCCACCATCTGGTTGATAGCAGCTGTACGCGAATTTTTCAAAAAACAGGATTCTATCAAAAAATCATTGTTCTGTAATCGTTACTCCGGCGGGTATTTCAAATTTTTCGGCAGGCGGAGTTACCGCTTCGATTTTGGTAACTTCGATGGAGGTCGGGATTTCCATCACTTTTCCTTTCATTTTCATCATCAGATTGCCACTGGCGAGGTATTCGACGTCCATTTTCATTTCGTCGTTTTTCATTCTGTATTTTACGCAGGGGAAGCCCAGGTAATCTTCCTGACCAATTTTTTCCAGTTTCATTTTACCCATGGTTTCTTCGGTGAGTGTTTCGAGGTCAACTCCCAATTGGTTGATAACCGCTGCGCGGTTGAAATGAAATCCGGTTTTTTTGTCCATGTCAATATCCCAGTTATCATTGCCTTTTACAATGGTAATGTTCGTTGAACTCATTTTCTGGCCGAGCATTTCCATAGTGGTAGTGGTTTCGGTGGCTTCCCATTCGCCCCATTTATCGAAATAAATGACCGGATTGCTTTCTATGCCCATTACATTTGATTTCTGATAAACAATTCCTTTTTCAATCGGGTATTTTTTACCTTTTTTTGCCTGTGCTGCTACTTCTTTGGCAGCATCTTTGTCGGTTTTCGATTCGCCGGTTTGCTTTTGCCCACAAGCAGCAAACACGAATAAGGCACTGAGAATAAAAATTAATTTTTTCATGATCTGAAGTTTTTTTAAGGTAATTAATTTTGGCAGTTGATTCATAAAGTATTGCGGAGTGTTATTCTGCGCCACTGTCCAGCCGGCAGCGAGCAGAACGACACCCAGTAACTTGGTTTTTAGTGACAATTTAATTTCTATTGTTTTACAAATTCCACCCTGCGATTTTTAGCTTTGTTTTCGGGAGTATCGTTGGCGGCAACAGGTTTTGTCTCGCCGGCTCCTTCAGTAATCATTCTTGTAGCATCTATACCGAAGTTTTTGGACAGTTCGTTTTTCACGGATTCGGCTCTACGCCTGGATAAGTCGAGATTTTTTGCTGCATCGCCGTCACTGTCGGTATGTCCAATGATTTTCACTTTCACAGTCGGATTTTCGGACAGCACATCGGCTATGCTTTTGAGCGTTCCGTACGATTCGGGTTTCACATCGGCTTTGTTCACATCGAAAGTGATGCCGTAGGTTACGAGTTTACCTTCTGTGATGAGCTTGCTGCGGGTATCGGGCGATGCGGTGGTGATTTTCAGGTTGGTCACCATGGGCCAGCTTCTCACGTCCCATCCCGAAAATCGAATTTTGTTGAAAGCTATCCCCGGATATATGTTGGTTGGCATATCGAGCACTTTGGCTCCCTGATGATAGATTCTTACCCTCCTTTTCTGTATCCAGATAATCACATGATTGACTTTTTCGGTCACCACAGGATTTTTTGAGGCTTCTCCGGTTAGCCAGCGGTCGTCGGGACTATCGGTATATCCAACAGTGCTCCATCCTTCCTTTCCGGGTACGATGTGTAGTCCTCCTTTACCGGGATACAAATCATCGTTGAGTTCCTGCGGATCTTCAGGATTGTCCTGGTAGATCGTAAAGCGGATTCCATCATAATATTCCGCATCGGGTATGATATCAAATTCCACAATGAAATTATCGGGGAAGGAGATGTTTTTAGTGTAACAATATACTGCATTTTCGCCGTTCATGTGGAACCAGTTGCCGGGAGCTATGTTCACTGTTTTCACTTCGCCGCTGCCGTTGGTTGTCCACAGTGCCGGGAAATCGCCTAAGGCATCCTGGCTGAAATCTTCGAAAAAGAGGATTTTATCACCCGGCACAAAGTCGTATGCAGTAACTGATTCGAGTTTCTGCTTATTACTACTATTTGTTACAGCATCTTCGTCCTTATTTTCGTCACTTTCTGCTGCTTCTTCAGCATCTTTCTGTCCTTTTTGGTTTTTCTTACCCGATTTTTTTACCGATCCTTCTGCATTATCGAGCACTTTATCGGTTGCTTCGTCGGTTTTTTGGTCAATACGATTTTCCACCTTCTCCACCACACGGTCTTTTACCCGTTGACCGGCCCGTTCAAGCCAACCCTGCGCACTCATTTGTAAACCAAACAAAAAACAGATACAAAGAAAAAATACAATACGTTTCATGATTATAAATTTTGGTATTAGTAAAAAATGGTTGAATGCTGATTTTAAAAGTCATTTTTCATCCTGAAGGAAAGAATAAAAAATCGATTTTAATAGTGAATTCCCGATGTAATGAATATCGACGAAAGAATAGCTGAGAGTACCACTGAGCCGATAATTACAACGATGAGACTTACCACAAAATAGGTTGTTTTTTTGTCATCGGGAGTTTTTTTCATGGGTTGAAGACCGATATAGAGCAGGTATAACCCATACAAACCGGCCAACGTGGCAAGAATGCCCAGCGCAGGAATAATCAGAAAAACACCTGCCACCATCATGGGTGTATAGGAATATACAACCAGTTTGAACGATTGCAGAAAGTTCTTTTCGGAGCCGAAGCTTGGTGCCAGTAAATCAATGATGTAAGCGGTAAGAAAAGCTCCACCGATGGTACTTACCAGACTGACGATGGCATAACGCAGACCGTATCCGGCCGATCCGATGTGCATACCAAGTACATTTTGTCCTATCAGTCCAAAGCCGATAAATCCGGCTATGGCAGGAATCAGAGCGAGAGGCAACAAGTAGTTGAGGGTCAGTGTTTTTACATCTGTTTGTTCGGGTTCTATTACCGCCCATTCGGTTTTTGGCGACAACAGAATGCTTTTAGCACGATTAATCAGGTTCATAGGAATAATAATTTAATAGGTTTATGAATTAAGAAATATGAAATTAGCTAAAAAGTTGATCCAATTAATTATTAGTCAGACTCTTAACCGGAAAAAAGCTACTTACTTCCGGTTTTCATCACTTTCTCATCAATTTTTGTTACAAAAACCTCTGTTAATTCTTTCTATTTTTCCACGTATTATTCCATCGCTTAACGCGTTGGCAAGACAAACAACAAACCTCTTATCCGACTGTATTTCAAAAATTTGAATCACCTGTTGATGTTGTTTTGTATTGATTTTCCATCATTGCCCAAAAGTTATCAATTCCTGATCAACGCACGAAAATATAAAAATAAAAAAGTATTTGCTTAGGAATCTATGTTATAAATTGTTAACTCTGCAAAATTATTTTAATTTTATTTTAAAAAACACCCCCAAAAAGGGGGATTTTTAAAAAATTATTGCCGATAATCGTTTTAAACAAATATTAAGTCTTGATAACCACTCTATTTACTTCCACCGGTATTGGATTCTTTCTTTTGCCCGAAGTTGGAGTTGCTTTTTTGTTCATCATTAGTCGTAGTAAAACTTAACTCGTTGCCATAAAAAACATTCGAACCACTTTTAGCATAGGCTCTGACGTAATATTTGGTCGATGGTTTTAGTCCGGAAAGAATTGCTTTTCCTGAATTGGTGGGATTGGAGGGAGCCATTGATTTTGAATTACTAATGGTAGGATTGGGTGACTGTGAGAAGCAGACTCCTTTCTCCTGAACGGGTGAGCCCGTGATGGTAAAAGTACATGATGCTCTGTTAGATTTGATGTCGAGAACATTCTGCGTAGTTACAGTCAGACTGCCCGGTTCGGAAGTGTTCATTCCACTTTCACGCCCCGATCTGAAGCCCGAAAACGATAAAACTGCCAGTATCAGGCAGAATACAGCAAAAAAAGAATTTGTTGTTTTCATGGTTATTAGTATTTATGAAAAAAAGTTGAAAATAAGAGTTTACTCAGTGAGATATTTTATAATCCGATTACATTTTTACCTTCAATATTAGCACCTTCCATGAGTGTAGCCGTCATTTCGTAGTTTTTACCCACTGGACCTACTTTTCCGGTCATTTCAAATTTTCCTCCTACATCCATATTACCGTTATCGTATTTGGTAAAGGTTAAACCGGTTTTGATTTCACCCGAAACAGCTCCCAGATTGGCTTCGCCACCGGCGCCGACAAACAGGGTGGAGCTTTTATTTTTGAAATTTCGTTTGGCCGAAATGGAAACTCCTGCCGAGCAGCCGGCTTCAATGCTTTCGCAATCGAAATCGACGCTGCATAAACCGACACCAAGCGATAGTTTATTGCCTTCAAACGGACATTCATTTCCCTCAGGATTTTTCTTCTCAACTTCTTCAACCGGTGGCGGGGCAGCATTCACAAAAACGGAACAATCGGAGCCGCAGTCGGTATGTCCCGGATAAGGAAATATTCGATAAGTATATCCGGAAATGGTATTGCCGATGATCAACAAAGCTACACGGCGAATTTCGTACGCTTCGATTTTGCTCCAGTACGGACTGTAAAGTTTCTTAAACCACGGGGTTGTAAATCCATAGAGGTCATCCAGCAGCTTCTCCTGTCGGTTTTTACTTTCGTTGAAATCCCGGGTACAGTCGCTGAAAATATTCTGCAGATCTTTGTTGTATGAATTGGCAGCGTTGCACATTTCCAAACAATACTTACGTCTACATTCGCCGGCGCAGTAATCATGCATCGGATTTTCGGTCGGACAAGCCTCCATACAACTCACGTAATCTTTGGAAATGCGCTGAAATTTATCGATAAATACCTGTTGACTTTCAAGTGCTTGCTTCATGTAATTGTCAGTTTTACCGGACAATGCCATACTTTCATCGTTGGACATATCGGCTATCATTTCTGTGATGCAATCAATGGCAAAGCGTTCGTTGGGGTAATCACGCAAAACGGCATCTGGCGGAAGATTGGGTTGCTCAGTAAGTACCTGATGCAGTTCAAGAGCAGCTGCCTTATTCGTTGTCATAAAATCCTGAAAAGCCGTGATGGCTGCCGAATATCCGCCTCCTTCCATCCAGTCATTCACACTGGTTATATTGGAAAACTGAGGCATTCTTAGTTTATTTTCATCAGGAACTAACGGTGCCAGTTTTTCATTATCCGGAATGTCGGCTTCGGAAGCGGGTGTGAGCGATGCCAGCATGTCCTTCGGGTCAATTTGCACTTTACCTTTATTCTGAGGCACCAGTGGTGCCAATGCATCATCGTCGGTGGAGGAATTATTTTGATTGTATAATCCCTGAGCCTTTCCGGCGCTGCCACTGTCACCGCCACCGCTTTTCGAGGATGACACATCAGCCAGCTGCTGAAAATTGGAATGTGCCTGCATATAAGAGCAGCCCTGATTGACCACTCCGGCTATCAGTTCCTGCAATGCATCTTTCCACCGGCCGGTTTTGAGGTAAAGTTCGCACAGTGCCGAATGGGCTTTTCCGAAGCCGGGATTATACTGCAAAGCCAGCTTGAGGTAGTTTTCCCCTTTTTTAAAGTCATTCAGTTCAAAATAGCTGCATCCGATTTGGGTGAGAATGACCGGACTTTTGTCGAACAGGGTATTGGCATATAGCAAAACCGGCAGCGATACTTTCAGCGAGTCGATGATGCGCAGGTAAGCTCCAAAATTGTTCACAGCCAGTGTGTCGTTGATATCGGCTTTCACAGCCGCAGCAAGAAATACGCACCCCTCGTGGTGGTTGGTTCCAAACATCATCAGATTTGCACCGTTGCTGGTCAGCGTTTTCACGGCCTGATTGTTGAATTTGTTTTTCTGAGCATTCTGATATTCGAGGTCGAAACGGCTCTTTTCAATAGCATTTAATTGTTTGTAACTTCGGTTGTAAAACCGTTCGGCAATTCTCAGAACATTTTCTTTGTTAGGATTCTCTGCCGGTTTTATCTCCGTTTGTTTTGCGGCTGGTGTGGGTGTATCCGAACCGCCTATCACGGGTAGGTTCTGGTTTCCGGTAAGTTTGGCAGCCAGTCGCTGAATTTCGGCAGTGGCTTTCCGGGCAGCTGCAGGGTCGCTCCAGTTGGTGCTTTGGCGCACTTTGGCCATTTGGCGGCGAATGGATTCCGCATCATTACCCTGAGACCACAAGGTGAGTGAAAATAAAAGGCTAAACAGCACAAGGAATGATTTCATGGTATCTGTATTATTGTACTTTAATCACAACTTTTTTCAGGATATGCATTACTTTTCAGCTTTTATCGTCAACTATTCTTCAATAAATGTAAGCGAACCAATCGGCTCATTATCAGCTTTTTAAAAAACAACTATCGGAAGTATCAGCCTAAAAATCATTTCATAAAATCGTAAGCAAAATTTTCTATCTCGTAATCTTTAAATTCAAACAATTTCTGTTTGGCTCCCAGGTATCCTTGCAGCGCCTGCAGTGAAAAAATGCCTTTATCCGGTGGCGAAATTTGAGTGTTGGTAGTTGACGAAGTAACTTCATATTGCAAAGCTTCAGATCTGTCGTAAACCGGAATATTTTTCACAAGATTATCGCGGTACCAGTTCAGATAAGCTATTAACCTGGGTGTATTTTGTCGGCAGTACTGTATTTTGGTTTCGTGAATTTTCTTTATCACCGCATTCCAGTGTTTTACATCTTCGGCCGGTGGATCCGGACATTCGTTGCATTCGTAGATACTGCCGATGGTACGGAGTTCGTTGTTCAGTTTTTGCAGATCAGCTTCCAGTTTTTCTTTTCCGGAAGTCTGTATCAGTGTTTTGTAGCGGTTT
>ERZ1645192.2853-NODE-2853-length-14260-cov-5.075537_pt1 | contig 14260 bp, 15 predicted proteins | sample MGYA00575354_ERZ1645192 | MGnify/ENA primary metagenome ERZ1645192 (study PRJEB40844, sample SAMN11349763) | freshwater sediment metagenome | isolation source: river sediment | host: Sediment | place: India: Faizupur Khadar , New Delhi | collected 2017-02-21 ... | reverse complement strand
GCCATCCGAAGCTGATCACGCCGGTGTTCTTCCGCCATCTCGGCACGGTGATGGAAAGCCTCGCCTTCGAGATGGGCCAGGAGGGGCCGGCGAACGGCACCGTCCAACTGGTGGCCCAGGGCGAGGAGAGGGCGGCGGCCACCCTCGACGCGACGCCGGATGCGTTTGCCTTGAAGCGCTTCAGCCGGGGTCGCGGCTACATCACCCGCGGCGGCGTACCGCTCGCCGGCGTCACCGGCGGCAACCTGACCTTCTCCAACAACCTGGAGCGGGTGCGGACGCTGCGGGAGGACGGCCGGATCGAGGCCGCCGACCCCACCATCGCCTCGTGTCAGGGAACCATGACGGTCCGCTTCGACGGCGCCACTTTCGTCGCCGAGGCCGTTAATGGCGAGCCGATTGCCTTGGAGTACGGCTTCTCGATGGTGGACGGCTGGCAGCTTTCCTTCGAGCTGTTCCGGGTGTTCCTGCCCAAGCCCAAGTACACCATCTCCGGGCCCGGTGGCGTCGAGGCCAGCTTCGACTGGCGCGCCGCTTGCGATGAGGGGAGCGGTACCGTGCTGCGCGCCCGGCTGCTCAACGATGTCGCCAGCTATCTCTAAGCAAACCCGCCCGTACGGACGGCCAATCCCGCCGCATCACGAAGAGCGGGAACCGCGCAAGGTCATCGTCGAGTCGCCATCCGCGGCACGTTTGCTGAATTCGTCCCAGCGCACGTCGAAAGCCTTCGCCAGGCCATAGCCAAGGCCAACCCCAACGAGCACCGCCGGCACACCGAGCACGAACGCCTTGCCGAGGCCGGCAAGCAAACCAGCCTTGGCAATCGGCGCAGCGCGAGCCGCTGCCAGAGGAATGTGAAAGCCTTGAAGTGATGCTGCCATGGCGGTCTCCCTCGAGAGAAAGCTGGCAAAGCTGCACCCGCAATCGCTTGCCGCCACCTGATATGGGGCGGGTTATCCGCGAGCGCGATGAGGCGAGACCCGAACACAGGTCCTCGCAGCGTAAACACGAGAGGAACGGTTATGATCCGTCTCGACCTGAAGAGGGAGCCGCACCGGCTCGACCTCGGCCATGGCGTGCGCGTGCACGTCCGGCCGTGCACCACGGCGCTGATGATGGCGGCGCGGGCAGAGGCCCACAGGAACGCCGTGCCGGCGACGAACGATGCCCGGGCGGCCGGCGAGCGCACCGCGGCGCTGGTGAAGGCGCTCGGGCGGCTCGGCGTCCAGGACTGGGAGGGCGTCGGCGACGCCGATGGCGAGCCGGTCCCGCTGACGCCCGAAGGCATCGACGCCCTGCTCGATCTGTGGCCGATGGCGGAAGCCTTCGAGCGGCTCTACCTGGCGCCGGCGCTGCTGCTGGACGCCGAAAAAAACGCACCCGCGCCCGCGCCGAATGGCACTTCGGCGGCGGGCTAAGTTACTGCGGCAACTGCGCCACGCTGAACCGCCCCTGCGCCAGTGGCGGACCTGGCGCCGATGGCCAGCGCTGCCCCTACGCCGAGCACGAGCCGCTCACCGACGCAGGCTGGCAGGCGTGGGACGTGCTCACCCGCTGCGCCGGTCAGCTGCGGTTTGCCCCCAATGGCGCTGCCGTTCTCGGCCTCGATCTCGCCACCGCCCTCAGCCTCGGCTCGGCCCTCGGCTACGACCTGGGCGCGCTGGCAGAGCTGCTGCCGGCGGCTGAAGCCGGCCTGGTTGCCGCCATCAACAATCGCCTGTCGGACCCTGCGTTATGACCGACCGCTCGCTTGCGATCCGCCTCGCCGTCGTCGACGGCGGCAAAGTGAAGGCCGAATTGCGCGATGTGGGCGAGACGGGAAGCCGCTCGCTGAAACGCATCGAGGACGCGGCGCAGCCGGCGTCGCGCGCCCTGCAGGCCCTCGACGGTACCGCCGGCCAGATCCGCGGCAACCTGGAAGGCATGGCGGGACGGCTGGGATCGCTGGGGGCCGGCCTGGCGCGGATCGGCCCGGCCGGACTGGTGGCCGCCGCGGCCATCGGCGGCATCGGCCTGGCGTTGCAGGCTGCGTTCCAGGAGGCGGCCGAGGCCGATCGATCCCAGCGGCGGCTGGAGGCGGTGCTGAAGGCGACCGGCCATGCCGCCGGCCTGACGGCCAGGGAGATCACCTCGTTCGCCGACGGCCTGGAAGCGGCGACGCTGGCGACGGCCGAGGGGGTCCAGGACGCGGCCGCGATCCTCGCCACCTTCCGCTCGGTCTCGGGCGAGACCTTTACCCGGGCGCTGACGCTGGCCCAGGATTTGGCAGCCGTGTTCGGCCAGGACCTGTCGTCGGCGGCGACGCAGCTGGGCAAGGCGCTGGAGGACCCGCAGCAGGGCCTGACGGCGCTACGCCGCGTCGGCATCTCCTTCTCCGACAGCCAGCGGGAGCTGATCGCGACATTGGTCGAGACCGGACGGCAGGCGGACGCGCAGCGCGTCATCCTCGATGCCCTCGAACAACAGGTGGGCGGGGCAGGGGCGGCGGAAGCGGGCGGATTGACCGGTGCCACCAACCGTCTCGGCGATGCCTGGGGCAATCTGCTGGAGGCGATCGGCCGCACGCCTGCGGTGACTTCCGTCGCCGAAGGGGCCCTGCATCTCCTGTCTTCGGCGCTCGAGGGCCTGAGCGGCGCCTTGGCCGAGGACCCGATCGGCCGACAAATCGAGGCGGCCAAGAGCCGGTTGTTGCAGGCGAAGGAGGAACTCGCACGCCTCGAGGCGGGCGGTCCCGGCACGCCGCTGCTGGGCCAGCGCTTCGCGGGGGACGAGCAGCGCAGGCGGATCGCAGCCCTGGAGCAGGAACTCGCCACGCTGACCCGCATCGGCGAGGAAGAGGCGAAGGCGGCCGAACAGGAAAAAGCGCGCGCCGAGTCGGGACAGCGGGCGGCGGAAACCGCGCGCCGGGCGGAAGCCTTGGCGGGTCAGCAGAGGGCCCTCGACAAGGCCTTGTCCCAGCTGGTGAGCGATCCGGCGGAGAAGATATCGGCGGTCAACCGGGAACTGGCCGAGACCAGGCAGCGCCTCGACGCACTGCGGGCGCCGGACGGCTCCAATACCTCTGCCATCGAGGCCGCCACCGGCCAGGCGGAAGAGGTCGCCCGGCGCAAGATCGCCCAGATCAGGCAACCGCTCGCCGAGCGGATGCAACGGGAGGCGGACAGCGAACGCCAGGCGGCGGAGCGGGTCTTTGAGGCCAATACCAAGATCATCGACGACCTCTCGCGCCAGCTCGCCGGCTTCGGCGACGAGAGGCAGCGCTTCATCGATCAGGCGCTGTCGCGACTGTCGGAGGGGGCGACCGCGGATCCGCGGATCAAGTCCGCGGAGCGGGCGGAGGTCGAGCGGCTGGCCGACGCGCTCTACGCCGAGAAGCTCAACCGGGAGCAGCTGGCGGAGACCCTGCGCGCCGAGGAAAAGCTGCGCGAGGAGGGGGCGCGGCTGATGGCCGAGAGCCGCACCCCGGCGGAAGAGCTGGCGGACACGCTTGCCCATCTGGACGCGTTGATGCGGGCGGGTGCCATCGATGCCGCCACCCACGGCCGGGCAGTCGCCGAGGCCTACGCCCGGATGGAAGACGCCGCCGCCCGAGCCCTGGAGGCCAGCCGCCATTGGCGGGACGGGGTGGGCCGCGCGCTGCAGGACTATGCCGCCGAGGCCACCGACGCGGTGCGGGCGGCGGAGCAGGTCACCGCCAACGCCTTCCGCGGCATGGAGGACGCCCTGGTGGCGTTCGTCCAGACCGGCAAGCTGGAGTGGCAGGGGCTGATCGATGCCATGATCGCCGATCTTACCCGGCTGATGATCCGCCAGATGATCCTGGGCCCCATCGCCGGTGCCTTGGGCTCGGGCTTCTCCTCCCTGTTCGGCAGCGGCGCGGGTGGCACCACAGGGCCGGGCCTCTCGGGCGATGCGGTCGCCGGCGTCACCGCGCACGGGGGCGGCATCGTCGGCCGTGATTCTCTGCCCACCAACACCCTGCCGGCGGCGCTGTTCGAGGGCGCGCCGCGGCTGCACCGCGGCCTGGCGCCGGACGAGATCCCTGCGATCCTGCAGCGGGGCGAGGGCGTGTTCACGCCCGGCCAGATGGCGGCGCTGGGCCGGGTGACAGTGAACGTGATCAACAACGCCGGTGCCGAGGTCACGGTCGAGGAACGGCAGAGCCGCGACGGCATCGATCTGGCGATCGGCATTAACCGCATGGTGGCCGGCGCCATTCGCAGCCGCGGCACGCCGGCCCATCAGGCGGTGCTCGAGGTTGCCGGCCGCGGCGGCCCGGCGCTGGTGCAGCGGTAGGCGATGAGCGTGTCCTGGCCGGCCTCGCTGCCGCAATACGTGCTGACGCAGGGCTATGCCGAGACGGCGCCGAAGAACGCGATCCGCACCGAGATGGCGGCCGGACCGGCCAAGGTGCGCCGGCGGACGACGGCGGATGTCCGCGTCATCGCCTGCCAGCTGCGGCTGACCCATGCCCAGCGGGCGACGCTGGATGGTTTCTATCTCACCGACACCGCGTCGGGGTCCCTGTCCTTCGCCTGGGTGCATCCGGTGACACGGGATTCTGCGGAGATGCGCTTCGTCGAGCCGCCGCTGTACGGCCCGGCGGCGGCCAGCACCCATCTCATCGCCTCGCTGAAGCTGGAGATCCTGCCGTGAGCAGCACCATCCCCGTCGCGGCGAAGCGGGAGATTTACGCCGGAGCGACCGCCGAGGCCTTCCTGGTGCTGCTCACCGTCAACCACGCCGATCTCGCCCAACCGGTGCGGCTGACTTCTGATGGGGTGGCGACGGTGCGCGCGGACGGCACCTGGCATCCCTTTCCCTTCCGCATCAGCCTGCCGCGGCAGACGGACGCCCAGGATGCCGGCGCCACCCTGGAGATCGACCTCGTCGACCGGCAGATGATCGCCATCCTGAGCGCGATCGACACCCCGCCCACCCTCGACATCGAGGTGATCGCCGCCGGCGCACCGGAGGCGCCGCTGGTACGCTATCCGGGACTGCGGTGGGAGGTCACCGACTACAACGACCTGACGCTCTCCGGCCGGCTGACCATCGACGACTTCTCCGACGAGCCGTTGACCGCCGCCTTCACCCCCTCCCGCTTCCCGGCGCTGTTCAGTTCTTGACCGTGATGACCTGGGTCAGCCGTTACGTCGGCCTGCCCTGGGCGGCGGGTGGCCGCGACCGGGCTGGTGTCGACTGCTGGGGCCTGGTGCGGCTGGTGATTCAGGAGCAGCGGGGCATCGTGCTGCCGTCGTTCGTCGCCGCGTATGCCCCCGGCGACGGCGAGACGATCGCGGGACTCATCGAGCAGAACCGCAGTTTGGGAATGGAAGTACCGCCGGGAGAGGAGCGGGCCTTCGATCTGGTGCACTGCCGGATGCCGTGCGCCGCGAGCGGCGGAACCCGGCTGCTGCCCTGGCATGTCGGCGTGGTGGTGGAGTCCGGCCGGATGCTGCACGTCACCGCCGCCTTGGGTGCCGCCGCGGTCGAACGCTATCGCGACGCCCCTCGTCTTCACCATCGGATCCTGGGATTCTATCGTGTCGCTGCCGGTTGAGACCTTCTTCGTTACCGCCGCGCCCCATCCGTTCTCGGGCGAGCGCGTGCGCCGGCGGTTCGCCCGCGGCACCGCGCTGGCGCAGGTTCTTGCCGACCTGCAGCCGGAGGAACGCCTGCGCGCGCACGCGGTGATCGCGGTCAATGGCGAGACGATCGAGCATGCGCGCTGGGAGACCTATCTGCCATCGGCGGGCGACCGGGTGGCGGTGCTGGTGCTGCCGCCGGCGGGCGGCGAGTACGCGCCCCTGGTCCTGCAGACGCTGCTGGCGGTGGCGACGATTACCGCCGGCATCGTCACCGAGAACCCGTTCCTGATCGGTGCCGGCGTCATGCAGCTGGCGGGGGCGGGCTGGACCGGCTACCAGATCGCCACCGCGCCGCCGATCGCCGAGCTGTCCTCGGGGCCGGGGCCCAAGTCGAACACGCTGGCGATCACCGGTGCGCGCAACCGCGCCAACCCGTGGGGGCCGATCCCCCTGATTCTCGGCCGACACCGGGCCTTGCCGCCCTACGCCGCCCTGCCCTACACCGAGGTGGTCGGCGGCGACGTCTGGCTTCGAGTGATCTTCGCGCTGTCCTACGGTCCGGTGGTCCTCGAGCACCCGAAGATCGGCGAGACCGATCTCTCCGCCTTCGATGGCATCGAGACCGAGTTCCGCCGCGGCTATCTTCCCGCCCAGTTGGTGGACAAGGGGCTCTGGGACGTCCCCTCGGGCGTGTTCCCGGCGAGCCCGGTGTTCGGTGAGACCTGGACGGTGGCCGCCGGCGGCAGCCTCGACGGGGTGAGCTATCTGCCCGGCGAGACCATCACCTTCAACGGCCTGGGGCCTTCGTCGTCGGGCGCCTCCTGGGACAAGGCGCAGCGGCAGCCCTTCACCCTTTATCCCGCCGACATCCACCAGGAGAACCTGAGCCTGAAGCTGGAGCCGGCGGGCGACTGGGTCACCCGCACCTCGGCAGTGGATGCCGACGAGCTGTCGGTCGACCTGACCTTTCCGCAGGGCTTGCTCCTGCTGGCGATGCCGTCGGGCTCGAAGCGGGCGTTCACCGTCGAGGTGGAGATCCGCTACGCCCCCGCCGGCACCACCGATTGGATCAACGTCGGCGCACTCGCCATCCGCGGCCGGCAGCAGGACCCGCTCTACTGGGGCCACCGCTGGACCGTGGACCGGGCGGCCGCCGCCAACGGCCAGTTCGATGTCTCCTTGCGCCGGATCACGGTGGCCAACCCCACCAACAACGACGAGGTGATCTCCGAGTGCTACTGGACGGCGTTGCGCACGATGACTGCCGAGGACCCGGTGGCCTTCCCCGGCCTCGCACTCCTGGCGATGCGGGTGAAGCCGACGGAGCTTCTGAGCGGCACGCTGGATGAGTTCTCCTGCACCCTGGCCTCGATCGCCAACGCCTGGGACGGCACCTCCTGGGCCTGGCGGCCGAGCCGGGATCCGGCCGCCCTCTACCGCGCGCTGTTCCAGGCGGCACCCAACCGCACCCTGGCCGACGAACAGATCGATCTGCCGAGGCTGCAGGAGTGGTCCGGGATCTGTTCGGCAGAGGGCTATTGTTTCGACGCCTACGTCGACTGGCAGCTGTCGCGCAAGGAAGCGGCGGCGCTGATCTGCACCGCGGGCCGGGCGATGCCGGCGGTGCGCAACGGCCTCAAACGCTCCGTCGTCATCGATGAACGCAAGACCGAGATCGTCCAGGTGTTCAGCCCGCGCAACAGCTGGGGCTACGGCGGCCAGATCCGCTTTCCGCGGCTGCCCCACGGCTACCTGGTGGCCTTTGCCAATGCCGAGGCAAACTACAAGCCCGATGAGCGCATCGTCTACGCCGACGGCTACGGCCCCGCCACCGCCACCGAGATCGAGCGCCTCGACATGCTGGGTGTCACCGATCCGGACCGCGCTTGGCGCCAGGCCCGTTTCCTGTGGGCCGCGGCCAAGCGGCGCCGGCAGCGCCACGAATGGTTCGCCGACCTGGAAGCCCTGGTCTGCGAGCCCTACGATCTGGTCAGCCTCGCCACCGATACCATCGGCGCCGGCCTGGGCGCCGGACGGATCAAGACACTGCTCCTCGAGGGTGAGGATGTCACCGGGTTTGTCCTCGATGTCCGGGTGGCGATGGAAGACGGCAAGGCTTACGCGGTTCAAGTCCGCAGCGCCGACCGCGGCTTGCTGACCTGGCCGGTGACGACGACCATCGGCGAGACCGACACCCTGACCTTGACCACGCCGGTTGCCGTCGCCGCCGGCCCGGCGGTGGGCGATCTGGTGCTGTTCGGCGAGCGGGGCGCGGAGACGATCGATCTGCTGATCGTCGCCGTCGAGCCCCAGTACGACCTGACCGCGCGCATCACCGCGGTGCCGGCCGCACCCGAGATCCACAACGCCGATACCGGGCCGCTGCCGGAATGGCACAGCGGCCTGGCGGCGCTCTCGCTGCCGGCGCCCATCGTCACCGAGATCCGCTCCGACGCCGCGGTGATGCTGGTGGGCCCATCGGGTGTGCTGCAGACCCGGGTGGTGTTCGTCCTGCAGCCGGTGCAGTCGCTGCCGGGCCTCAGGCTGCACGTGCTGCAGCGGGTCAGCGGCAGCGATGCGCCTTGGAAGCGGGCGGCGATCGAAAGCGAGACCGCCACCCTGGTCGCCATCTTCGGCGTCGCCGACGGCGAGACCTACGACTTCGCGCTCCAGTACACGCAGCCCGACCGTCCAGCCGGGCCGGCGACGGTGATCTCCGGCGCTTCCGTGGTGGGACGGCTGGATCCGCCGTCGCCACTCACCGACGTCTCAATCGCCGCCGCAGGCAACGCCGCGCTGTTGCGCTGGGCGCCGATCGCCGAGACCGACGTCCGCTTCGGCGGCGCGATCGCCTTCCGCCATTCGCCCTTGATGAGCGGTGCCAGCTGGGGCGACAGCGTCTCCATCGGCACCGCGGCCAAGGGCTCGGACGATCACGCCTGGCTGCCGCTCAAGCCGGGCACCTACCTCGCTCGTGTGTTCGATGCCGGCGGCCGGGCGGCGGCGGAGGTCAACGCCGTCACCACCCGTCAGGCGAGCGTGCTGTCGTACGTCGGCGTCGGCAGCGTCGTCGAGGATCCCCACTTCGGCGGCAGCCATCTCGGCACCGAGGTGGTGGGCGGCCGGCTGCAGCTGAAGGAAACCGGCGGCATCGACGATGTCGCCGACTGGGACACGATCGCCGACTTCGACGGCGTCGGCCAGAGCATGAGCACCAGCGGTGTCTACCGCTTCGCCGCCGGCATCGATCTGGGCTCGGTGCAGACGGTGCGGCTGACCAGTCACCTCCGCGCCACCATCGTCAACCTTTACGATCTGATCGACGACCGCACCCAGGCGATCGACGACTGGCCGGACATGGACGGCGTCGACGGCGCTCCCGGCGATGCCGCGATCTGGGCTCGGTTCACCGACGACGATCCGGCTGCCGCTCCGGTGTGGTCGCCGTTCGTCCGCATCGATGCCCAGGAGATCGAGACCCGCGCCATCGGCGAGATCGAGTGCCGGCTCTCCATGCGCGATCCCGCCTATCAGATTCAGGTGAGCGAACTGAGGCTCACGGCCGAGGCGGCCGCCTGAACGCCGACGCATCCCTTCCCAGTCCTGTCCATCCCCAAGGGAACCATCGCCATGCGCTTCCACCGCGCCATCCTCGACGATGCCAACGAGCTGATCGGCTACGAGGAGGTGGCCGAGGCCGACTGGAAACCGGCACCCCGGCGCATCCCGGTGCACGACCGCGACCTGGTGCCGCACCGCTACACCTGGACCGGGGAGGCCTTCCTGCCGATCCCGCTGGGCGGCGAGGACGAGATCCGCAACCGGCCGCGGCTCTTGAAGGCGATCGTGCTCGCCCTGATCGACATCGACGACGGCCTGCCCGCCCAGCGCAAGCTCAACCCCCAGATCCGCGGCATCCTCGACCACGCCCGGCAGAAGTTCCAAGGGTAGCCGCCGATGGCGCAATCCTCCGTCCTCGGCCAGATCGCCAACGTCCCCGGTGCGGCCTATCGCCTCGACGCCAACCTGGTGGCGCAGGCGCTGGCCACCTTCTCCGCCGGCTCGGCGCCGCCCGATCCCACCTATCCGCGGATGCTGTGGTGGGACACCACGCTGAACCGGCTGAAGATGCGCAACCCCGCCAATTCCGGGTGGGTCGAGATCGGATCCTGGACCGGCGATCAGTTCCGGCCCTTCCGCGACGGTCTCGCGCTCGGCACCGCCGCCACCAGGGACGCCGGCTCGGGCGCCGATCAACTGGTGGCCCTCGACGGCCAGGGACGGCTGCCGGCGCTCGACGGCTCCCAGCTGATCAACCTGGGCTCGGGCGCCGTCACCGGCGATCTCAAGCTCAGCTTCGAAGAGACTGCGCCCGTCGGCTGGCTGTTCTGTGACGGCAAAACGGTGGGCCCGGTCGCCTCCGGCGCGGCGCACGCCGGGGCGGGCTATCAGCCGCTGTTCCATTATCTCTGGGAGCGTCTCGCCAACGCCTGGTGCCCGCTCGCGGACGCCGGTGGCGCTCCGGTCTCCCGCGGCGCCTCGGCCCTGGCCGATTGGGACGCCGCCCGCCGGCTGGCGCTGCCCGATGCCCGCGGCTCGGTGCTGCTGGTCCGCGACGCCATGGGCGGCGTTGCCGCCGGGCGGGTGACGCCGGCCAGCACCGGCGGCGCCAATGCTGCGCAGACGGCGGCCCGTGGCGGCGCCGAGGCCCACACGTTGAGTCTCAACCAGATCCCCAGCCACGACCACGGCGGTGGGGCCGCGGCCGGCGCCCACAGCCACACCTACGCCAAGTACACCTCCGTCTCCTACGGCGGGCAGCTCGATCTGGCGGCCGGCGGCTACGAGTACGGCGCCCGCTTTCCCGACGGCCAGACCGCCGCGGCGGCGGCGCATAGCCACCCGATCCCGGCGCAGGGTGGCGGCCAGGCGCACTCGACCATGCCGCCGTGGTTCGCGCTGAACCTGCTGATCAAGAGCTGAGCATCCGATGTCCCAGCACGACCTCACCGTCGACAACGGCTCCGGCCAGACGGTCCGGCTCGACCTACAAGCCGCCCTGCAGGCGCTGTCGACGCTGATGGCGGGAGCGACGCCGCCGAGCCCGACCTGGCCGAACATGCGCTGGCTCGATACCGGCCAGAATCCGCCGCAACTGAAGATGCGCGATGCCGCCAACACCGGCTGGTTCGTGATCGCCACCATCAGCGGCAGCGTCTTCATCCCCTGGCGGGACGGTGCCGCCCTCACCGAAGCGGCGACATTCAAGGTCAATCTCGCCGCCACCGGCGATCCCGGAGCGAACGACGATGCCAGCGCCGGCTACGCCTTGGGCTCCCGCTGGATCAATACCATCTCCGGCCACGAGTTCGTCTGCGCCAGCCCGGCCCCGGGTGCGGCGGTCTGGCGCGCGACCACCGTGACCGGCGCCCACACCCATACCGGCGCCGATCTCACCGATGCGGGTGCCTTCTACGGCAGGAGCCGCGGTGCCGGCCTGAGCGAGGCCGCGGGCGGGATCGCCATCGCCGCGACGCTGGACAGCACCGCCCGGATCATCGTCAGGAAACAGGGAACGGTCATCGGCACCCGCCGCGCCGTCAACCTCGGCGAAGGCCTGGGCATCGCGCTCACGCTCGCCGACGACGGCGCCAACGAGGAGGTCGACGTCACCGTCGCCCAGGCCGATCTCGGCCGCGGCTTCCAGGCGATGTGGGAGGGCAAGCCCGGCGCGTCGTCGGTGCGCATCGTCTGTGGCCTGCCCGGCCGCACCCTGCGCATTCCCGCCAGCCTGACCGGGGCGCTCTCGGGCGTGGCGCGCACCGCCGCGACCGCCGCCACCGACATCGCGGTCAAGGTGACCACCGATTCGGGCGCCACCTGGTCCAGCCTCGGTGTCCTGCGGCTGGCCGCCGGCGGCCGGAGCCCCAGCCTCCAATCGGGGTTTGGGTCTGATCTGGATGTCCTGGGGGGCCACGCGCTGCAGTTCGAAGCGCCGGCGACGCCGGATGCCACGCTCGCCGACCTTGCGCTCTGCATAAGAGCGACGATCGTCGCATGACCGTCACCCTGCACGGCTTCACCCCCTACGTCACCGGCTGGTCGGGCGCCTTTGATGTTCCGTTCCCGCATGCGCACGCCGCCGGGCGGGATCTCTTCCTGGTGATTGCGGCGCGCACGCCCTCGTTTGCCGACGGCAACCTCACCGCCGCCTACGACGGCATCGGCATGACCCGGCTGTTCCAGGCCAACTGCCAGGGGGCGCCGGGGCATGTGATCGCGCTGTTCCACCTCGCCGATCCCGGCACGAAGACCGCCGATGTCGTCGTCTCGCCGAACGGCCAGTCGGTGCGCAGCATGGCCAACTGGGCCTGCCAGATCAGCGGCCACGATCCCCTCGACCCCTTGGGTGCCTCGGCGGAAGGGCCGGACAACGCCTGGTCGTCAGGGTTCACGGCCGCGCTCACCAGCGAAAGCGCCGGCTCGCTGATCCTGGTGGTGTTCGCCCACAATGCCGGCACCACCGCCGATATCGCCATCAATGCACCGCTGACCAAGCACGGCTATCTGGAGAACAGCGGCGACGGCAACGGCGTCGCCGCCGCCTTCGGCTCGGTCCTGGAAGCAGCCGCCGGCGCCAAAAGCTACGGCGGTGCCGCCGACGGTGCCGGCTACGCCGGCTGGATGGCGGTCGAGATCAGGGCAGGCAGCGGACCGCCGCCGGTCACCGGCCTCGCCGGCCAGGCCTACCTGATGTGAGCCGAACCGTCCGCGGACCGCGCACGTGGACTGTCCCCGACGGCCGGGGAACGGTTATCGCCGCCGCGGCAAGCCGCAGCCCTCATGTCAGATAGCAGAAGGCGTCCATTGCGGAGGTGTCGGCCAGCGCCCGCAAGCTGCACATCTCATCAGCCGGCACCAGGGCGACGGGCAGATCCGTCGACAGCTACTTTGATCAGATCAAGCGGGAAATGATCCTGACGGCATCAGCGGCGGCCGATGTCCACCCTGTCTATGCCGAGCTGATCGAGACCACGGACACCAGCACGACACACGTGGCCCAAGTCTGCGGCGAGTTCATCGAAACGACCGACGAGAGCTTCGCCAAGGTGGCCCAGCTCTAGCCGAGCTGACCCGCTCCACCGCCGACAAGCTCGCCACCGCTGCGGCCGGCACCATCGTCTGCACCATTGCCGGGTGAACCCGGGTAGGTGATTCCTCCCTGCAGTAATGAGATTTGGTGGCTCGTCAGGTCTTGACAAATCCGCTAAATTGAACGTCGTCGGAGCCGTTCGGAGATTCGTGCATGGAGCGTCAGAAACTCATGCTAGCCGCGCTGGCGGCAGGAGGTGAAAACGCCACCTTTTCACCAGTTCAAGTTCAGAAGCTTTTCTTTCTCATCGACAGAGAAGCCTCGCGCTTGTTAGGGGGACCTTTCTTTGATTTTCGCCCATACGACTACGGCCCGTTCGACAGAACAGTCTACGTCGAACTCGATTCTCTCCAATCGCAAGATCTTGTTCAAACGAGAGGAACGAGCAGCTATCGGATTTACGGCTTGACGCATCCCGGTTTTATCTCCGGAAATCAAATCCTCTCAACCACTTCCGCAGCCGCCAGTAAGTTCTTGAAGGAAGCGGCGTACTGGATCCGATCGTTGAACTTCCAGCAGCTCGTTGCCGCTATCTACAATCGCTATCCCGACATGAAGGCAAATAGTATCTTCCGTCAATGACTGTTGTCGTGGCGTTTCTCTGTTCCGACGGGGCGGTGGTGGCGGCTGATAGCATGTTGACGTCAAGCATGGGCGGTCTGCCCGTTGCTCACCATACTGGCCGCAAAGTCGAGGTTCTTGCAGGGCAACAGGTTTTTGCGTTCGCGGGCGATCATGGCCAAGGCTCACGCTTCAAGATAATGGCAGATGGAAGTTACGGACAAATAGCGCAAACGAACCATCCGATTGAATATCCACTCGCCTTGAGCCGGTCGTTGGTCGCGCAATTCCAATCTACTGGTATCGGAAACGCCGTGAACTTGAACACGGTGGTAGCGTTCGAGCACGGTAATCAGCACCATTGTTGTGTTTTCGAAGGACTAATACAGCCAAGATTGTTGGATGCGCACCATTTTTACGCTGCGCTCGGGTCTGGAAAGCTTTCTGCAGATCCTTTCATTCGCTTCCTGGTCGAAGTTTTTTGTCAAGCAGGTCCGCCGAACGTGAGAGAGGCAGTGTTCTTGGCAGCCTGGACCGTGGAGCACGCAATCCATACGAGTCCTGGCGGTGTTGCAGGACCCATGCGCATCGCAGTTCTCGAACGGGACGACACTGGTCATTACAACGCACGAGAAGTGCCGGACACAGAAATCGAGGAACATCGCCAAGCCATCGAAAGTGCTGCGCAGGCTTTGCGGGACTGGCGGGACGCTATACAAACAGGCAAGGCCGCTTTGGATGTTCCCCCGCCCCCCAGGGGGCCGGGCGACTACGAGATAGAAACTGGCAATCCAATAACAAGCTGATTTTAAAACAAAAAAACAGAGAAGGTTCGAACCCAGTTGCTCTTGGTCCGCCAAGGCGCTTCCGCGATAAGGTCTCCGTCGCCGTCCGCGACGACGAAAAACGCCAGGAAACGCGCGGTTTTGGGCGAAAAGCTGTTGACCTCGGAAGC
>ERZ1645192.2851-NODE-2851-length-14261-cov-12.572012_pt1 | contig 14261 bp, 9 predicted proteins | sample MGYA00575354_ERZ1645192 | MGnify/ENA primary metagenome ERZ1645192 (study PRJEB40844, sample SAMN11349763) | freshwater sediment metagenome | isolation source: river sediment | host: Sediment | place: India: Faizupur Khadar , New Delhi | collected 2017-02-21 ... | reverse complement strand
ATTACACGATTTCAATCACATAAATGTTCCCAGTTTTGTCCCGTAGGGCGCGCCATTTCTTTCTCTCCCGCGACGTTTCAAGGGCTCAGCCCACCGTTCTTGCTGACCCCCGTTCCGGGTTGGCAACTTCTGTTTCCGCTTCATCCTCGGCCATCGCCCGGAAGGCCTGTTGCGCGAGCCGCATTTGTTCCACCCCGCGAAGGTCGGGCACGAGCGCCGCGTCGCCCTTGTGGCCGATGACGGCGCGCAGCACCCGCAACGGGCCGAACATCGGATGGCTCCGACAGGGCGGGGCATCACCGCGCGATCGGGCCGGTGGCGACCACGCCCGAGATGGAGCCCGATCTTTGGGCAACGAACGACGCTCGGACACGCAGTCGCCCAATCCATGGGCAGATCGCGAGTCGATCTCTGTGTCCACCATCGGCGAATTCGCGGCGAATTCCGGAGCTGCGCGGCATCCGCGCACCCTGGCACGGACATTGCGACCGAATGGACGTCAACGACGACGACCGCTTGCCGGTCGCATGGCCAAAGGTGGCCGCGCGCAGGCTCGTTTTCCCCGCCATGCGACGCGCGCGGCCGGGTGAGGCGTCGTGACGAATCCCCGAGCGACGCGCGAGACCTGCCTTCACCGCAACGGTTCGATGCAGGAGGTCCCATCGTGACGTCACAGGTCTCTCAACGGCGTAAGCTCGTCGTGGTCGGCAACGGCATGGCCGCCGGCCGCATGCTGGAAGATCTCTTCGCGCGGGCGCCCGGCGCCTATGACGTGACGATCTTCGGTGCCGAGCCGCGGGTGAACTACGACCGCATCATGCTGTCGCCGGTGCTCTCCGGCGAGAAGGTCTACGAGGACATCGTCATCCACGGCGACGGCTGGTACGCCGAGAACGGCATCGATCTGAAGCGCGGCGAGAAGATCGTCGCCATCGATCGCGCCGGCAGGACCGTCACCTCCTCGGCCGGCACCGTCGTCGCCTACGACGAGCTGGTGATCGCCACCGGCTCCGATCCCTTCGTCATTCCGGTCCCCGGCAACGCACTCCCCGGCGTCGTCACCTTCCGCGACCTCGACGACGTCGAGAAGATGCTCGCCGCCGCCGCGAAGGGCGGCGACGCGGTGGTCATCGGCGGCGGCCTCCTCGGTCTCGAGGCGGCGGCCGGTCTGGCACAGAAGGGCATGAAGGTGACCGTCGTCCACCTGATGCCGATCCTGATGGAGCGCCAGCTCGACCAGAACGCCGCCTATCTGTTGAAGAAGGCGATCGAGAAGCGCGGCATCACCATCGAGACCGGCGCCAACACCACCGCCATCCTCGGCGACGGCAAGGTCGAGGCGATCAAGCTCGAAGACGGCCGGACGCTGCCCGCCGATCTCGTCGTCATGGCCGTCGGCATCCGACCCAACGCGGCGCTGGCGAAGAGCGCCGGGCTCGCGGTCGAGCGCGGCATCGTCGTCGACGACCATCTCGCCACCTCCGATCCGGCGATCTCGGCGGTCGGCGAATGCGTCCAACATCGCGGCCAGTGCTATGGCCTCGTCGCGCCGCTCTACGAGATGGGCAAGGTGCTCGCTGCCCGCCTCGCCGGCGAGACCGGCGCCGGTTACGCCGGCTCGATCACCTCGACCAAGCTCAAGGTGACGGGCGTCGACCTCTTCTCCGCCGGCGACTTCTCCGAGGGCGACGACACCGACGAGGTGGTGCTGCGCGATCCCTCCCGCGGCGTCTACAAGCGCGTCATCCTGCGCGACGGCCGGATCGTCGGCGCGGTGCTCTACGGCGACGTCGCCGACGGGTCGTGGTACTTCGACCTGATCAAGAAGCAGGCCGACGTCTCGGAGATGCGCGAGACGCTGATCTACGGCCAGGCCTTCCAGGGCGGCGGCGCGGCGCTCGATCCGGTCGCGGCGGTGGCGGCACTCTCCGACGACGCCGAGATCTGCGGCTGCAACGGCGTCTCGAAGGGGACGATCGTCGCGGCGATCACCGCCAAGGGCCTCACCACCCTCGACGAGGTCCGCGCCGTCACCAAGGCCTCGGCCTCCTGCGGCCAGTGTACGGCCAAGGTCGAGGCGGTGCTCGCCGCCACGCTCGGCGACGCCTATGCCGCCGCGTCGCGCAAGCCGATGTGCAAGTGCACCGACCTCACCCACGAGGAAGTGCGCGAGCGCATCGTCGCCAAGGAGCTGAAGTCGGTTCCCGCCGTCATGCAGGAGCTCGGCTGGAAGACCTCCTGCGGCTGCCCGTCGTGCCGCCCGGCGCTCAACTACTACCTGATCGCCGCTTGGCCGGGAGAATACCGCGACGATCTGCAATCGCGCTTCGTCAACGAGCGCCTCCACGCCAACATCCAGAAGGACGGCACCTTCTCGGTGGTGCCGCGCATGTGGGGCGGGTTGACCACCGCCGCCGAGCTCAAGGCGATCGGCGAGATCGCCGAGAAGCATCAGGTGCCGCTGGTCAAGATGACCGGCGGGCAGCGCGTCGACTTCCTCGGCATCCCCAAGGAGCGGCTGACCGCGATCTGGAAGGACCTCAACGATGCGGGCATGGTCTCCGGCCACGCCTACTCGAAGGGCCTGCGCACCGTGAAGACCTGCGTCGGCAAGTCGTGGTGCCGCTTCGGCACCCAGGACAGCATGGGCCTCGGCGTCAAGCTCGAGAAGCTGATGTGCGGCTCGTGGACCCCGGCCAAGGTCAAGCTCGCGGTCTCCGGCTGCCCGCGCAACTGCTCGGAGGCGACGGTCAAGGACATCGGCGTCATCTGCGTCGACAGTGGCTACGACATCCACATCGCCGGCGCCGCCGGCCTGCACGTCCGCGCCACCGATCTCCTCGGCCACGTCGACACCGAGGAGGAGGCGCTCGAGGTCTGCGCCGCCGTGCTCCAGGCCTATCGCGAAGGCGCCGTCTATCTCGACCGTCTCTACAAGTGGTCGGAGAAGGTCGGGCTCGACACCATCCGTGCGCGGATCATCGACGACCTCGCCGAACGCAGGGCGCTCTACGACCGCTTCATGATCTCGCAGCGCGCCGTCCGCAAGGACCCCTGGGCCGAGCGCGTCGCCGGCCGCGAGCTGCACGAGTTCATGCCGCTCGCCAAGCTCGACATCATCCCCGCCCCTGCCGCCGAGTGATCCCATGACCGACGCCAAACAGTACTGGTTCGACCTCGGACCGCTCTCCGCCATCCCCAAGCGCGGCGCCCGCACCGTCCAGGTGCCACGTCGCGACATCGCGGTGTTCCGCACCGCCAACGACGAGGTCTTCGCCCTCGAGAACAGGTGCCCGCACAAGGGTGGACCGCTCTCGGAAGGCATCGTCCACGGCCGCAAGGTCGCCTGCCCGCTCCACAACTGGGTCATCGACCTGGAGAGCGGCAACGCCACCGGCGCCGATCACGGTTGTGCCCGTTCGTTCCCGATCAAGATCGAGAACGAGCGCGTCTTCATCGACATGGGCGTCGCCGCTGCGCCCTGACCCTACTCCCGACACTCCCCATCCCGAGGACCCCCGATGGCCTATCTCGCTCCTTCCGAATTCGTCACCAAGATGGTCGATGCCGGCGAATCCAAGCTCTACATGTCGACCCGCGACACCCTGATCCGCGCCTACATGGCCGGCGCCATCCTGGCGCTCGCCGCCGCCTTCGCGGTCACGGTCACCGTCAATACCGGCAACCACCTGATCGGCTCGCTGCTGTTCCCGGTCGGCTTCTCGATGCTCTACCTGCTCGGCTTCGACCTCCTGACCGGCGTCTTCACGCTCGCCCCGCTCGCCGTCATGGACAAGCGTCCGGGCGCCACCTGGGGCGGCGTCATGCGCAACTGGACGCTGGTCTTCTTCGGCAACTTCGCCGGCGCCCTGACCGTCGCCCTGTTCATGGCGATCATCGTCACCTTCGGCTTCACCGAGGCCCCCAACGAGGTCGGCAAGCGCCTCGGCACCATCGGTGAGAGCCGCACCCTCGGCTACGCCGCCCACGGCGCCGCCGGCATGCTGACCCTGTTCATCCGTGGCGTGATGTGCAACTGGATGGTGTCGACCGGCGTCGTCGCGGCGATGATGTCGACCGCCGTCTCCGGCAAGGTCATCGCCATGTGGATGCCCATCCTGGTGTTCTTCTACATGGGCTTCGAGCACTCGATCGTGAACATGTTCCTGTTCCCGTCGGGCCTGATGCTGGGCGGCAAGTTCACCTGGATGGACTATTTCATCTGGAACGAGATCCCGACCGTGATCGGCAACCTCGTCGGCGGTCTGACCTTCGTCGGCGCGACCCTCTATTCCACCCACTACAAGACCGCGCCGAAGCGTAAGATCGGCTGATCGGCGCGTCGCGCGTTCGCGTTCCGCCGAGGACCTCGCCCTCATCGGGGCGGGGTCCGTTTCTCTCGAGGCCCCCGATGTCGCGTCGTCTCCGCATCTCGATCGGCCAGCACTCCGACAGGGGCGTCAAGGACACCAACCAGGACTTCCACGGGGCGATGATCCCCGACGAACCGACCCTGACGCTGAAGGGCATCGCCATCGCGATCGCCGACGGCATCTCGTCGAGCAGCGTCAGCCGGGTGGCGAGCGAGTCCGCCGTCAAGGCCTTCCTCACCGATTATTATTGCACCTCCGACGCCTGGACGGTGAAGACCTCGGTCCACCGCGTCCTCGCCGCTTCGAACTCCTGGCTCCACGCCGAGACCCGTCGCAGCCGCTGGGCTCACGACCGCGACAAGGGCTACGTCTGCACCTTCTCCGGGCTGGTGCTGAAGTCGGCGACGGCCCACCTGTTCCACGTCGGCGACAGCCGTATCCAACGGCTGGTCGGCCAATCGCTGGAGCAACTGACCGAAGACCACCGCCTGGTCGTCTCCTCCGAACAGTCCTATCTCGCCCGAGCGCTGGGCATGGACCGCGACGTCGAGATCGACCACCGCGTCGTGCCGCTCGCCCGCGGCGACGTCTTCCTGCTGACCACCGACGGCGTCCACGACCACATCGACGCGCGCTTCGTCGCCGAGACGATCGCCGCGAACGCCGACGACCTCGACGCGGCGGCGCGCGCCATCATCGCCGAAGCGCTGGCACGAGGCTCGACCGACAACCTGACGATCCAGATCGTCCGCATCGACGATCTGCCCGAGGGCGATGCCGCCGAGGTCATGGGCAAGGCGACGCAACTGCCACTGCCGCCGCTGCTCCGGGCCCGGCAGGTCTTCGACGGCTACCGCATCGAGCGCCAGATCCATGCCTCGTCGCGCAGCCACATCTACCTCGCCACCGATCTCGACACCGACCAGTTGGTGGCGCTGAAGATCCCGTCGATCGACTGCCGCGACGACGCCGTCTATCTCAAGCGCTTCATGATGGAGGACTGGGTGGCGCGGCGGCTCGACAGCCCGCACGTGCTGAAGCCGGTGCCGGCGACGCGGCCGCGCCACTACCTCTACATCGTCACCGAATGGGTCGACGGCCAGACCCTGGCGCAGTGGATGACCGATCATCCCACCCCGGACCTCGAGACGGTACGCGGCATCGTCGAGCAGATCGCCAAGGGCCTGCGCGCCTTTCACCGCAAGGAGATGCTCCACCAGGACCTGCGCCCCGCCAACGTCATGATCGACCGCACCGGCACGGTGAAGATCATCGACTTCGGCTCGACCCGGGTGGCCGGGGTGATCGAGGCGGCGCCCGATCTCGATGCCACCGACGTGCTCGGAACCGCACCCTACACCGCCCCGGAGTACTATCTCGGCGAGGGCGGTACCAACCGCTCGGACCTCTATTCGCTCGGCGTCATCGCCTACCACATGCTGACCGGCCGCCTCCCCTTCGGGACGAAGGTCGCCGCGGCCCGCACCCGCGCCGCCCAGCGCTCGCTCGTCTATGCCTCCGCCCTCGACGACGAACGCGACATTCCGGTGTGGGTCGACGAGGTGTTGCGGCGGGCGGTGGTGGTCGATCCGAACCAGCGCTTCGAGGTGCTGTCGGAGTTCACCCACGAACTGCGCCATCCGACGACGACCCGCCCGGGCGGCGGCACCCGCCCCCTGGTCGAGCGCAACCCGTTGCGCTTCTGGCAGATCACCGCCCTGCTGCTGCTGATCGCCGACGTCGCCCAGCTGCTGCTGTCGTTCCGCGGGCGGCATTGACACCGAACGCACGAGTTCACGCCTCGCGGCCCCATCGATGTGGCGAAGGCGGTCGCATCCGCCCCTCGTCTCTTCTTCGGGGAGAGCCGAAGACGGAGGTATTCGGCACCATACGTGCGCCCGTGTCGGTGGATCGGCCACGGTCTTCCCTCCCGCTCCCACCCTCGTGTTCGATTCGAACGGACCCGCGTCGGACCTCTCCGGCGGCTCGAGATAGGATGGATCCGACTTCGACAGGGGGGGAGGAAGTCGATGTAGCGGTCTTCGAGACAATTCCGCCGCGTCGACCGAAGCGTCCCCCCGGCCGGGTCCGAACGATGTGGCCGACCACCGTGGGACCGGCCGAAATCGCCGATTTTTCGAGGGGGTCGACGTCCGACCGGGGCGCGTGCTACAGGAAGCGCCGATACAGGGGTGTTCGCCGTTCCCGATGCGCACGGCGCGCCGTTCTTCGCTTCGTCGATCCGACCGCGGCCGAACCGACGTGGCCCGCCGAGACCCTCGGCGGCGACCTCTCGCTCATGGACCCGACCCTCGTGGCCTTCTCCAAGACCCATGCGGCGCTCGCTCGCGCGCTCGCCGAACGCGACTATTCCGAACCGACCCCCGTCCAGGCCGCCGTGCTGGCCGAGGACACCGCCGGGCGCGACCTGCTCGTCTCGGCCCAGACCGGCTCGGGCAAGACCGTCGCCTTCGGTCTGGCGATCGCCGCCGAAGTGATCGGCACGGCCGAGGCCCTCGGACCGGCCGACGCTCCGCTCGCCCTGGTCGTCGCGCCCACCCGCGAACTCGCCCTCCAGGTCGAGCGCGAACTCTCCTGGCTCTACGAACACGCCGGCGCCCGTATCACCGCCTGCGTCGGTGGTATGGACCCGCGCGCCGAGCGCCGCCGCCTCGATGCCGGCGCCCACATCGTCGTCGGCACCCCCGGCCGCCTGCGCGACCATCTCGAGCGCGGTGGACTGCGCCTCGACGCCCTCGCCGCCGTCGTCCTCGACGAGGCCGACGAGATGCTCGACATGGGCTTCCGCGACGATCTCGAGTTCATCCTCGACGCGACTCCGGCCGAACGCCGCACCCTGATGTTCTCGGCGACGCTCCCCAAGGGCATCGTCCAGCTCGCCCAGAACTATCAGCGCGACGCCCGCCGCATCGCGGTGACGGGCGCCACCCGCGGCCACGCCGACATCGAGCATCGCGCCGTTCGTGTCGCGCCGAAGGAGGTCGAGGCGGCCGTGGTCAACCTGCTGCGCTTCCACGACGCCCCCGCGACGATCGTCTTCGCCAACACCCGCGAGGCGGTGCGCCATCTCCAGGCGACGCTGCAGGAGCGCGGCTTCGCCGCCGTGGCGCTCTCCGGCGAACTCGGCCAGCACGAGCGCAATCTCGCCCTCCAGGCCCTGCGCGACGGTCGCGCCCGCGTGTGCGTCGCCACCGACGTCGCCGCCCGCGGCATCGACCTGCCCAACCTCGACCTCGTCGTCCACGCCGAGTTGCCGCACGACCGCGAGGTCTTCCAGCATCGCTCCGGCCGCACCGGTCGGGCCGGGCGCAAGGGGGTGAGCTGCCTCCTGGTACCGCCGAAGTCGCGCCGTCGCGCCGAGCGCCTTTTGATGGATGCCGGCATCCGTCCCGCCTGGGGCGGCCCGCCCTCGGCCGACGAGATCCGCGGCCTCGATCGCGACCGGCTGGCGGCCGATCCGATGATCGCCGGTGGCATCACCGAGGACGACGCCGATTTCGCGAAGTTGCTGATGGAGACCCGCACGCCGGAGGAGATCGCCGGCGCCCTCGTCCGCCTGTGGCGGGCGCGCCTTCCGGCGGCGGAAGAAGTGGTCGACCCGGTCGAGTTCGAACGTCGCGAGCGTCGGGAACGCCCCGAGCGGACGGACCACGGCGACGGTACCGCCGGCGTCTGGTTCCGCTGCGACGTCGGCCGCGACCGCAACGCCGATCCGCGCTGGCTGCTGCCGATGCTGTGCCGTCGCGGCGGCATCGACCGCGGCGACATCGGCACCATCCGCATCTTCGATCGCGAGAGCCGCTTCGAGGTGCGTGCCGACGTTGCCGGACGCTTCGCCGCCAATGCCCGTCGCCCCGACGAGGAGGCGATCGTCATCGTCCCGGCCGAGCCGCTGCCCGACGCCCCCGTCCGCGACCGCCCCGGTCGGGGGCGCGGTCCTCGTACCGACGGCCCGAAGCGCCCGCATCGAGGCAAGGGCGGCGCCGGCCATCGCGGCAGACGCGAGCGCGGTCAGGGTTGAGCCGGCACACACGCCGCCCCTTGCCTCACCCCCCGACCGGCGCGAAGATCGGCACCGGAAGCGCCGAGATTGCGGCCGGCGTCACGAGTCCGTCGTGACGGGCGTGCGAGAGGATGTGCGTCTTCCACCCGTCGGGGAGAAGCACCATGCGCGCTCCGAACTCCACGCCGTCTCGCCTGATCGATCGTCGCGCCTTCCTCGCCGGCACCGCCGCCGGTACCTTCGTCCTCCTCCATCCCTTCGCCGCCCGCGCCACCGCCGGCCAGGCACATCTCAGGATCATGGAGACGACCGACCTGCACGTCGCGGTCTTCCCCTACGATTACTATTCCGACCGCCCCACCGACACATTCGGTCTCGCCCGCACCGCCGCGATCGTCGCCGCCATCCGCGCCGAGGCGGCCAATGCGATGCTGGTCGACAACGGCGACATCATCCAGGGCAACCCGATGGGCGACTACATCGCCACCGAGAAGCGGCTGAAGGCGGGTGACGTCCATCCGGTGTTCAAGGCGATGAACACCCTCGACTACACCGTCGCCGCCTACGGCAATCACGAGTTCAACTACGGTCTCGATTTCCTCGCCGCGGCCGAAGCGGGGGCCGCCTTCCCCTTCGTCTGCGCCAATCTGGTCAAGGCGACGGTGCTCGGCGCCGACCCGACCAGGGACCCGCTGCTGACCAAGCCCTATCTCATCGTCGAGAAGGAGATCGTCGACGGCGCCGGGGTGAAGGAGCGGGTCAAGGTCGGCTTCATCGGCTTCGTGCCGCCGCAGGTCATGGTCTGGGACGCCAAGAACCTCGAGGGCAAGGTCACGACCCGCGACGCCGTCGAGGCGGCCCGCGCCTGGGTGCCGCAGATGAAGGAGGCCGGCGCCGACATCGTCGTCGCCCTTTCGCATGCCGGCATCGACACCGCCGCCCATGCCGACCGGATGGAGAACTCGTCCTTCCATGTCGCGGCCGTCCCCGGTGTCGACGTCGTCTTCACCGGCCACCAGCACTTCGTCTTCCCCGATCTCGGGCCGAAACCCGCCTTCCCCGACGGCCCCGGCATCGACAACAAGGCCGGCACCATCGCCGGCAAACCGGCGGTGATGGCCGGCTTCTGGGGCTCGCATCTCGGCATCGTCGATCTCCTGATCGAGAAGCAGGGCGGCCGCTGGAAGATCCTGTCGCACACCTCGGAAGCTCGGCCGATCTTCAAGAAGGAGGGCACCGCCAACGTGCCCCTGGTCGAGAGTGTGCCCACCGTGCTCGCCGCCGTCCGGTCCGACCACGACGAGACCCTCGCCTACGTCCGCCGCCCGGTGGGCAAGACCTCGGCGCCGCTCCATTCCTACTTCGCCCTCGTCGCCGACGACCCCAGCGTCCAGATCGTCTCCCAGGCGCAGCTCTGGTACATGAAACAGATGTTGAAGGGCTCGAAGTGGGAGAGCCTGCCGCTCCTCTCCGCCGCCGCGCCGTTCAAGTCCGGTGGCCGCTCCGGACCCGGCTACTACACCGACGTGCCGACCGGTCCGGTCGCCATCAAGAACGTCGCCGATCTCTACCTCTACCCCAACACGGTGCGCGCCGTGGAGGTGAGCGGCGCCACGGTGCGCGAATGGCTGGAGATGTCGGCCGGCATCTTCAAGAAGGTCGAGCCCGGCAAGGCCGATCAGCCGCTGATCGACACCGCCTTCCCGAGCTACAACTTCGACGTCATCGACGGCGTCACCTACGAGATCGACCTGACCCAGCCGGCCCGTTACGACAAGGACGGTAAGCTCGTCGCCCCCGACGCCCACCGCATCGTCGACCTGAAGTTCGAGGGCAAGCCGATCGACGAGGCCGCCCGCTTCGTCGTCGCCACCAACAACTACCGCGCCGGTGGCGGCGGCAATTTCCCCGGCGTCGGCCCGGCGGCGATCATCTTCGTCGGCCCCGACACCAACCGCGACGTGCTGGTGCGCTACATCATGGAGCAGGGCACCATCAACCCGACCGCCGACGCCAACTGGCGCTTCCGGGCGACGCCCGGCACCTCGGTCACCTTCGAGACCGGCCCCGGCGGCAAGGCCTACGCCGCCTCCGTCACCGGCGCCCGCATCGAAGCGGCCGGCGACGGCCAGGGCGGCTTCGCCCTCTATCGCCTGACCCTCGGCTGAGGCGGAGCGGAGCGGCACGCCGACGAAGAACGGCCCCGCCCTGGGGCGGGGCCGTTCTTCGTTTCAGTTGGGGCCGCCCGACCGGCGGCTCACTCCGCCGCGACCGCCGGCAAGTCGGCCAGTGCCGCCGCCAGTTCGCCCTCGTCGTAGTCCTGATCGACCAGCTTGCCGTCGAAGTAGCCGATGTAGGCGCCCATGTCGAAATGGCCATGGCCCGACAGGTTGAAGAGGATGGTCTCGGCCTTCCCCTCGGCCTTGCAACGCAGCGCCTCGTCGATGGCGCAGCGCACCGCATGGGTCGATTCCGGCGCCGGCACGATGCCTTCCGCGCGCGCGAACATCACGCCCGCCTCGAAGCAGGCGAGCTGCTTGTAGGCCCGCGCCTCGATCAGCCCGAGGTCGTAGACGTGGCTGACCAGCGGGCTCATGCCGTGATAGCGCAGGCCACCGGCGTGGAAGCCCGGCGGGATGAAGGTCGAGCCCAGCGTGTGCATCTTGACCAGCGGCGTCAGATGCGAGGTGTCGCCGAAGTCGTAGGCGAACTTGCCGCGGGTCAGCGTCGGGCAGGCGGCCGGCTCGACCGCGATGATCCGCCGCTTGCGCCCGCCGCGCAATTGCTGGCCCAGGAACGGGAAGGCGATGCCGGCGAAGTTCGAGCCGCCACCGGCGCAGCCGATGACCACGTCCGGGTCGTCGCCCGCCATCTCGAACTGCATCATCGCCTCTTCGCCGATGATCGTCTGGTGCAGCAGCACGTGGTTGAGCACCGACCCCAGCGCATATTTGACGTCCGGATTCTTCGCCGCGATCTCGACCGCCTCCGAGATGGCGATACCGAGCGAGCCGGGGCTGTCGGGATGAGCCGCGAGCACGGCGCGACCGGACTCGGTCTCGTTCGACGGCGAGGCGATGCAGCGCGCCCCGTAGGTCTCCATCAGCGCCCGGCGATAGGGCTTCTGGTCATAGGAGACGCGCACCTGGAAGACGGTGACGTCGATGCCGAACAGCGAACCGGCGAAGGCGAGCGACGAGCCCCACTGGCCGGCGCCGGTCTCCGTCGACAGCTTCTTGATGCCGGCTTCCTTGTTGTACCAGGCCTGCGGCACCGCGGTGTTGGGCTTGTGCGAGCCGGCGGGCGAGACGCCCTCGTACTTGAAGTAGATCTTCGCCGGGGTGTCGAGCAGCTTCTCCAGCCGCCGCGCCCGGATCAGCGGCGACGGCCGCCACATGCGCAGCACGTCGCGCACCGGCTCGGGGATGTCGATGTAACGCTCGGTCGCCACTTCCTGGAGGATCAGCTCCATCGGGAACAGCGGCTCGAAATCGGCGGGTCCGGCCGGTTGCATGGTGCCGGGATGCAGCGCCGGTGCCGGCGGCGTCGGCAGATCCGCGGCGATGTTGTACCAGCTCTTGGGCATCGCCTCTTCGTCGAGAACATATTTGATCCGGTCGGACATTGCGCCTCTCTCTCCGGCTGTGGAACGGCAGGTGGTTTCGAGCCGAGAGGGAACATCGCGCCGCGCACGAACCGGGTCAAGCCGAGGGACGGGCGCCTCCGTACTTCCCCTTCCGTGGCGGAACGGCACGGCGGATCGCGCCCTCTCACCGGCCCATCAGGCGGTCCTTCGGCACCTCCTCGGGCGCCTGCTGCGAGAAGTAGCCCTCGCTGTGGATCAGCTCCGGCCGCGCCCCCAACTGCTTGACCACCGCCACGCAGGCCTCGACGAACTCCGGCGTTCCGGCGACGAACACCGAGTGTTGCGACAGGTCGGGGAAGTGCTCGGCGAGGATATCCGGGATGCGGCCGTGGAGATGGCCCTCCGCCTCCTCGCGCGTCAGGGTCGGCATGAAGCGGAAACGCCGGTTGCGCGCCCGCCACCATGCCATCAGCCCCTTGCAATAGACGTCCTCCGCCGTGCGGGCCGAGAACATCAGCGTCACCGGCGGCCGGTAGTTGCGCCTGAGCGCCGCTTCCGTCAGCGCCAGGATCGGCGCCAGCCCCGAACCGGCGGCGAGGCACAGCACCGGCGTATCGACCGACGGATCACCGATGAAGGTACCGTACGGCCCGGAGAGCTTCACCTGATCGCCGATCGTCACCTTGTCGTGCAGCCAGGCCGAGGTGACGCCGCCGTCGGCGCGAGTGACGTGGAAGGTCAGTTCGCCGTCGCCGCGCGGCGCGTTGGCGATCGAGTAGCAGCGCGCCGGGATGCCGAAGCCCGGATCGCCGATCATCATGTTCTGCCCCGGCCAGTAGCGCACCGGCGCCCCCAGCGGCCGCATCGAGATCTCGGTGATCCGCGGCGTGCGCACCACCTTGTCGGTGACGACGTAGTAGATGTTTTCGCGCGGCGGGAAGAGCTTCGGCTTGGCGTCGTCGGTGCCCCACTCGATCTCCAGCACCTCGGAAATCGGCTTGGCCATGCACATCAGCCCGTAGCCGTGCTTGCGGTCCTCCGGCGACAGCGCCATGTCGAGCACCATGCCCTGATCGAACTGGCCGGCCCGGACCATGATCTTGCATTCGCCGCAGGCGCCCGCCCGGCAGTTGTTGGGCAGCGCATAGCCCGCCTTCTCCAGCGCCCCGAGAACGGTTTCGCCATCGGCGCAGTCGACTTCCTTGCCCGACGGAAAGAGGCGGATGCGGCTCATGGAGTTTCCTCGTGATGCCCTGGTTCCACGTGCGGACGGCGGACCACCGCCCGCCGCCACGTCCGGTCTTCGCGCCGGATGGTTCATACTGTCATCGGATGGCGGAAGCCGCTACGGATCTCGTCGCGAGCACCGTGCCGTCCGGCACCGCCGCGCCCGCTCCGCCCGTCGTCCTCAGAACACCGGGATGATCTCGCTCATGTCGATGTCGAGGATCTCCTCACCGGAGATGCCCACCTCCGGGATCGCCGGGAAGGGGATGCCGTATTTGTCGAGCACGCCCTTGAGGTTGAGCATCGCCTTCTTCCAGTTCTCCTTCTTCGCCTCGTAGGTCGGAATGTGGAAGCCGGCGCCGCGCGCCACCGCCTCGCACTTCCTCTGCACCTCGATGAAGTCGTCCGGGATGTCCCAGAACTCGACCGGCGGCTCGAACAGCACCGCCGAGAGGAAGAGGTAGCCGGCCCGCACCTGCTTGGTGATGACCGCCGCATCCTCCTTCGGCAGCTTCGGATAGTCGCGCTCCATCAGCGCCATGCAGATCGCCATGTGGCGACCCTCGTCGCGGCCGATGTTGCGGAAGGCTTCCTTGAACACCGGCTCCGAGCAGCCCGCCGCCATCTGGTGGAAGATCGTCGCCGCGGCGATCTCGCCCATCAGGAACGACGAGAACAGCACCGCGAGCGAGTACTTCGGCACCGCCTTCTTGTAGCCGTTCCAGTAGCGGCCGCCGTTGTAGTAGAGCCACTGGGTGTTGCGCTTGGCGAGCTTGCCGAGCTCGGTCTTCGGCTCGTACTCGAGCGGCGAAGCGCAGCCGAGCAGCTTGGTGATGGCGAGGCCGCACATCTGCTCGTGGTTCTGCTCGTCCCGGGTGACCGAGAAGAAGCAGCGACGGACCGGATCCTCCTCGTGCTCCTCGTAGGTCTTGATGAAGGCCGCCGCGAAGACCGGCGGCGCCGAGGCGTCGAACACGGAGAGGATCGTCCACCAGTAGGCGATCGCCTCGCGCTCCTCCCAGGTGTAGCTCTCGACGTCGAACGTGTCCCA
>ERZ1645192.2850-NODE-2850-length-14263-cov-6.784628_pt1 | contig 14263 bp, 15 predicted proteins | sample MGYA00575354_ERZ1645192 | MGnify/ENA primary metagenome ERZ1645192 (study PRJEB40844, sample SAMN11349763) | freshwater sediment metagenome | isolation source: river sediment | host: Sediment | place: India: Faizupur Khadar , New Delhi | collected 2017-02-21 ... | reverse complement strand
ATATGTCTACTCCGTGAGCTCCTACATCAACAGATTTTTTCCCATAATTTGAGAAATCTGCAAGGGTATCGAACGGACTGGTTGCAGCTACGGAGATGACATTGGGCAGATCATATGAGGCAGGATAGTATGGTTTTTGATCTATGTCAGTCTCTGTATTCCCTGCAGCACACACAAAAAGTGCATCTGTATTGGCCATTACTTCCTCAAGTGCCCGGCTGGGTTTAGATTCTCCCCAGGAACAACTCATGATATCAGCACCATGCTGGGCTGCCCAGAGAATTCCATATATTGAGCCAGAAATTGTCCCTTCCCAGCTCTGCCCGACTTTCACCCCCATAATGCTCACATTCCAGCATGCACCAGTTCCCCCGATTGAATTATTGCCAGCAGCTCCGATAATGCCGGCACAATGAGTCCCATGACCCCAGAGATCCAGAGGATCATAACTTCCGTCAAGAACATTATATCCATGTGCTCCGGTCACCGGGTCAGTCCACAGGTTTCCTGATAGGTCAGGGTGATAATAGTCAATGCCGGTATCCAGGACTGCAATCACTACATCTTTTGTCCCCGTGGAGATATTCCAGGCGTCAGTGGCCTTCACATCAGCACCAGGGATCCCCGGGGCACCATTTGGTTTGTATACCTGGCCGGTATTGTATAATCCCCATTGATATATGAAATCCGGGTCATCTGGAATCCTATCAAACCTGATGGGATAATCAGGTTCTGCATATACAACACCAGGCTGGCGGGTAAAAAAATTCACCGACTCCAGGACATCTCTTTCTCCTGGCACCCGTATGAGGTATAGACCGGGATAATTCAGATCAGCATAGTCAGTCATTACTTCTGCCTGAATTTCTGTTGCCAAAGAATGAATGTCGGAAACGTTATTTGTATGCGAAATATCATATTTTACAAGTATTTGAGAGTATTCCGGTCCATTGTCTGCCTGCCAATAACGGTGATCAGGTGATCCTTCATCGGCAACAAGGCCTGGAATGAAGCACGAAAAGAGCAAAAAAAGTATGATTAACCGGTTCATACTTTCTTTTTCGTGATTAAGACCTTAATTCTTTCGGTTTCTGGTAATCAGGAGATTCATGGCAGTCAAATTGTCACAACTCCATCAGATTGGAATGGCAATGAATGTCTTAAGGTTTTCATTCTCCCTCTTCATGAAAAAATTAAGAACTCATGAGCCGATGTATAATGGTGAATATATACACCACATCATTTCATCCGGAAAACCCTGATGAGCCGGTTCCGTGGTATGAGATCGTAGAGAACGAGATTTATACAACCCTGTACCATCCGACTCATCCCCAGGAACCGGTCTCCTGGTATGTAATTCGTGACCAGAAAATCTTTACATCACCTGATCACCCGACAAACCCTGATGAACCTGCTCCATGGTTTGAAATCAATAAGAATCTCATTTATCCTTCAGAAACCCATCCTACCCATGCAGATAATGATCTGCCCTGGTTTGAAATACGGGAGATATAAAAAAAGAGATTGAGGTCTGCGACGACCTTTTTCCTACGGTACAAGGGAGGTTAATTCAGGCGGTATTTCACCAATACCTTCAGCTGGCTGGATAGGATCCAGGCCTAATCCCCGTAATACCTCTTTTCCTTCTTCGCTCAGCATGAGCCTGATAAATTCAATTCCTGCACCCCTGTTTTGAGCATTGATCGGGATGGAGACTGCAAAGACAATGGGCGGAGAGTGTTTCATTCCTGAACCGGTTACAACTCCGACACTCCAGTACTCATCCTGAAACAGAGGAATCGAGAGAACTATTTCAATTGGAAGGTTTACCATGGAGTACCGATAGAAACCGGATATATAACCTGAAGTTCATGTGGGAATATATCTGCATAACCAAAACCTCCCATGAAAGACAATAGAACAAGTACACAAATCAGTGACCGCCTGAAGATCATAACATTCCAGATATTATCCGGTAATTCTAATACCTATCGGTTTTAGGAAAAAAGAAAGGAAAATTAATATCCGCGAATTTCTGCCCTGACTTTTTCAAGGTTTTCAATCCGCTTTTCAAGAGCCGGGTGAGTTGAGAAGAGCCCTGCAAGAGTTTTGCCAGACAGGGCCGGGATGATGTAGAATGCATTTGCTCCTTCAGCTGCTACTTTTGCTTCAGGAGGGAGACGATCCATTCTTCCGCTGATCTTCTGAAGAGCTGAGATCAGGGCATCAGGATTATTAGTAATATATGCAGCTCCCCGGTCGGCGGCAAATTCCCGGTACCTGGAGAGTGCCATCATCAGCATCGTTGCAATAACCCATACCACTGCTGCAACAATACCTGCAATGATCCATGCTCCTCCCTGTTCCCGGTTACTGAATATTGAGGCGAACAGGAAATTGTTCATGATCATGGATGCAATCATGGCAACAAAGCTTGCAACCGTCATGGTCAGGATATCCCGGTTTTTCACATGGGAGAGTTCATGTGCCAGGACGGCTTCGAGTTCATCGCGGTTTAATGTCTGCATGATGGAGTCAGTTACTGCCACAACTGCATGATTCGGACTTCTGCCGGTTGCAAATGCATTTGGCATCGGAGAATGCATGACCGCAATCCGTGGCTTTGGAAGATCTGCTTCTGTGCATAACTTCTCGATCATGCGGTGGAGATCCGGAGCTTCATCATATTCAACTATCTTCGAACCGGTGGTCATGAGCACCAGTCTGTCGGAGAAGAAGTACTGGACAAGGCCCATGACAACTGCAATCAGAATTATAAATCCTGATGGCAGACCAAGGGCTATCAGAATACCCATGAACACCAGATACACGAGTAAGAGCAGTGCCCATGTCAGGAGAATCCGTCCTGTCAGGCCTGCATCACGTTTCCACTTCATATCGGTCTAAGGTACTTTTATCTCCGAGGATAAAGAGTTATACCATCCGGATGTGAATAACTGCCGGAACAAAAGAAGAAAGGATTTATTCAGGGATCAGATATCGCCCGATACACTGCTTCATCAGGGTTTTCGCAGGGTATCACTCCGGGAATGTTCCAGGTCGATAATCCGTATACCGGGATCCCTGATTTGAGAGCAAAAGCAATCTCTGACAGTGTCCCAAATTCTCCACCGATAGCTATAACAGCGTCAGCGGATCCGACCAGAATGACGTTACGGGCATGGTTCATGTGGGTTTTTATTATCACCGATAGATAGGAATTTCCTTCTGAACCTGGAACAATACCGACTACCATACCTCCGGCGTTATACGCACCACGGCATGACGCCTCCATGACTCCACCCCGCCCCCCGGAAAGAAGAACGGCCCCATGTTGTGCAAGAAGAAAACCGACTTGTTCAGCACGGATAAGTTCCTGCTCTCCTGCCTGGGATCCTCCGATTACCGCAACCTGTTTTCTCGTCTTTTCTGCTCCGCCACCCATTGACAACCGACTCCTCCAAATGACATTATATTTCTTCTATCCGGTTGATAGGACCGTCAAAATTTGCCGGTATACTACCCGGAAAAGCTCATGAACCAGGTATACCGGATATCAGAGTATTATCCCATGGCCGGGGAGGCGATCGCATCTGCATACACACCGTTTGGAATACTGATATCAAACCTGGCCCCTTTCCCTTCTGTTCCGGCCTCAGTTATTGATATCCCGGTCAACGCAAGGATCTCCCTGACCAGAAAGAGTCCAAGACCCGTGTGTTTCCCATGCCCCCGGTCAAATATTGCTTCTTTCTCAACATCCCTGACACCAGTCCCGTTATCCTCCCACGAAATGGTGTACCCGTCAGGGTGCCTTATTCCAGAAACCAGGATATGAGATACCGTTCCCCCATGACGAAGGGAATTGTCAAGGAGGTTAAAAAAAACTTTTTCCAGCATTGGATCAGCAAAAACAGAAATATCTTCCAGAGTGACTTCCAAAGTCAGACCCTCGGGGATCTGCAGCCCCTTTATGATCATAGCAGGTGACTGCCAGGCAGGTTCATGGATTCCCAGATCCTGGTAGAGCCGGGTAAATTCAATCTGCTTTTGAATCGCAGTTGTGGCTGCCTCAAGGGTTTTAAAATAGTGGGAAATTGTTGGATCACTGCATTCCATCTCTGCAATCTCAATTGCACCCAGTATGATGGTTACCTTATTCAGAATATCATGCCTGGTGATACTGTTCATGAGGTTTATCTGCCGTGATGCCTTCCGCAGAGATTTTTCTATCTGCTTCCGGTCAGTTATATCTCGAAGTGAGAGTAGTATTGCAGGCGTGTCCTCATATTGAATCAGTTTTCCAATACTCTCAACCGTGACAGACCGGCCGTGAGATGTAACCGCTTCATATTCGGCAATGTAGGAGTCATGCCCTTGTGCAACTTCAGAAAAATCACGAATTACGGCTTCATGTGATTCAGGAGAGATAAATTCCATGACATTCCGGCCAAGATTGCCAGGGATATCGGCTACTTCAATCATCTTTGCAGCGGCATTGTTCGCAAAAAGGAGCTTTCCGTGGAGATCAACAATGAGAATGGGCTCTAAAGCATGAGTTACCAGGAACCGGTATTTTTCCTCACTCTCAAAAAGGTCTTTTTTTGTTTTGTACCGTTCAACGACCTTATCAATGGTATAGGCAAGGTCAGAAAAGACCGTGATTGGATCATTTCCTTTCCTGACATAATAATCAGCCTTCTCCTCAATAGCACGGATTACGACCTCCTCATCACCCTTTCCGGTGAAGAGAATAAAAGGAATATCCCCATGGTTCTTTCTGACTTTAGTGAGAAGAGAAATTCCATCCATTCCCGGCATCATGTAATCAGAAACGATGACATCATATCGGGTCTGTGAAAGAGCATCCAGTGCTTCTTTTGCTGAGGAACAGGTTATAACGGAAAACCCCTTCCTGGTCAGAAAAAGAGATGAGGCAACACAGAGATCCTCCTCGTCATCTACATATAATACCGAAACCAAAAGACTCTCCCCACCGTATTCGCTTTTATCCGGACCGGTGATCTCTTCATCCCCCTATATAGAGTTCACACAGCCGGATTTATTATTAAATTAACCATCTTTTTTCCTTTCATAATATATATGCATATGCTTCCCAAAAAAGGGGAGGAAAAATAGGACAGATAGTATTCAAAAAAGAATTATACTTGTACACCTTATGATTCTGATCATACACATCCCCTTATTCAGGGCAAATACTTATTGCCCTCGTGTTCCTCATTATGGAGGAAGATATCATGATCAAGAAGATCATATCAACCGATAAGGAATCATTTGAATGCAAAATACTCAATCCAATTGAGTACTGGCTCTGGAAATTCAGGTATGTCTCATTTCTTGCAGTCATATTTTGTGCTATTGCATCAGTAGCCCTGTTTGTCATGGGCACTCTGGAGATCATCCATCCGGTGAAGGAAATAATACTGAATATTGCGGGTGTGGCAACAGATCATGCAAGTCTGGAAAATGAAGAGATACTGAAAGGCTTTATCGGTGCACTTGACCTGTACCTGATTGCCGTTTTCTTCCTGATCTTCAGTTTCGGCCTATACGAGCTGATTATTTCAAAGATCGATGTTGCACGTGATGCATGTGATGACGTTGAGCACCCTCTTCTTCAGATTACATCACTGGATGAACTGAAAAGTAAGATCATCAAAGTTATCATCATCATCCTGATGGTTGCATTCTTCAAAAATGTCATTTCAATGAAGATGATTGCAGTCAGTGATGCCCTGCTCCTTGCACTTGCGATACTTGCCTTGTGCATCGGGTCATACTTCCTGACAAAAGAGCATTAATTGGCGTGACTGGTGTGAGAAACCTCACATCTCATTTCTTCTGGATTTTATCCGCCAGGTGGGTATTCAACTGATCGAACCGGTTCCTGATTTTCAGATTTGAGGAGTTTTACTTCGAACCCAGGATAAATTGTATATCAAAAAGGGGATTAGTAATTATCGCACCAGAGCTCAAAGTGTGCCTGTGCATGTGCACAAACCGGGCATGGATTTGGTGCTTCTGATGCTTCATGGACATATCCACAGTTTCTGCATTTCCACTTGACGGACGTGTTACGCTTGAACACTGTTCCCTGCTCGACCGCTGCAAGGAGTTTGCGGAACCGCTCTTCATGAGATACTTCCACTTTCGCAATGTGACGGAACGTCTCTGCAATTTCCTTAAAGCCTTCCTTTTCTGCGGTTTCTGCAAATCCAGGATAGATAGAGCCCCACTCATGGCTCTCACCATCTGCTGCTGCCTTGAGGTTCTCCGGGGTGGTTTTTATCATACCAGACGGATAGGAGGCGGTAATTTCTGCATCTCCACCGGGCAGAAGCTTAAAGAAGAGCTTTGCATGTTCCTTCTCATTGTCTGCAGTCTCGGTAAAGATTGCAGATATCTGTTCATATCCTTCTTTCTTAGCAACACTTGCAAAGTAGTTGTATCGCATCCGGGCCTGGGATTCCCCTGCAAATGCTGCAAGGAGATTCTTTTCGGTCTGGCTTCCTTTTAACTCCATATTGATCAGCCTCTGCCATAACATGATCTGTTATGTCGTACAGATAATAATCTGCTCTGGGTCAATAAATAGATGACAGATAAAGATATACAGTAGAGGTCATATGACAGCCGATCCATTTTTCCTTGTTATCGCCCCATTTTTTATAATCCTCACCGTATTGGTGATCGTCCTGTTCCTCACGGTTTTCCATTTTTTAAAAAACCTTGATAAATCAGGCGGATATAGCATACTGGTTGAGCAATGGCCAGCCAGCCAGGAACCATCGGGCACAGTTTTTTCCCATCAGAACGTTGGGGTGGGGAAGATCTGGTACAAGAACTGTGTGAAGATGGTGATCTCTCGGGAAGGCCTCTTCATCGCTTTAGGATTTCCATTCAGACTTGGATCCCTCATTCATTCTGAGAGTGGAACGAATGCCCTCATCCCATGGGGATCAGTACAGTTCCGACAAAAAAGCAGTGCATTCTGGACAGAGGTGTATGAATATGAGATTCAAAGTGAGAAGCCGGTTATTCTTACCGTTTCAAAACAGATCGCTCACTCTTTTCCTGAATATTTAAAACCGCCAACATGAGGAGTGATGAAAAGTTCAGCCTTTTTTCAGGACAATTTTTTCAAAACGTTTTTTCATGGCAGGATCTGTGCAGCATTCCTCAATAAATTCAACCACTCCCAGGAGCTTATCATACGATTCCGGTGATAATCCATGTTCCATGATACAGGCATCATGGTCTGCAACGGTTTCATCTACCCCGAGGAGTTCAAGAAGTGTCCGAAGGACGGTGTGAGACTGCCTTGTTCTCTCTGCAATACACCGCCCTTCATCAGTCAGGGTCACTCCCCCGTATGGTTCATAATTTACAAGCCCGGCACCCTGTAATCGCTTAAATCCATCGGTAACGGTGGCAGGTGTGATATGTAATGCCTGGGCGATGTCCCGTGATTTTGCATATCCTTTCTCTTCGGAGATTTCAAAGATCACTTCCAGGAGATCCTCATTTCTTCTCGTAACTTTCTCTTCAGCCATAACCTTAAAAGATGAACGGTAATATTCGTGTGCGAATTTGCAGATAAGAATTATTTTTCATCAACCTTATAACCTTCAGAAAGGTCAGAGGGACATTTTAAGCTCAATCGAGATTACCATGTACTTCAGATGCCAAATGAAACACGGAGATATTACGACAAAAATTCATTCTGTTTCCCTGCTAATTGTCGTGCGATCCGTGCAACATATCTTCCCTGATATCGGGCCCCTGCAAGTTCATTCGCAGAGGGAAACCGCTCACCTGAGCCTCCAGCTATGGTTGAAGCCCCATATGGTGAACAACCGGTAATCTCATCCATTGTAGTCTGGCCGGCAAAGGTGTATGGTAATCCTGCAATGATCAACCCATGATGGAGGAGGGTGATATGCATTGAGAGGATGGTTGACTCCTGGCCGCCATGCTTAGTGACACTGATGGTAAAAACGCTGCCTACTTTCCCGGCAAGTGCTCCACGACTCCAGATTCCACCGGTCGCATCAAGAAACGATCTCATCTGACCGGTCATATTTCCAAACCTGGTAGGTGTTCCAAATAGTATGGCATCGGCCTTCGCGAGTTCGTCAGGAGTTATCACTGGAAGTTTTTGAAACTCTGTCTGGAAAGGTTTCGCTCCCATTTTTTCGATAACTTCATCAGGTAATGTCTCAGGAACCCTGAATAATTCGGCCTCAAATCCGGCATCACGGACGCCTTCAGATATAGCCTGAGCCATTGTATGAATATGGCCATAGAGTGAATAATAGACGATGAAAATCCTTACTGACATACTATTACCAGATAAGGGATTGTTAATCGCACAACCAGATATAGATTCGGATCTCAGTGGATTGAAGAAGAGTGGTTGAGCATTACTGTGAATATCTGGGAAATTTCATAAAAGCAGAAAATTTATCGATGATTGATTGAGTTGTATTGCAAGAAAGAAGACCGGTAACAATGGTTTGGTCATAATTTTTATGTTTTACCGGTCAGACTGATGCATTAACCTGCAAAGGCGATTTTTTCGAAGAATATTAATGTTGGACCTTGCTCCTTTGTAACCTCCAGACTGATCCGGTCATACCGGTTGTCTAATCAATACTTCCTTTTTTGGTTGATATGAGAGGTTCCCAAACCTTTTTTCAAAAAGTCTGCCAGGTATAAAATCTCACGTTCAAGGAGTGGGATCTCAGAAATTCGCAGAAGAAACGTACCATATGAGTAGTCTATCCCCATCGGTACCAAATTTATCAAAAAAAACCTTTTCCAGGCAACCAGGTATCCTCATATAGTCACCACCATAAAACCTTCAATTTGTCCTCTATTGCCGAAAATACGGCCATTTGATATATCAGACTACCATGGAGGTAAGGTCGCTCCGCTTAGGGACATTTATTCGATTATTTTACTGAATAAAGGCAGAATCATAGACTCATAGAAGCCCGCTATCATTCATAAAATCTACCCATGAGTTAGTATACCTGAAGGTGTGATCCTGCAATAGAGGGCAGATATACGAATGAGAATTTTGATCATATAAATATATATAATTTAATGCTATTTCGTTGAATAACTAAAAAACCGTGATTTCTTATTTTTGCTATCTGCCAAAAAATCTTAGGCTTTCCTATATCTCAACCAAGTGAGGATACCTGTTATCTCAATGATAATTCTAAAACCAAAAATGTCTGCTGGAATCTCTGACGAACCACAAAAAATTCCCTGCATGACATGATTTCACCTATCATTCGTTTTAAAAAGATAATTTATGACAGAAAAGAATACCAAGGCAGGGTACGATGTATAGAGTTTGGTGATGTAAGATGGCAGGATTACCTGTGTGGTTCCTAAAAGAATTTTGAAAATATCACGCAAATTCGTAGCAGATACCTGATCCTGAAAAGCCAGATTTCTATTATTAAGAAAGAATGATTATCCAATATTAAACCAATTTTTTCCCAATAGTCCATTCAACTTCTCCAACCGGAGTCTGGACCGGTCTGCTCCTGACTTTATAAAACCCGGCATCGAGCATGGCATTTGCAATAAAATCTTCATGAATAGCCATATCCTGTCCCATTAAACCTGGAAGCAGCATCGAGATTACCATCTCCTCCGGTTTGGTACCATTCCGTGTCGTTCCATCTGATACTGTTACAAACACCCCTCCCGGTCTTAATGCCTCATAGATCTTCTTCATCAGGCGATCAAAAGAGCCGAGAGCATAATTCAGGGTCATTGAAGCAAGGATGAGATCATACTCTTCTCCTATCGAATCAACCAGGTAATCTCCGGACATGACCGAAATTCTATCAGACACACCATATTCAGCAGCACATCGTTTCGCAACCTCGGCAACCGGCGGTTGGTCAAATAGAACTCCATTCATGGTGGGATGATCAAGGATCAGGGCAATGCCAAGAATACCCGGGCCACATCCAAGATCAAGCATTCGGGAAAAGCCATTATATTCCGGAAGTGAGGATATTTGTTTTACTACTATCTGTGCCATTCCCGACCGCTGATAATTAATAGAACCCCTGGTCTGCATCTCCCGGAACTCGTCTGACCCACTAATTATCTCCTCTTTCCTCTCCGGAGGCCCTTCCCGGACAAGCAAAGAGATCTTTTCCGGATGAATTGAATACCAGGGATCACTTGCACAAAGATAATCACCCAGATAGGTGTCCTTTCCTTTTACCAGAAAATCATGAGCAATTGGAGAATTGATGTATCGATCACCATCTTTTTGTATCACATCAAACGCAGCAAGTGCATTCAGAAGATGAATGGTGTTCTGTAGGTGGAATTGACATTTTTGTGCAATATCTTCTGCAAAGTGGATCTTTTCCAGCAGGCTAAAGAGATCAAGCTCAATTGCAGCAAGGAGTATGTTTGCCTCTGATTTCTTCAGAAGGAGATCCTGAAGTGGTTTGAAACTAATATGAATGTCAGGAATATCCATTGATTAATCACCTTTTTCATGGTCATGGAAATGATGCAGGTCCGGGGTGTGAGGATGAAGATGTTCAACCTGCTCATGTTCATGAGTATGGGCATGGACAACTCCTTTCATAGCCGGATCATAGTGATGATTATGATGCCCATCTTCATGACTGTGCCGGTGCTCATGCCTGGACGAACCGTGAATATGACTATGGCCATGCTCTTCGGTGGCAATCAGCCATGCCCCAACCGCCATGAGTGGCAGACTCAGCAGTATCTGGAATCCGGGGTTCTCACCAGGGAGTGGAAGAGAGAGGGAGAGACCGATAAATGGAGCTGTTGCAAATAATGCACCGGTCCGGGCTGACCCCAGAACTCTCATGGCCCGAATGACAAAGAATATCGAAACCCCATACCCCAGACACCCGATGAGAAGGACTGCCGGGATAATTGTCAGGGCAGGAGTCGGTTCTCCGATCGCATACCCCAGGCCAACACTGAATATTCCCGCTACAAATCCCTTGATCATGACAATCTGGGCGGGTTCCTTTCCGGAAATAACCCGGGTAAAATTATTATCCAGACCCCAGCAGAAACATGCCAGAATGATAAGGAGTGACCCAGCTGACAGCCCAAAAGATCCTGCAGGATCATACGATAAAATCAGGCCACCAAGAGCGACCGCAATAATGGCATACAGCCCCCGTCTTCCCAGCGGTTCACGAAATCCAATCACGGCAATCAGGGTTGTGAAAGCCAGCTCAGCATTGAGGAGCAGCGAAGCAGTCGATGCCGGAGTAGTCGTAAGACCGACCATGCAGAGGATAGGGCCGATGATGCTGCCAAAGGCAATGATCCCAAGAAGCCAGGGAAGATCACTTCTCCGAATAGGAGCCTCGCTCCTCCCTTCCGGATTTGTGAATCTTCGGATTAAAAGCCCCCCGGCACCGGCTCCCAGATAGAGTAACCCGGCAAGAGTGACCGGACCGATATCGAAAAGGAGAATACGGGAAGCAGGAATAACGGCACCAAACAGGGCAGCGGCAAGGAGTGCCATCAGGATCGCGTCCCGGTTGGCAGGTTGCATTATCAGATATAGTATTTGAGATGAGATAAGCTCTATCCAGCCTAATTTTTCGGAATCCCCAATCTAATATAATTATTTCTGATTGAATGTTGTTTCGGATATTTGAAGCGTCTCAATGGCATTCAAGTACCAATATCTTATAATGAAAATTTTTCTCAAACCATATATTACTAATATATAGTTTGAAGGCCATTCTTATATTACCAATATATGGATCCATTCTCCCATCACAATCTTGAAAGCGTCCTGATAAACCAGATTCAGCGGTTTAAAAATTCAAACCCGGGAATACAAAGAAGGATTGACTTTTCACAGTATGTGAACCACCCTCACATAATTGTGATTACCGGGGTTCGAAGATGTGGGAAATCCACCCTGCTCAGACAACTCGCTGACTTTTTTCCTTCGTATTTGTATGTTAACCTGGATGATGAAAGATTTGCAGGGATCGAAATTCATCAGCTTACTGATATAATGACAATATTTGAAGAGAATAATCCAGGTGTTCGAACCATTTTCCTTGATGAAATTCAAAACATTCCAGAATGGGAGAGGTTTGTCAGGAGGATTCATGATGACGGATATCAGATTTTTCTTACCGGATCAAATGCTTCACTCCTGAGTTCAGAACTTGGAACCCGTTTAACCGGCAGATATGTTACCATATCACTCTGGCCATTCAGATTTGATGAATATTGCAATATCATGGGAATATCAGAATTTCCACAGGGAACACAAGCTGAAGCAGAAGTTCAGCGATTATGTGTAAAATTCATGGAAGAGGGGGGATTCCCTGGTTTTCTGCACTATAAGGATCCGGAGATATTACATCAGATTTTTGAAGACATCATCTATCGTGACATAATCGTCCGGTATGGAATTCGCGAAATTCTTCCCTTTCGTGAATTGTGCAGATACCTCTATTCTAATCTGACTCGAGAAGCGTCATATCAATCCCTGGCAAAAACTATTGGCGTAAAAAACCCGATGACAATCCGATCATGGATAGGATATCTTCAGGATTCCTTTCTTATATCTGAATGTTTTAAGTTTGATTATTCACTCCGTCGTCAGCATGCCTATCACAAAAAGATGTATGGGATTGATACCGGCCTTCGGAACACTGTATCATTCAGATTTTCAGGCGATACCGGATTGTTATTTGAACAGGCTGTCTGGATGGAATATACAAGTCGTGGTCATGAACTGTTCTGGTTTAAATCTGACGGTGAATGTGATTTCTTAACTTTTAACCAGGGGAAGATCACCACCTGTATTCAGGCATGTACTGAATTGACTGTGGAGAACCAGGAAAGGGAGATATCCGGATTGCTGGAGGCCATGAAAGAAACGCAATGTGATAATGGAATCATTCTGACAATACGACAATATCAGGACATGATTATCGATGGAACTAAGATAAAGGTCCGTCCGTTTTGGAAGGAAGTTCTATCTAAAAGCCCGTTAATACGAAAGTCCAAGTGGTAAACCAGATACAGGAGAGATATTCCTGGAACGGAGCAGCCAGGCTAGTTCATCCTCTTCCATACAAATGAGAATTTATGGAAGATATTCATCTTTTTCAATGTTATTTTACTTCATCTTCAAAAAAGAAGAGTTCTCCAATAGCGAAAAATAATCCACGTAAACTACCATTAAACTTTTCATTGAAGCGTGTAGGATTATAAAAACTTATATCACCATTTTCTGAAAATTAACATAGGCAAATTAAAAAACAAATACTCCATATCTATCATTCTCAACTGAGGTGTATAGATGAAACATATTCTCTTAGCTGGTTTGGTAATGACAATTACTCTGCTTCTCATCGTCCCGGGATGGGCGGATGTAAGAACAGATGTAAATGGAACTGATACAGAAAATTGGATTGGAACCTGGACAGATGCAAATCATACGATTTCAATAGAACAGGAAGGAACTGAATTAATTGGGATCGGAACTCCATTTAAACCAGATGCGGATTATTCCTTTTTACTCACGGGAACGATATCTGAAGATGGCACAGTATATCAGACAGTAATGAAATCATCTGGAACTAGAAATCTTCAAATTTCTGATGATTTAATGTCATTTTCGGGAACTGGAACTGTTGATTCAGTCGATAATTCCAGTGAACCATATAGATATGAAGTCAATGCAACCAGGAATGGAACCACGACTGATCCGGATAATCTCTGGACAGGAGAATGGCTGTCTGGAAATAGCTCTATGATCCTCAATCAGAATGGTACTATTGTCACCGGGAAGACCTATTATATTCCAGATCCTAAATATACTCAAGAGTTCGAAGGAACTGTCTCAGATGATGGAAAATCCGTTTTTATGACCTGGTCATATGAAGAGGAGGTAAACTTTACTCTGTCTGAAAATGGTATGAACCTCATTGAGACAGAATGTGGAGAAAAAGAAATTGCAAAGGGAGAACTTTGTTTTAACCTGACAAAAGCAGAGTAATCTTGAATTTCTCATTTTTTAATACCTTTTCCCAGTCAAGTGAAAACCGGAAATACCATACTGGGAGAAAAAAGTTAGATTGAAAATTTCTTCAGGATACCGGAGCTTCAGTCGGAGCTATGGTATTACTCACGGTCGGAACCGGCCGGGGTTTATAAGTCATCGTCGGGGACGGCGTCG
>ERZ1645192.2849-NODE-2849-length-14264-cov-5.246534_pt1 | contig 14264 bp, 12 predicted proteins | sample MGYA00575354_ERZ1645192 | MGnify/ENA primary metagenome ERZ1645192 (study PRJEB40844, sample SAMN11349763) | freshwater sediment metagenome | isolation source: river sediment | host: Sediment | place: India: Faizupur Khadar , New Delhi | collected 2017-02-21 ... | reverse complement strand
GATCAATATGAACAAGTCATTGGATTTAGTTATCAGGGTAAAGAATTTTTGTATCAAAGAGATATTTTAGGTGAAATCTATGGTATAATTAACAAAAATGGTAAGAACTTCGTGACCTAAAAGTATACTGCTTATGGTGTGCCAAGTATTGAAATACCAAGTAATTTAACAGCACCAGAGCTATCTTTAGCACAAACAATTAGAGATTTAAATATTTATTTATTCAAAGGGTATGTTTACGACCAAGAAACTGGGTTGTATTACTGTCATACAAGATACTATAATCCTAAAGTTGGTAGATGGATAAGTATTGATGATGTCAGTTACCTAGATCCAGAATCCATCGGTGGAATGAATTTATACGCTTATTGTGGGAATAATCCAGTAATGAGAGTTGACTATTATGGACACTTTTGGGATACAATTTTAGACGTCATTTCCATAGGATGGAGTTTATACGACTTTCTAAAAAAACCGTCTTTGGGTAATCTTGGATGGTTAGCATTGGATGTGGCGTTCGCACTAATTCCATTTGTTCCAAGCATATCAAAACTGGTTAAAGGAGCTTCGCATATTGATGAAGTGGTAGATGTTGCACATGGTTTTAGTAAGATAGATGGTATTCAAGATGCTATAGTTATAGGCAATAAAATGTCTAGAGTAGAAGATGTAGCACGGATTCAAGATGCATTGACATATGCTGGATATATCCCATTAAATTTATTCGGTGATGCAGCACCATTATGGATAAAGACCTTAGCTAGAATTGATAATGCAAAGTGGCTTATTAATCATGTTTACGATGGATATCGTATCTTAGATATTGGTAAAGACAGTAGAACATATTGGGCAATGGTTAAATCTGCTTACGGTATGGAAAAACGAATATTATTTTATTAAAGAAATATAGATAAAATACGCCATATTGGACAAGCAATATCAAGGGGAGTAAGATGCTTCTTATTATAGGAGGATTCAATGAATATTGAAAGAGATCTGAATTTTTTAGTTGAAGAATACAACATGAATTATTCTTTTCAAAGTTTTGATAGTGATGTAAGCGGTAGATTTTATGGCCCAATGAATACATACAGTTATTATAATTCAAATGGTTGTTTCACTATATATCATGCATTACAACGTGGGGAATGGGATTATTATTATTCAAAAATATATAGTAATAATCAAGCGATTCTTACAGCTCAAGATATAAGTAAGGATGTTTATATGTCAATTAAGGAATTGAAAAGAAATATTTTCACACTTTTTAAGTCTGATAGTTCAGTTTTAAGTTTAGTAATTAAGAGAAAGATCATAGAATCTGGAGAATTCTTCAATATTAAAATCTAACATGTATTACCAACAATGACATTTATAATAATGTAATAAAATTGAAGACAAATCTACATGATAGTTATATTAAATGTAAAAATACATTTGATTGAAAGTGAGTATATCAAAAATATTCTGTTTAATATGGTGAATAACAAATCAAAATTTAAGGGGAATAGTCAGTTTTCAGATTGTTCCTCTTTTTTTGTTTAATATGGAAATCAAATATTGCGTTATAATGTCTAATACATTTGTATCAAAGGATAGTAAAAAATATGATTATTTCAAAAAAATTTATATTGCGTACTATAATGAAATAACATGCTTTAACAAAGTTATTTTTTGATAACTACAAGTTAAAATAACATAATTTCAACAAGTTATATGTTCCCGCTCTGGATAAAGTCTTGTAAATGGGAACATAAAATGGCTAAAAATATGTTTCCGACGCACAATATTCTGCATTTTTGCGAGCAATGGGAGTAACTCCACGCACGTGGAAAGCATCACATTGCTTTCTTTAAAAACGGCTTAACAAAGCCATTCATACAATAATAGAAGAAGCATCTAACCTCCTCAAATAGGGTTAAATGCTTCTTTTTTTGCTTTATGCGTAATGTGGAAACATATCGAAATCGTTGTGGAAACATCAAACTATGCACTAAGCATATATTTTGCTTGAGTGAGGGAACATCAATTTTCTAAAAAATATATCACCACAACTTAGGTAAACATCTTAGTTAAGCCATCGGGTGTGTGATATGTTTCCATAATGATTGATTCAGTAGTATGTTTGTATTTAGATTAATAATAAAATGAAAAAAATTGTTTATGGTAATATATATTTATCACAATATATTAATGAGGGAGCAATAATGAAACCATAGCGTAAAATATTTTGTGTAAATAAAATGGGGAGGATTCAAATGAAAAAATTATTTTTAATTTTACTTATGTTTACATTTATTCTAACATTGTTAGCAAATGGAAATACCGTAGAAGCTTCAAGTACCACACATAACACAGATTTGATGCTGTTATCTATCACTGATGTAGAAATAGCAAATGAAATAGCTGATGGTGATGAGGAACTGTTTGTTGAAACTCTAGCTCAAATGGGTTATGATAATTATAACTCTGGTAGTAGTTCTGAAGTACCTGGGATGTATGAGATATTTGGATTTACACTAACTTCTGATGAAGTGGAACTATTATTATTAAATCCTTTGGTTGCACCTTTTTGGGTAGCAGCATCACAAAAAGCTTTATCAACAACTCCTACTTTATATCCTGGTGAATCAGGTGATGGTCGTCTTGGTAACTCATTCCAACACGCATATTGGAATGTGTTAATGGTAAAGTACATTGGTGCGGATTTAGCTGAGGCATTTGCCACAGCTCATGAAGAACGACCAAATAATCCATGGATTCATAAACATATGGATTTACATAACAATGAAAAAGGTAGAGAATTAGCACTTACTATATCTTGGATAATATTTAAGTCAGATTCTGCTCTTGCAACAATGACACAGGAATTAGTGGAAAACGGGGATTTGAAGTACATATTGCTCGATTATGAGTATATTCACACTTATATATATTATGATAATGGTGTAATTGTTCCTGTATATGCGTTAGGAGATTTTCATTCTTATACAGATGGGGCTACTCCTATTTACTTACCAGAAATTCAAATTGATGATAGAAGATCAAAACCTGGACCTATTATTATGCCAATGTCTTTATTGCCAGTGAATGAGGAGGTTTTAATCAATGTTGAATAATGAAAATCTGAATAAGAATTTAGTAAAACTGCTATATTTATTTATTTCTATGAATGTGGTGCTATTTATTATTGCTATTCAAACTTCAATTATATACCTTTTGTATGTAAACAGTTTACTGATATTATTAATAATATTATTAACTCCTGTTTCAATAATTTATAATGGTTACTTGATGATAAAAAAATTTAGCAAGAAAAGTGTATTATTGTTTTCATTGAGTTTATTATCAGTATCATGGATATTTATTGCCATTTATTATGCAGCAACTATTATGAGTGATTTTTAATATTCTGATAATCTGCTTTTAATATAGAACAGCAGACACGAATAGTTAGAATTCTACTTATGTTAGAATATCTGGAAGGGTTTTATAATCGTAAAAGAATCCATAGTTCAATCGATTATCAAACGCCTTATCAAGTGTATTACTCAAAGTTTAGAATTCTCACTTAATGTGTCCACTTTATTGACATAAAATCATATTTAAAAAACCTACATATTGAGTTAATTATTATTTTGTAGTCTTAATAATGTGTTACTTTGATATTATTGACATTTTTCAACCATGTAAAGGTAAACATATTTTAGATGATTTTGATGTTACTTTGATACACGCAAGGTTGATTTCGCAAGCAATCTAGTCGTATCAACACACGTGGAGTCTATTACGCAGCTTTCTCTAAAGTAGCACTTGTTATATACTTGACACATACTTAACAGCGCTCTATTTTTAGCCTAAATGAATAAAAATAGGCCATTAGATACCTTACTTAGGTATTGAGTGGTTTTTTGTGTACATGTGCAAATTCAATCCATTATGAGAACATATTTATTGATGCAAAATGACTTTTTTCCCGGAAGGTTGTTTTACACAACATATGTAGCCAAAATTGATTATTGACTCCATTCGAAACACACAATATTCTATAAAAATAAGTATTAGATTTCATCAAGTTCAAATATATAATGGAGTGTCTTTAATATACGATAATGTGCACATTAAAATAAAGACAAAATGCACATTAAAATATAGACAAAATGCACAATAAAAATAAGACAAAATGCACAATGTAATTGATATTATGAAGCCGTGATGATATACTGATATTGGGTGATATAATGGAAAAATATTATAAAAGGATTATGGACAAAGTATTGCAAGATGAACTTAGCGCATTCGGTGCTGTGTTGATCAACGGACCTAAATGGTGTGGAAAAACAACAACAGCTAAACAATATGTTAAGAGCATATTGAATATGCAAGACCCATCACAAAAGTCTAACTATCTTAAAACTGCTAAAATTAATCCACTTATTTTATTACAAGGTGAAAATCCTAGGTTGATTGATGAATGGCAATTGGCACCAGAACTCTGGGATGCTATTCGACATGATATTGATGAAAAGCAAAAAGAGGGTTTATATATTTTGACCGGATCATCTAAAGTGGATGAATCCAAAATCAGTCATTCAGGTGTTGGTAGAATTTCACGCATTTTGATGAGAACAATGTCTCTGTATGAATCCACAGATTCAAATGGAACTGTTAGTTTATCGGATTTATTTGAATCGAAGTCTTTTAACATGGCAAAATCAAATCTATCTATCAATGACATATCCAGACTAATTGTTCGAGGTGGATGGCCAAACAGTATTGACAAGGACATTAAAGTTGCAATGAAGCAAGTTGCAGGCTATATCCAAACAATTGTTAAGACGGAAATTAAAACAATAGATGGTGTTGAAAGAGATGAAGCTAAAACATTAGCGGTGCTTAAATCACTAGCTAGACATACAGCTACTCAAGCAACAGATGCAAAGATTGTCAGTGATGTTGAATCAAACCATTATTCCATACATAGAAATACACTAAGTGATTATTTGAAAGTATTAAGAGAGCTATATATTACCGAAGACTTACCAGCATGGAGTCCTAAGCTTAGAAGTAAAACAACAATAAGAACCTCAAATACAAGACACTTCATTGATCCAGCTTTTGCAGCATCGTTATTAGGTGCAACACCAGATGATTTGTTAAGAGATATAGAAACAATGGGTTTATTATTTGAATCTCTAGTTATTAGGGACCTAAGAGTATATACGGATTATTTAGGTGGATATGTTTCTCATTATAGAGATAAATCAGGTCTTGAAGCCGATGCCATCATTCATCTCAATGATGGGAGATGGGCAGCAGTCGAGGTAAAACTCGGTTCACATGATATTGATGAAGCAGCTAATCATTTGATTGAACTCGTTGATAAAGTTGATGTTAAAACAGGGAGTGGACCAACATTTTTAATGGTAATAACAGGAACAGAATTTGGATATCGAAGAGAAGATGGCGTTTATGTAGTTCCAATCGGATGTCTAAAGTATTAAATCAAAAAAATGAATAAGAAATAAGATAGTAATGGAGGGTCTGCAAATGCAAGCCCTCCATTATTAATTATAGTTTTTTAATAATGTTATGACAGACAATCAATTACTATATCTTGACTTACCAAAATATCAACATCTATTGCAAAAATAGAATTAAGCACATGATGACAGGGCAATGCTGCATTAGAACACTTAGATTAATGTTTATTAACTGCTTGTGTGTATAAACCATAAAAACAGCCAGTTTTGCTTCTAAAGTACACATTAGACCCTAATTTCGAGCAACATGATGTACACCGCGAAGGATGTGTGGTATCATATATATGAACATATGAGCAAACGTTCATATAAGGAGGCATCATGGCAAACGATCGATGTGAAGCAGTCATCATACATCCAGATAAAATCAAAGAAGTTCAAAAGCATATTTTAAAAGATGATGACCTAATGAAACTATCCAATCTTTTTAAAGTGATCAGCGATCCCACAAGGATTAAGATTCTTTTTGCTTTGGAAAAACAAGAATTATGTGTCTGTGATATCTCAGTGATTCTTGATATGACACAAAGTGCGATATCACATCAACTTAAAACATTAAAGATGGCAGAACTTGTCACTTTCCGAAAGGAAGGTAAAACAGTCTTTTACAAATTAGCTGATGAACATGTTCAAAGACTGTTTAGACAATCACTTGATCATATTATGGAGGGGTAATCATGAAGAAAAGTTATCAAATCAAGCATATTGATTGTGCCAACTGTGCACTTAAAATAGAAAACGAAATTAAGAAGGGTGAAGGTATCGATAATGTTCACCTCGATTTTGCACGTGAAATGTTACATGTTGAAGGTAAAGAAAAAAACATTCAACGAAAATCATTAGAACGTATCGTAAAATCTGTCGAAAAAGATGTTGACCTACTTGAAAAAGACGATGTGATTGAAAAGGAAGAAGTTAAATTTACCAAGAAAGAATGGATCATGTACGGTATAGGATTATCGTTAGTCGTTATCGGATATATCCTCAAAACAATCTTTCCAACAGATCTCGTTTTTTATCTCGTTTTACCTTTATTTATAGCAAGCTATATCATCTTTGGACATACCGTTTTAATCAAGGCTTACCAGAATATCAAAAAAGGTAAAATCTTTGATGAACATTTCTTAATGACGATTGCTACGCTTGGAGCATTCATGATCAAAGAACCCGTAGAAGGGATTGCTGTCATGTTGTTCTATCGTATCGGTGAGTATTTACAAGATCTTTCAGTTGCTCGTTCAAGAAGAAGCATTAAATCACTCATTGATATTAAACCAACGATTGCACACCGCATGGATCCTGACGGCATCAATGATGTTAAACCAGAAGATTTACGTGTGGGTGATCACATCGTGGTCAGACCAGGTGAAAAGGTACCTGTTGATGGCATCATTACGGAAGGAAGTTCCTGGTTAGACACGAGTTCAATCACAGGTGAATCGATGCCAAGAGACGTCTTTGAAGGCCATGAAGTCATTTCAGGTTCGATCAACACCTCTGGTTTATTAACGATACAAGTTGTCAAGGCTTATCAAGACTCAACGGTTCAACGGATTTTAGACTTTGTCGAAAATAACACCATGAAAAAAGCTAAAGCTGAAAAATACATGACTAAGTTTGCTAAGTATTACACACCCATTGTTGTTGGGTTTGCATTGATCTTAGCATTTCTTGTACCAGGTATCGTTAGCATAGCCGATCAAGTATCTTATCAATCGATACTGATTGACTATGTGAGAAGAGCACTGATCTTTCTTGTCATCAGTTGTCCTTGTGCGCTTGTACTTTCCATTCCACTTTCATTTTTTGCTGGTATTGGCTCAGCATCTCGTAGAGGTATCCTCTTTAAGAGTGGTAGTGATTTAGAAATGATGGCATCAATCGAACACTTTGTGTTTGATAAGACAGGGACATTAAGTCAAGGTAAATTCATCTTAGACCAAATCGTATCAGGAGAACCTGAACTGATCTTAGAATATGCTGCACATGCAGAATATCACTCCAATCACCCAATTGCAAAAACAATCTTAGAGGCTTACGGAAAAACACCAAATGATAAGATGGTCTTATCCGTTAGAGAAATTGCAGGTAAAGGTGTTAGAGCTAATTATAAAGGTATTCATCTACTGGTTGGTAACGATCGTTTAATGGATCAATATAAAGTTGAATATATGAAAACCCATCAAATGGGAACCATTGTTTATGTTGCAGCGAATAATGAGTTTATGGGTTATTTAGTTATTAAAGATCAACTCAAAAAACGCGCAAAACGTGCTGTTCAAGGATTACTTAAACAGCATAAAGGTGTCACCATGGTAACTGGTGACTATGAATCCGAAGCGAAAGATGCAAGCTTCAAGTTAGGTATCGAAGACTATTATGCTAACTGTTTACCTGAAGATAAGGTGAGAATTATCGAAGCCTTATCTGCAGCACGAAAAGTCGCCTTTATCGGAGATGGTATTAATGATGCTCCTGTTTTAACCAAAGCAGACTTAGGTGTTGCGATGGGTGGAGTGGGTAGCGATATAGCAATAGAAGCTTCTGATGTTGTCATCATGAATGACGATCCACATAAGGTTTTAGTAGGTTATCATCTCGCAAGAAAAACGATGCGAATCGTTTTGCAAAACGTTGTTTTCGCCTTAGGTATCAAAGGTTTAGTTCTTGTTTTAGGAGCTTTAGGTTATGCCAATATGTGGTTAGCCATCTTTGCTGATGTCGGTGTCTCCATTTTAGCGGTTGCTAATGCGATGAGAATCTTTAAAGTGAAAAAACATAAATAATAAGAAAAGCTTCAATCGATGAAAAGATTGAAGCCTTTTTTAACGTTGTTTAGCTAAAAACATAGGGTATAATAAAGATGGTGATGAGATGGATATCAAACTCGATCAGGTCAAAGGTATCGGACCACAGACATTACGCATCTTAAGAAATCAAGGAATATGGTCAACGTATGACCTTGTTTCGCGTGTACCAAAAGGATATGAAGATTTTTCAATCACCGATTTACATGATGCGAAGCATAAAGAAGTCCTTACTGTACTTGGTAAAATCACATCAGAGTTAAAAATCATTCACGGTGGCAAAGTTGAAAGATTAGTGTTTAAAGCATTAGTTCTTAATCAAACACTAGATATCATCGCATTTGGTAAAAGCTATTTATTTAAACAACTTCATAAAGGTGATGAGGTACAAATCAAAGGAACGTATCATCTTTACTATAATCAAATTAACGCATCCTCCATTGTGAAAGCTGAAAAAAGATTAGAGATTAAGCCAATTTATAAAATTGAAGGTTTACATGATAAGACGTTGATGAATTTAGTTTCCTTCATTAAAAATGAAAACTTAGTGAGCATCTATGAGAACATACCTAAAGTCTTTTTAGATCGTTATCATTTACTCAGTCGAAAAGATGCATTATTTCAACTTCATTTACCTGAATCGATGGCATCGATTCAACAAGGTAAAAGACGTATGAAATACGAAGAAGCTTTTTATATGCAGCTCAAAGTCATCGGTCAACAAAAGCGTGGTGTTAAAAGGTTACCCAAAGCCTATGACATCGAAGCTGTTAAACATATGATTGATCAGATTCCTTATGAACTCACCACAGACCAAAAACAAGCAGTTAATGATATTTATCGTGATTTTAAGAAACCTGAAAGCAGCTATCGTTTGATTCAAGGCGATGTGGGTTCTGGTAAAACGATTGTTGCACTTTTAGCTGCGTATGCGATTGTTACAGCTAAAGAACAAGTGGCCATCATGGCACCAACTGAACTGTTAGCTTTTCAACACTATCAATTCTTTTCAAATTATTTGAAAGACGTTAAAATCGCTTTATTAACCTCTAAAACAAAACAAAAAGAAGAAATGAAAAAAGCAATTTTATCTCATCAGTATGATATCGTGATCGGTACACATGCCATGATTGAAGCTGATGTTCAGTTCCATCATTTAGGACTTATTATCATTGATGAACAACATAAATTTGGTGTCAGAACACGTGAAGAACTCATTCAAAAAGCACACACTAAAGATATTATCTATCTAACAGCAACACCGATTCCTAGAACATTAGCGCTCATTGCATTTGGTGATAATCATGTCTCATTTATTAAGGAAAAACCAAAACAAAGAATTCCCATTGAAACACGCTATATCACGCGTGATCTTGTACAAGAAGCCTATGATAAAATGCATTCAGCGTTGTTAAAAAAAGAGCATTGTATCGTGATTGTTCCAGCCATTGATTCTGAATTAATCAAAGATAACATTGAAAATATGACATTAGAGCTGGAACAAGAATTTCAAGTTCCCATCTATACACTACATGGTAAAAAAACACCAGCAGAACAAGATGAAGCAATGCAAGAGTATCTTCTTCATCCAGGATCTATTTTACTTGCTACAACCATGGTTGAAGTGGGTATTGATATACCGACAGCAACCACGATTGTCATCTTTCATGCAGAACGTTTTGGTCTATCACAGCTTCATCAATTAAGAGGTCGTGTCGGTAGAAGCAATTTAGCAAGTTTTTGTTATCTCATCTCAGATAAAGAAGATATCGAACGTCTTCAAATCTTGTCAAAGACACACGATGGTTTTAAATTAGCTGAGTATGATTTAAAGATGAGAGGTCCAGGAGATTTCATCGGTGTTGAACAATCTGGATATCTTGACTTTAAGTTTTTAAATCTTGTCGATGACTTGAATATTTTGCAAGAAGCACAAAAAAATGTTCTAGAATTATTGAATGAACCAGATTTTTACACAAATCCAGTCTATAAATATTTAGTTAAGGCCATCACACCTGTACCTCACGTGTGATATAATGGTAAATACGAAAGTAGGGATAATATGATTCGATTAGCAGTTGACGGAATGGGTGGCGACTACGCACCAGAACCGATGGTCAAAGGAACTTTGATGGCATTAGAAAAATTTGATAATATCGACATTACCATCTTTGGTGATGAAACCAAAATGGCACCATATTTAAAACAACACGAAAGACTTCATGTTGTTCATACACCACATTATCTACCTATGGGTGAAAAAGACCCTATTCATCAATATCGTACCAATAAAGAGCATTCTATGTTTATGGCGATGCAATATGTGAAAGATGGTAAAGCTGATGCAGTTGTATCAGCTGGTCCAACACAAGCACTCGTTGTAGGTGGACATTTTATTATTAGAAAGATGCCACAGATGAAACGTGTTGCAATTGCCCCTGTTATTCCATCGATTGATGGAAAAGGACGCATTTTATTAGATAGTGGTGCGAACGTTGATTTTAAACCAGAACACTTACTTGATTTTGCGATATACGCATCCATTATGGCTGAAAAAGTTTTAAATCATCCGAACCCTAAAGTTGCATTAATTAACATTGGAACTGAAGATGGCAAAGGAAGAGAATTTGATAAAGAAACATTTGCATTGCTTAAAGAAAGCCCAGATGTGAATTTCTATGGCAATATTGAACCCAAAGAAATCTTAACAACAGACGCTGATGTTTTACTATCTGATGGTTTTACAGCGAACATCGTGATGAAGACCATGGAAGGTACAGCTAAAGGTTTAGGTGCCATCTTAAAAAGAGAGATTAAATCAAGTGTATTCTCAATGATTGGTGGACTTTTTATGAAAGGTGCACTCAATCGCTTTAAAAAATCTTTAGATGCATCAGAAATTGGTGGTGCATTACTTATGGGATTCCAAAATATCGTGATTAAAGCGCAAGGTGCATCAAAAGAATATGGTTTCTTTAATGGTATCCGCCAAGCGAAAGAAATGGTTGAAGCTAACGTGATTGAACGTGTTAAAGAAGCGTTAGAAAAGAAGGAAGACGTTAAAGCATGAAGGCATTTTTAGAAAAGCTTCATCTTCCTTATAAGGATGAATCACTTTATGAGATTGCATTAACACATTCATCTTACGCTAATGAGAATCAAACTGAAAAAAATGAAAAATTAGAATTTTTAGGAGATTCGGTTATTGGCATATTAATGAGTGATTATCTTTATCAAGAAGATCTAGCTGATGAAGGACAAATGACCAAACGTAGAGCTCAAGCAGTTTGTGAAGAAGCTCTTGTTAAGTATGCATCATTAATTAATCTTAAAGATCATTTAAGACTTGGTCGTGGAGAAATGATTAAGGGTGCGAATGATGCGATGATCGCAGATGCCTTTGAGGCTTTATTTGGTGCAGTTTATCTCGATTTAGGGTTTAAACAGGCTCATAAATTATTTCATCAATTGATTGTTCCCAATTTAAACATGGTATGGAATATCAAAGATTACAAATCAACACTCCAAGAATTTATACAAGCTGGCGATAAACGTTCAATTAGCTATCACATCATTAAAGAAACAGGACCTTCTCATCATAAAGAATTTGAAGCAGCTGTTAAACTTGATAATGTGATCACATTAGGTATCGGTAGTGGTAAAACGAAAAAAGAAGCAGAACAAAATGCAGCAAAAGATGCATTAAAGAAGGGTAACTATGATCATCAAACGTCTTTATGAAGAATTTGATCTTTCGATTGAAAGAATCTTGTTGAAAGAGTATCGAAGACTAAAACTAACGATGGCAGAGATGTCTGTTTTAATCGCGCTTTTTTCAATCTATAAAAAGAGAAAAACCTTTACAATCGCATCCATCTCAAGAAGAGTTGATATCGGTAGTGATGCTATTGGTAATGCAGTTGAATCACTGCTTGAAAAAGGGTATGTTACGACTAAACTTGAAAGTAAAGACGGCAAAGAAAGAGAAATCTTTGATCTTGATCAAGCTTTAGAAAAAATTGAAAATTTGTTAAGACAAGATGAGATTGAACGACTTAAAGAGCGTGTTGAAAATGATATTATGAGCATTATCAGACTGTTTGAACAAGGCTTAGGAAGAAGTTTGTACCCTTATGAACTTGAAAATATCAGACGTTGGTTTGAAGAAAAAGACTTTTCGAGTGATCAAATTATTAAAGCGATTGAAGATGCAGGCGATCGCGTGAGCGTCAAACTCGTTGAACGCATGCTTAATCAAAACGCATTAAAACCTATTGAAATCGATAGTGATTTAGAAGAAGCCCTCGATCAAATCTATAAAAACATCAAATGACAAGACCAGAGATTATTTCTAAAACACTCCATGAGATGTTTCCTCATGCCAAAGTTGAACTTCATTATGCCAATGTCTTTGAATTACTAGTTGCTGTTGTTTTATCAGCACAAACAACAGATATTAGCGTAAATAAAGTAACGCCTGAACTTTTTAGTTATTATCCAACACCTAAGCACATGAAAGATGCGCCGATTGAGCATCTTGAACAGTTAATTAAATCGATAGGACTTTATCGAAATAAAGCCAAAAACATCAAAAAATTAGCACGTGTGATTGACGAACAGTACGAAGGGATTGTTCCTCAAGAACGTGAAAATTTAGAAGCTTTACCAGGCGTTGGTAGAAAGACGACCAACGTCGTATTAAGTAACGCATTTAACATTCCTGCATTTGCTGTTGATACACACGTTCAAAGAGTTTCTGTTCGTTTAGGTCTTGCTAAAAAGACAGATTCAGTTCTAGAGATTGAAAAGAAGTTGATGAAGAAGTTTCCAAAATCTGAGTGGTTGAGATTACATCATCAAATGATTTTCTTCGGTAGATATCATTGTTTAGCTAAATCTCCAAAATGTTATCAATGCCCTCTTTATGATCTCTGCAAAAGTGAAGATAAAATCAAAAATGATTAAGGCCTCATGGCCTTTTTTTCTTACATGCTTCTTTGATTGTTTGAGGTGACCTCTCCTATCTTAATGTCAAACTAAGATAAGGAGATAACATATGAATTTGAATTATATTTATCGCCAACTAAGAAAACGAGCAGAGCTTAAGCATTTTGAAATTAAGCCTATCGGGTCGGCGATAAGGCTCAAGCGTAAAGAACTCGGGATGACGCTTGAGGAGGGGGCTGAGGGGATTTGCAGTATTTCATATCTATCCAAGCTAGAAAACAATCAAATAGATCCCAATCTAGATTTTGTTGATCAATTGGTCGATCGATTTGGTCTTAAAGATCAAATTGCATTCGATATTGAATCGTATGAACAGGATTTAAAAGAGTTAACTAAACTGATGTTTCATTTTGAAAAACCAAAACGATCGTTTATTGATACCTATCGAGATCGTGAGGATCATCAAGCCATGGTGATTCATGTCATTGAGACCTATTTACAAGAAGAGCATGAGTTAGTGTTAGAACGTTTTAAATCAATCCAACAATTCATACCACATCTAAGGCATGATGAACTGACATTGATCTTACTGAGTTTAGCTTCATCACTTATCGCATTTGAAAAATATCAGGATGCTTATCAGCTCATCAATCATTTACCTCATCTTGATAAACAAGAGCACTTTGAACTGTATTTATTATCGAAAAGAATTCGTTTGCAACTTGGGCTCATGATGCATAAGATATCCGAATATGGGCCAGATATTCATCGATATTTTAACGAAGTTATTGAATATGGATATCATCATCTTTTAGTTGATATGAAGAAACTAGCAGTTCTTCATATCGCATACTATCAATCACCTGAGAAGACGCATAAAGCTGTGTTAAGAGTTGATCGAATTAATGAGATGAATCACCTTCCTTACGCCATTTCCTGTTACACCCACCAACGTTATGATAGCGTC
>ERZ1645192.2847-NODE-2847-length-14265-cov-6.631949_pt1 | contig 14265 bp, 6 predicted proteins | sample MGYA00575354_ERZ1645192 | MGnify/ENA primary metagenome ERZ1645192 (study PRJEB40844, sample SAMN11349763) | freshwater sediment metagenome | isolation source: river sediment | host: Sediment | place: India: Faizupur Khadar , New Delhi | collected 2017-02-21 ... | reverse complement strand
CGCGTCGTCATTTTCCTTTCTTGTCAGTGGGGCCCCGTGATCGAGGTCGACCAGCACATAACCGCTGGCCCCCCCGTCGATGTAGGAGAAGGAGAACCCGCCCCTCGTGGTGTCGTGCGACACCGCGAAACCGTAGGTGCGGTAGTAGATGTCGCCCTCATCGGGCAACACGACCTCCCGCTGAACGGCGCCCGTCAGCGGTTCGGTGAACACCAGAGAGCCGGGATATTGGTTGAGGATGACACAACTGGCGCCGTCCTTGGAAAGAGCGGTCTTTGTCCCGCCGTTCGGCCGGGTGCTGGCCGCGAGATCGAACCACGGGACCGAGTAGCGGTCGAGTACGCCGTCCTCCGTGCCGACCAGAAGATCGCGTCCGTTGCCGGAGAAACGGGCATCCCAGCCGTAGAAAAGGAGCGGATAGAGATCGTCGTACACCCGATATACAATGGAATAGTGCCGCCCCGCGACCGCGAGGAAGTCGTCGGAGTAGTTGAAGTCGAGCGCGTCGATCTCGTCGTCGTTCATCAGCTCGAGGTTCTTTTTGAGCGACCATGCATCGCCCTCTTTCCGGAAGATGTTCACCGGCATGGCATAGCCGGGGTATTCGCTGCTGTAGCCGCCGGTCGCGAGCATCGTACCGCCCGGCGAGAAAGAGACCTCGGTGTAGTATTCCGTGACCGGGAGATGGAGAAGTTCGGTCTTGTTCGCCACATCATAGAGATAGACCGTGCTCGAATAACTGTTGAGTCCCGATCCGACCGCGAGTATCGCGCCGTCGGGGGAGAAACTAACCGAATCGGCGTTCCACGACGAGTCGATGTAGGGGAGGGCGTCGGAGTAATACTCGGTGACTGTTCCGTCGGCGACCGTGAATATCGTGAAGCCGTCCTGATGAGAGGCGGCGAGCATCGTGCCGTCGGCGGAAAAAACGAGCGACTGGTTGTAGGAGAGCGACACCGGCATGCTGAACGAACCGTCCTCCATGTCGTAGAGCGTCAATACATGGTTCTCGTTGACCGCCAACAGCGACCCGTCGGGAGAGAAGGCGGCGGCGGTGGAGGCGTTGTTCCTTTCTCCGGAGAGGGTGAAGAGTTCCTCAAGGGTGTCGGCGCGGTGAAGCCGGACCGCTCCCATACGCGCCGTCGCCACCAGAGAACCGTCGGGCGACACGGCGAGCCGGCGGATCTCCTCGCCGCCGTAGCGGAACTCTTTCCGGCAGAGCGAGCCGTCGGTCGTGAAAGAGGCCATGCACCGGTACCCGACGCAGCAGGGGACGCCGGCGCCGCAGGATGCCCCTTCGGGCAGACATTCCCAGTTATCTCCGAATATATCGCACTCTTCTCCGCTCCAGCCGGGCGGACAGGGGCAACTTCCGTCGGGAAGGGTCGGCCGCGCGCAGGAACAGGCGCCGTCGCCGTCGAGGCCGTCGTTGCAGACCTCTTCCTTCCCGCAGGCGCAGGGGGCGCAGTCGGGTCCCCAGTGACCGCGCTGGCATTTCTGACACGATAGCCCGATCCATCCCTCATCGCAGGCGCAGTAGTGTTCGTATTCGCCGTAGCCTATCGACACTTCGCGGCAGACCGTCTGATGGGGCTTCGTACAGGGATTCGGGGAGCAGGAGGCGACTTTCGAATCGACATCGGGCTTTTCGACGATGTCGCCGTCGGGCGCCGCGACATCCTTCTCCACGAGGAAACTCTCGGAGATCGTCTTATCGTCCGCCTCCTCGGGGTCGTCGTCGACATCGAAGGGCGCCTCGGTCTGGTCGGTGATATCCTCTTCGGCCGCCTGCTGGTCGTGATCGACCGCGGCGTCGAGCGATACCTTCACCGGCTCTTTACAGGCGCAAAAGATGAACAAGACGATCAGCGCGATCACGGGAACCGGTCTTTTCGCCATGGAGTCACCCCCGCTATCGTTCAGAGAATATGGCGCAGGATACCCCAAGGCGGGTGAACAAGCAACTTTTTGTCACGAATGGGCTTTTCGTTGACTTTGGCGCGGATGATCCATAAAATCGGACAGATCGTTATCATCGATTCGGCGGGGGAGGTTATCATGAGGTTTCCGCTTTGTCTTATGGCTCTGTTTTTTCTGATGGCCGCGGGCGGCTGTAAGGGGACGGAGGAACGTTCTATATCCCAAGACGAAGATGCGGCGGTCGCCGGCGATGCGGATCAGATGATCGTCACCGAGACCGAAGAGCCCGAAATGGAATATCCCGAAGCCGACGACATGGCGGAAGCCGAGTCGTTCGACGACCTCATCGACACCGGAGAAAGCGACGATACCGATGTCGCGCCGATCACGGTCGATCCCTACGGCATCCTCATGGCCAGCGGCATTTTCACGCTCGTCTACAACGGTGACGGCGATATGGACACGCAGATCAATGCCGACATGAGCGGTCTGGTCAATCAGCCGGTCTTCACCGGCACCTACGGCAAGAAAAAGAAACCGATCCCGGGCGAACCGACCGAGGTGGTCGACGCTTACACCATGTCCATCGCCGTCCGCTACGGCGCGACCGCTGAAAGCCCGGCGATCATCACCATCAGTCAATCGACGCAGGATTCCACCATGGCCCTCGTCAATCCGGCGATCAGTTTCAATCTCTCTATCGATGGTCTGGAGCCGGGCGAACATCCGCTCGGTATGGAGCCGGAAGGACCGGACAATATCTATCTGGTCAACAGCATCAACAACGATACCGACTACTGCCTGTTGGCGCTCTCGATCGGCGGCTCCATCACGGTGACCGATGTACAGAACCTCGATCAGCCCTACGGCGCTTCGCTGTCGTTCGTCGGCGCGAAGATCCCGGTATTCCATCCCACGGAGACGCCGCTGGGCGATGTGGTGGAGCAACTGGTCGATATCCCGATCTGTCCGAAAGAGTGAGCCGGACTATTAATTTCCGTCACAGGTGAACACGAGCGTCTCGAGGATCGCGCCGGTCCCGCCCAGAAATACGATATCACCATCGGCGACCATAGCGATCGGCTCGGAATGGGTGGCGGGGCAGAGTCCCGTTATGGCCGGGTGGGTCGGATCGGCGATCGTGATGCGCAGTACGCGGCCGGTATCGTCGAGCGCGTAGAGCAGATCGCCCGAAAGAGAAATCGACAGCACCCCGGTCGGCAGGGCGAGATGCCCCTTCGCGACCGGCGTGAGCGGCGCGGAGATATCGAGAATGTCGAGCGCGTCGCCGCCGAGGAGGAGGAGTTCGTCGCCGTTCCGGAGTGTCTGCGTCACCGGCCGGTCGGTCGGGATGGTCGCGACAATCTGCGGATGGAGGGGGTCGGCGGCCGACACCACGGTGAGATCGTAGTCGCCGTCGGCAAGATAGAGATAGGGGGGGCGACTTACGAGCGACACCGTTTCTCCGATCCCGGTGAGAGAGGAGAGGAACCCGCCGCCGTCGCGCGAGAATATGCTCAGCGTATTCTGCCAGACCAGATAGAGATACTCTTCGTCGAGCGCCAATCGCGCGCCGAGATCGACCGCGACCGTGGTTGCCTTGAGATAAACGGGCGCCGTGGGGATCGTGATGTCCCAGCATTCGATCCGGTCGGGCAGAAGCGCGTAAAGATCGTCGCCCTCCGCCGCCACGGCGAGGACCTTGCGGTATTGATGGTCGGTGGTGGTCTCCAGTTCGCCGAGGTGAAGCGGCCAGCCGGCGGCCGACACATCGAATATGGTCACCTCTTCGTTCAGGTAGTGGGAGCTGTAGAGCCGGCCGGCGTCGAAGGCGAAGGCCGCGCTGTGTCCCGGCGCGGGGTCGAGGTCGGGCACGGAGGGGGACGACCGGACCACCGGCGCGGCCGGATCGCCGAGATCGACCAGCGAGAAATAGGTATAGGTGTAGGTCCCGGCAAAGGTAACGGCAGTGGTGTCGAAAAGCCGGAGTTCCTCGCCCCGTACCGTGCCGGAAGAGCCGAGAAGAAGCGGTGCGGTCGGGTCGGCGATGTCGTAGGTCCGCACCGCGCCCCCGGCGAGGAGGGTGAGCCGGTCGCCGACGACATCCATCGAGTGGGGATCTTCGGCGATGAGCAGGGTTTTCTGCAGACGCGGTTCCTGCGGGTCGGCCACATCGACGATATGGAGCGACGCGGAGGAGAGCAGGTAGAGCATACCGTTCGCCCATGCGACCTCGCTCGCCAGCGGTACGCCCATCAGTTCGAGCAGTGTGGGAGCGGCCGGATCGACAAGGTCGTAAATGGCCAGCCCGGTGAAGAGCCCTTCGCCGTAGCCGCGCAGGGTAAGATACAGGAGGTCCGCATGGAGCTCGATATCATTCGGGACGCCGGGCAGCGTCAGCCGCGCCAGAACCTGTGGCGGGAGCGGCGGTGCGAGCCGGTAGATGAAAAGTTCGGGCATCGCGGTGCCGACAAAGAGTAGATCGTCCCGCACCTCCAGCAGGCTGACCGGCGCGTCGACCGTTAAAAGTCCGGCCAGCGCGGGGGCGACGGTGTCGGCGTTGTCGAACATCTCGACCGTGCCGCTCCGGGTGCCGATGAAAAGCCGGTCGCCGGAACCGGCCAGAGCGACGGGGCGTTCGTGGGACGTGAACTGGGAAAGGAGGGTCGGGTCTTCGGGGTCGTGCACATCGTAGGAGACGATCCGGCGCGCTTCGGCATCATCGTAGTACCCGATGGTGAGGTAGAGCCGGTCGCCGGCGCGGTGGGCATCGGTGATCGTGTCATAGTTTGACGAGAGGTCGGCCAGAATATTCAGCGACCGGCCGGCGCAGGGGAGATCGGGTCCCTGATCGGCGTCGGGACTCTCCTCGTCGGGATATCCGGCGAAGTCATAGTCGCCCGGTTCCTCGTCGACCGGTTCGGCCGCCGCGATACCATCGCACTCAAGCGCCATCACCAGCATGCCGCCGTTGGGGTTTGCCAGATAGATATGGTCCCCGGCGACCTCAAGATCGTAGAGGTAGAACGGCACATCGATCCGCGTGAGTAAATTATACTTTCCGACGCCGCGTTCGATGAGCACTTCGACATTGTCCCGTCCCTGCACGAAAAGCAGTTCTCCCCGCGGGACCGCCTTATAGGCCGGCTGCTGCGTCGGAAAGGCCGACAGTTGCTTGATGACGGGAAGGGCGCTCACATCGAACACCGTCACTCCCCCGTCGTGGGCGACATAGAGCAGACCCTCCGCCGCCACGAGATCGCGCACCCCGGTCAGGGTGACGGGTCGGGTCGAGATGATGGTGTCGGGCCGGTCGAGAGGGAACGCGATGAGGCCCTTCACGCTCGAATAGGTGTAGGCGGCGTTCTTATCCAACGCGAAGCGGGGGTAGAACATCTCCGCCTCTTCGGGAAGCGGAAAAGAGCGGAGCAGGCGGGGCCCGGTCAGATCGTACACCTCGACCTGCTTCTCGCTGGCGGTCACCGCCAGATCGCCCGCGACCTGTAGGTGGAACAGCCGCTCGCCGGTCGCGACGGATGATTCCAGCCGCGGCGCCTCTTCGCCCTCTTCAAGATGGAACAGGTAGAGCCGCCCCGGCGTCCCGTAGCCGGGAACATTCACCACGACCCGGTCGCCCGCGACGACGATGTTGTTCGCGTCGAGATAGAGCCCCTCGGTGAGTCCTATCATCCGCGGCGTGCGGCGGTCGCCGATATCGAGCACCGTGATCCCCCGTTCGTCGCCCACCGTGAAAAGCCGGTCGCCTTTCATCGCCAGATCGATGGTCGATTCGGGGCCGCCGATATGGCGGACGAGGAAGGGGTTGTAGGGATCGGCCACATCGACCACGAAGATCCCGTCGGTCGCGGAGGCGGCATAGATATAGCCCTCATAATAGGCGAGACCCCACACGCCGGCCGATGCCTCCTCGTCCCATTCGGGGAGGTCGAGCCAGCCGACCAGTTCCGGCTTGAGCGGATCGGCTACATCGACGATATGGATGCCGCGGTACTCGCTGGCGATGTAGGCGTAGGAGCCGTTCACGACAATATCCCGCTGATAGCCGGGAAGGCCCAGCGAGAAATTCTCCTGCACCGCGCCGCTCTCGAAAATGGTCGCCACCTTGAGGCCGTCGGGTATGACGGTTACCAGCGCGTGGTCGCCGGCGAATTCAAGAGCGGTCGAATTGTATATCTGTCCCCAGTAGAGCAACTTCGGATCGGCCGGATCGCTGATGTCGAAGGTCCGCATATTGCCGTCGGGATAGGTGTTGGGATGCATCGTTATCAGCAGAGAATCCTTCATTGCAAGGGCGCGGGACTCGCCGATGCCGGAAAGTTCGACTATCGGCGAGGGCGCGGAGGGATCGGAGATGTCCATAACGGTCAGGCCGTATCCGTCGCCGGTCAGATAGGCGTAAGGGCCGTTGAGAAGGAGGCCGCCGATGAAGTCCTTCCGCTGATGGCTGCCGGTGATCGCCGGTTGGGCGGAATTGCCCTCATCGATGACATGGAAGATGGCTCCGCTCGGGATCGAGTCATGCGCGTCCCATGACCATGAGGTGGTATAGATGAGTTGGTCGCGTACCGCCAGATGCGTGGTCAGCCATCCTGAAGCGACCGAACCTAATTGAAGCGGGTCGGCCGGATCGGCAAGGTCCCATATCTGCACGCCGGCGATACCGGCGGCGGCGTAGAGTTTGCCCTCCGCGATCGCCAGTTCCCCCATATCGCCGCCGACGGTGTTCACTATCCGCAGGCGGCAGAGAGCGTCGTTATCTTCATCGGGGAGCGTTTCATCGTCGGCCTCCGGGATATCGGCATCCTCGGGAGCGATACCCTCTTCTTCGGGAGTGGCGCTTTCGTTATCGCTCACTTCCGGCGTATCGGCATCACGGCCCGGCGATCGTTGCTGTTGACAGGAGCCCGCGACAAAGAGCAGAAGAAGGAGAAATACGAAAGACAACACAGAGGCCGTTTTCGCATCTGCCGAAACATACATGTCGGTCTCCCGGTGGCTGTTGTTTTTACTGCCTTGAGGTAAAATATCCCAATTACATATTGAATTCAAGTTATTTGAGCATAGGGGCTAAAGGAACGAACGCTACTCCCAGCTGACCGCCGCTTCGAGCGAGAAGGTGCGGCCGGGGCCGGGGTTGAACGGGTCGGCGGCGTAGTCGTCGAGGATGTTCTTCACGGTGAAGGAAAGTTCGAAATACTTCCAGAGTTCCTGCGATACCCGGAGGCTCAGCATCAGCGGGTCGTGGAGCGTCGAGGCCTCCCAGTATTTTGTGTCGAACGGCGCGAATTCATCGGGGGCCTCTTTCATCGTGTAGATGAGTTCGCCGTAGGTCCAGCTTCCCCAGACCGACAGGGTGGTGCGCCGGAAGATGTCGTGCGGGGTGTCGACTGCCAGCCGCAGTTCCGCGAGCACCTGATGCGAGGGGGTGAATTCGATGTATTTCCCCTTGTTGACCTGTTCTTCGGGCGAATGGTCGTAGTTGCGGGCGTGGACGAACGAGTGGGTGAGCGAGCCGGTCAGGTCGACCATCCCGGCGAGTTTCTTGAACTCGGCGGTGATGACGGTGTCGGTCCCCTGCGAGACCATCTTCTTGATGTTCACCGGCGGATCGTCGCGGCTGATCTTGGCGATCCGGTCGTTCATGAGCGACAGGAAATAGTCGGAACGGACGGTGATCTTTTTGTCGAAGAAGGTGAATTCGAACCCGGCGTTGGCGTTGTAGGCCCGTTCGGGCTTGAGCCCCCGGTCGAACTCCGCCGAGGCGACCTTGGCGTATTCGCCGAGGTTGGGGAATCGCGCCCGCACCGAGGCGGCGCCGCGCAGGAGCAGGAGATCCTTCACCGCGTCGTAGGTGAAGCCGACGGCCGGGTTGAAGGCGTCGCGGGTGCCGAAGACGATGGGGTCGGGCTTCACGATGTAGGCCGCCCCGTACTCTTCCCCTTCGCGGACGCGGAAATAGCCGATGCTCTGCGAGTCGTAGGAAAGACCGGTGGTCAGCCGCAGGTCGCCCACCCGCGCCTCCCCCTCGGCGGCGAAATAGAAGGTGTGCGAGCCGATGCGGGTGTTCGGGTAGGCGTCGGTCCCGACAAGCGCCGTTATCGCGGGCGAACGGGTGGCCGATACCGCCTGCTCGTCGGAGGCGAAGGTGTCGTAGCGGTAGTGGAGCGCGAGATTGAGCCGGTACTGCTTGCTGAACTGATAGGTGGGGAGCAGGCGGAAGCCGAGACTGCCGTAGTCCTTGATGTCGAGGAAAGGGTCATAGAGCGTCGTATCGTTCTTGTCGGTGAACAGCAGGGTCATGTCCTTCGGGTAGCGGTGGTCGGTGGTCGCGTAGCCCTCCTGCTCGGCGTGGTTGCGGAAATACCACAGGTTCGCCTTGAGCGAGAAGTCGCCCCAGCGGGCGTCGAGATAGGGCGACACCGTCACGCGGTAGAGGAGGGGATAGACGAAGGCGCGGTTGCGCAGGGCGAAGTCCTTGAGGTGGGTGATGTCGTCGGTGAACCACGGACGCGAATTGGCCGACCATTTCTCCTTGGCGACATTGTAGTCGCTCGAGCAGGTCGATTGGTAGGTGTTGGTCCGCCCCGAATAGAGGAACAGACTTGAAGAAAGGCCGATCTCCACTTCGGGCGTTATCCGCCAGCCCCCTTTGAGGCCGAGCGTCCCTTTGCGGTGGTGTTCGTGGTCCCACTTTCCGTCGTCGAAGATATACTGCTCCTTGGCGGGGATGGTCACCTCGTCGTAGGCGAGGCCGAAGCGGTCGTAGCGGACGATCTTGTTGAACCATTCGAGCCGTTTTTCGGGCGTCAGCGTCGCCGAAGGGGTGTAGCCGCCATATTCGTCGTAGGTGGCGGTGATCCAATAGTAGAAGGCGTCGATCGCGTTGCCGTGGGCCGCCGATACCGCCGCGCTGTCGGGCACGCCGTATTCGACCTTGGCGTCGACGAAGGGCTTATCGGGCTTCTTGGTGACCACATTGATGGTCCCCGCCGCCCCGTCGGTGCCGTAGAGGACCGACGATACGCCGCGGTTGACCACTATCTTGGCGATATTGCGGACCGGGATGGAGGAGAGGTCGATATCGGTCGAATAGACATCGTTCATCGGGACGCCGTCGACCAGTATCATCACCTTGTCCTGTTCGTAGCCGCGCAGACGGATGCGGGCGAACCCTTTGGTGTGCCGCTGTGTCTGGACGCCGGGGACCAGTTCGAGCGCCTCGTCGAGCGTCTTGATGCCCCGTTCCTCCAACTGTGCGCCGGTGATGACGGTGGTGGTCCCCGCCTGTTCGATATTGGCGATCCGCTCGCCGGTAACGACGATCTCCCCCATGGTGAAGGTGTTTCCGCCGGTCGCCGGTTCTTCAGCGGCGGCCAGAATAACGGCCAGCACTAGCACATGGAACATGGCGACAAACCCTTAGAAACAGGCTTCGAGCGGTTCGGTCGAGCCGAGCCCGGTGAAATCGGCCGGTTCGTAGGAGCAGGCGGCGTCGACCATCCACGTGCAGTATTCGGTGGCCACCGCGCGGCGCGATTGCCCCAATCCTTTGCCGACGGTGTCGTCGTTCTCGTACACCGAACCGGCGGGACAGATGTCGTTGCACGACGCGGCGCAGGCCCACTGGGCGTCGAGCGGCAGGAAGTCGGTGCAGGCGGCGAGTCCCGCGACGCAATCGGTGCATGCGGTCGCCTGATCGGTCTTGTAGACCTCGACGGCGCAGCGCCACCATTCTTTGACGATCTCGACACAGCAGGCGACCGGATCGACAACCACGCTGTCGTCGTCGCTCATCACGGTGTCTTCATCGTCGCCGCCGCCTTCGCCCGCCTCATCGGTCAGGATGTCGTCGGTAAGGATATCATCGGTAACCATCGAGTCGGACCCGTCGGACCCGTCTGACAGGTCGGACATTTCGGTATCGGTCGGTTCCGTCGCGTCATCAACCGTCACGGCGTCATCGGCAATCACCGTGTCGGTGTCGCTCGGGGCCAGTTCGTCGGGGATGTTCTCGTTGTCGCTCGCGCTGTTGTCGCTGGTGCAGGCGGCGATGAACAGCATCGCACTGAAAAAAACGGCAAAATACTTGGTCATAGTTGTTTCTCCCTATGTTCTCATATTACTCGGTCATGCCGGCGCCGAAATTGTCCATGAGTGCCACATGGTTCGCGCTGGTCTTGTGGGCGTAGGCCCAACCGGCGTATTTGTAGGCGGTGCCGGTGTAGGTCTCGTCGGCTGCGGCCGAGGTGACGGTCCCGTCGGTGTACTTCATCTTGTCGACGGCGTCGGCATCGGAAAGCTGCGCCCCTTTTTTATAGTAGATAGCCCATTTGCCGCCGTTCTTGAGTTCGACATAGATATTGACCCCGAGGTCGGTGTTGGCGTAGACATAGCCGGAATTGACCAGTTCGGTCGCGGTGCCCGGCAGGGCCGTGCTTGCGTCGGTGATGCCGGCGTCGAACCGGAAGACGACCAAGGAGCCGTCGCTCTTGAACCCGACGGCATAACCCTTCGTGGCGCTTTCGTTAAAGTCGGCGTTGTCGGCCGCCAGTATCATCGCCATGGAGAACAGGTCGGCTCCCCAGCCGTCGACATTCTTTTCTCGATTCATATTGAGCCAGCCGAACCACTCGTTCCCCCTTGCTTTGTCGAGCGTCCAGCCCGGTATCGATTGCGTCAGGTCGTAGGAGGCATAGCTGTGCTCGGGGGTGGTAAGACCGTTCGCGCGGCCTTCGTAATTACCCGCGTTGACCCCCCACGTGCCGTCGGTGGCGTAGGTCAGGTCGCCCGTGCCGTCATAGTTGTCGAGCAGGAGCGGGAATACCGGGGTCGGCAGGGCGGTGCCGGAAAGGTTGACGATATAGTCTCCGTTCAGGTCGTCGCTGGAGATGGTCAGATAAGAGGTTGTCAATCCCTCGGTCGCCGGATCGAAACTGACGCTTACCGTGGTGGAGGCGCCGGCGGCGACGGTATAGTCGGTCAGCGAGTCGTCGAGTGAGAAGTTGACCGTATCGTTCAACACGATACCGGCGATATGCAGGTCGATAGTGCCGGTGTTCCGTATGGTGAATTCGCGCGTCACGGTATCGACGGCGATGCGCGCTTCGCCGAAATCGTAGGCGGTACCATCGTTGGGATAGGGGGTGCCGTCCTGTTCGACCGCAACGATCGCCTCGGCGGGAACGCCGGTCCCCGTCAGGTTAAGCACGAAGTCGGCGTTGCCGGGATCGTTCGACGATATCGTGAACCGGGTGTTCTTGACGCCGAGGACGGTGGTGTAGAAACTGAGTTCTACCGTGGTGCTGTTCCCGGCGGTCACCGTCGTTGCGGTCAACGAGATATCGACGCCGAAGTTGAGGGTATCGTCAAGATCGAAATTGCTGATGACCAGATCGGCATTCCCGTTGTTGGTGATGGTGAAGGTGCGGGTGATCGTTTGAGCGCCGATGGCCGCGTCGCCGAAGTCGAAGGGCGCGCCGTCGTTCGCGTAGGTGGTGACCCCCTGCGAGATCTCAATGGCCGGTGCGGGGAGAGCAGTGTCCTCATCAACGATGAGCGTGTCTTCATCCACGACCAGCGTATCTTCGTCCACGACCACGGTATCCTCGTCGACGATGACGGCATCCTCATCAATGGCCGGTGCATCTTCGTCGATGACCATAACCGTATCGGCGGTGTCTTCATCCGCGACGATCGTATCCTCATCGGTGCCGCCGCATTCGGTGGTGTGCGCGCCGAGGCCATCTATCGTGTCGGCCGGATACGCGATCCACTCGTCGGCCGGGTCGAAGGCGTCAAAGCCGTTCGTATCGCCTTCGACGATGCCGCAGGCGCGGCGGAGGGTGTAGAGGTAAGAGGTGATATCGCCGCTGCCCCAGCCGGTGGTGGCGCCGGGATCCTCGCCGATACGGCCGAAGACATCCAGCGTGACGCCGCCGCAGGTCAGTTCTATCGCGTCGTTGCCGTTGAACCCGGGGTTGGCGAGTTGGTCGCAGTGCGTCTTGTCGGAGAAATTGGTGTGGCAGACGGTGTAGACCGAACCGGCTGCAAGATCTATCTCGCTCAGGTCCATGGTCACCGAGACGGTGCTGCTGCCATCCTTGTAGACGAGCAGTGCGCAGTCGCCGAGCGCTATGGCCGTACTCGAGACATTATATATCTCCAGCGCCTTGGTGCCGCTGGCACTGCCGGGGATGTATTCGCTGATGATCAGGCCGGAGACCGGTGTCACGGCATCGTTGTCTGTTTCGCTGTCGAGCAGATCGTCGGATACTGCTTCGTCCTCATCGGCGGAGACGGCATCATCGTCGGCGACCAACCCATCCTCGTCGGTGACCGTCTCGTCGGTGACATCCTCGTCGGTGACGACCGGGCCGTCATCCGTGGCGGTGTCCTTATCGTCGGGTTTTGCCGCGTCGCCGTCGTCCGGTTCGGCCTCGTCGGTCGCCTCATCGGGGATCAGGTCGTCGGTGATCAGGTCGCTGTCGACGGTCGGCGTGTCGGAGTCTTTCTTGTCGTTAGACGACGACTCACAGCCCGTCAGCGCGAGCAGAAGCGCCGTAAGCGCGAAAAGGGCAATGTTCTTCAACATGGGTCTCTCCTTCCCAAAGTCTATTCTTCAACGGATATGTGCAGAAAGCATAACCGCTCCTTTCCAAAGTGTGGAGGTGCGGGCCTTTCGGCACCGTACCCTGTCGGCCCGTCCCCATACCTTTTCGGCTTCAGGGGGCGTGGGCTCGGAGTCGCAAAAACTTACCAGAATATCGGGAATAGGCAAGTTTTTATGAAGAGTAGTGGCTACTTGGCCATCAGCGCGTCGTAGCGTTCCTGTTGTTCTTTGAAGGCGGCGGTATCGGTCGCCGGCAGTTTGGCGATCACCGTGCCGTGGTATTTGACCGGGTCGATGATCTTTTTCGGTTCATGCTGGAGTTGGTAGTGGAGATGGGGGGCGAACGAGCGGCCGGTGTTGCCCACATCGGCGATGTGATCGCCCGCCGCGAACCGTTGTCCCGGCTGGAGGCGCACCTTGTCGAGATGGAGCAGGATCATCTGCACCGCCGGCTGGGTGTCGAGCCGCGCGAGGAGCGAATAGCCGTTGTAGCGGGTCTTCCAGTTGGTCTTTTCGACCGTACCGCTCCACGGCGCGTAGATCGGCGTGCCGACCGGCGCCTTGAAGTCGATGCCGTCGTGGCGCGGGCGACGGTCCTTGAGCAGTGAGGTGATCTGTATCCACTCCTTGAGCGGCGACCGTTTCAGCGTCTTTTCAACCGCGGTCCCGTCGGCGTTGTAGTAGGCGGGGAACTGGCGGTCGGAGGCTTTGAACCGGTAGAACCGGATCTCCTTGCCGAGCCGTATCGAGCGGTACTGCATCGCGAGCAGTTCGATCTCGTCGGGTGTGTCGGCCCGTTTTGCCTGTTCTTCGGGCGGGATGACGCGGAAGAGCAGTCTCATCTCGTCGCCCGGATAGACCTCGCGACGCATATCGAGGCTCCAGACGAGGTTGCGCGCCACATGGGCCGACAGCCGTTCCGACAGTTTCCGGATGCCGGTCTCACCGGCGATGCGCGCTATCTCCGGGTCGTCGGCGAAGGTATTGTAGAAAGAGGCCGCCAGTTTTATCGTGAGGGGATAGGTATCGTTCTTCTTCTCGGGCGGCGGCGTGATGACGGGACTTGCTTCCGCTGTCGGAGAGACTTGCGGCGCGGCCGGGGCGGTTTCCGGGGCGGGAACGGGGGATGGCGCAGAGCAGGGAGCGTGCCTGACCGGGCAGAAGAGGGCGAGCGCCGTTACCGCGCAGAGCGCACCGAAGGCAAGGAAGAACAGGAACCTCCAGTTCGGTTCGCGTTTTTTCGGCTTCAGCTCGTCGGGGATCATTTCTTGGCCTTCTCCTCCGGTTTCCAGATGCGGTCCTTTTCTATCAACTGCTGGTTGAGATATATCGTCTGCGGCAGACTGCGCAGCCGTTTAATGAGCGCGGGGTCGGCCGTTTCTATGAGGCTTTTCTTCTCGTGCGGATCGTTCTTCAGGTCATAGACATATTCGTGGTTGGTCCGCAGATGATGGATGTATTTCCACCGGCCGTCGAGTATGCCGCCGAGGAAGATGCCGTTGTAGGGCTGGACCAGATAGATCGTCTGCTGCGGCAGGCCGGCGAACATCGAAACGCCGCGGAAATGGTGCCGTTCCGGGGTGATGCCGACCAGATCCAGCAGGGTCGGCGCGATATCCATCTGGCAGAAGGCGCGGTCGGTGATGCGGCCCGGTTTGAACCGGCCGGGGGCGATCATCAGGAAGGGGGTGCGGAAGAATTCCTCGTACCACGCC
>ERZ1645192.2845-NODE-2845-length-14266-cov-12.976005_pt1 | contig 14266 bp, 13 predicted proteins | sample MGYA00575354_ERZ1645192 | MGnify/ENA primary metagenome ERZ1645192 (study PRJEB40844, sample SAMN11349763) | freshwater sediment metagenome | isolation source: river sediment | host: Sediment | place: India: Faizupur Khadar , New Delhi | collected 2017-02-21 ... | reverse complement strand
GATGACACCGCCGACGTCTATGATATCAGCCGAATCGACTTCGACCGGCTGCGCCGGGAATTCGAGCGCAGCTCGACCAAACGCACCACCGTGCAGAATCTGAAAACCGTCATCGAACAGCGGCTGCAGCGGATGCTGCGACAAAACCCCTTGCGCACCGATTTTCAGCAGCACTACGAGACGATTGTCGCTGACTACAACCGCGAGAAGGACCGGGTGACCATCGAAAAGACGTTTGAAGAGCTGTTCCGGTTCGAGCTGCAGCTCGATGACGAGACCCGCCGCGCCGTGCGCGAGGGCCTGGACGAGGAATCCCTGGCCCTGTTCGACCTGTTGCGGAAGCCGGATCTTTCGCCCGACGAGATCAGGCGCATCAAGGCGGTGGCGGTGGCACTCCTGCAGACCGTCAAGGCGCGCATCGAGGCCATCCGCGACTGGGAGAGCCGGGAAGCGACGCGCGACAGCATCCTGCTCACCATCCGAGATTTTCTCTGGGACGAGACGAGTGGTCTGCCGGTGGACCAGTACAGCGAAGAGGAGGTCCATACCCGGGCGGACGAGATCTTTCGCCATGTCTACCGCGTCTACCCGACCCTGCCATCCCCCTATTATGCGGTGGAGGCAGTGGCCTGAAATCGGGTGCAACGGCACCGCCAATCCCCATACGGAGGTTCGGTAATGCGGACAGCTTTCCGTCGATTAACAAGGCAAGGGCCAACCGGCCTGCGCCGGTTTCTCCTGTGCCTTGTTTGTCTGCTCGTGTGCACCGGCGTCGCCCGGGCGGAAGAGCTGCTGCTGGCCAGGGAGTACCAGCAGCAGGATGTGCGCGGTTGGGCCATGAGCGAAAAGCTCGACGGCGTACGCGCCTTCTGGAACACCCGGCAGCTGCTCAGCCGCAACGGCTCCGCCTTTGCCCCGCCCCCTTCTTTCACCCGTGATTTTCCGCCATTCGCGGTCGATGGCGAACTGTACAGCGGGCGCGGCCAGTTCGAGCAGATCTCCGCCGCGGTGCGCAGCTCGCGCGGCGACTGGTCGCAGCTCAAGCTGCACGTGTTCGACGTGCCGCAGGCGCCGGGCAACCTCTATGAGCGGCTGGCAATGTTGCAGCAGTGGCTGGACGCCCATCCGCAGGCCAGGATCGTGTGTATCGCCCAGCGGCCGGTACGGGATTTTGCCCAGGTGCAGACGTTTCTGCGGCAGGTGGAGGCGGGCGGCGGTGAAGGGGTGATGCTGCGCGACCCCAATGCCCCGTACCGGGGCGGTCGCAGCGATCAGCTGCTCAAGCTGAAAAGCCAGCACGACGCCGAATGCACGGTGACCGCGCACCACCCCGGCAAGGGCAGGCTCGCGGGGAGGCTGGGCGCGTTCAGCTGTCGCAACGAATTCGGCGAATTTCGCATCGGCTCGGGCCTGAGCGATGCCGAACGCAGCCATCCGCCGCCCGTGGGCACGGTGATCACCTATCGGTACCGCGGCTTCACCGCCAAGGGGTTGCCGCGCTTTCCCACCTATGTGCGGGTGCGCAGCGAGCCCTGACCGTGCCGGGCCCGGACCGCGCCGGTGAGGAACTGGGCCGCGCCGCCGCCGGCAACAACAGAACCCGCGTGGAACCTGCGTCCACGCGGGTTCTGTTGTCTTCGGCGGCAGGGTCCCGGGGGACGCGAGGCGCTCAGAAGGTGTAGCGCACTCCGAGATAGATGTTGTGGCTCTCGAATTCCAGGTAGTCGCCGTCTTCGAACTCGGCGTCGTCGGTGACATAGTAGCGGTACTTGACCTCGAGGGTCGTCTGCTCATTGAGCGCGTAGCCCACGCCCGCGCCCACCTGCCAGGCCATCACGGTGTCGTCGTCGCTCCAGTCCGGCTCGCCGGAACCCGGGTAGTTGAGATCGTTCACCTCCACCTTGGCCATGCCGATACCGCCGGTGATGAACGGTTTCCAGTTGCCGCCGACGGGGAAGTCAAAATAGCCGTTCACCATGCCCGAGGCGACGCTCACGTCGCCGGACAGGGGCACGTCCAGGCCCAGGCCATAACCAGAGGCCTCGAGCGAATCGAAGTCGTTGCGCTGCCAGGCAAATTCCGCCTCGAGGCGGAAGTTGCCGATGCCGTAGCCGAGCGCGGCGCTCAAGGCCAGGCCGGTGTCATAAGTCACATCCATGGATACCCCCGGCAATTCGGGATCATCCATTTCGGTGTCAGTGGCCATGGCAACGCCGACGTTACCGGCCACGTACACGCCATCGGCGGCGACAGCGCTGGTTGTCCAGGCGCAGGCCAGGGCCAGCAGGGTCAGGCTCAGAATCTTCTTCATACTCCCTCCATTGTGTTGTGGTCAGTGTGCAGGACCGGCGCCCGCGCCGACCGCAGGATCTGTGAGCGGGGCAGAGGCCGGGCTCGAACAGCCCGCCGGGGCGGCTGTCCCGGCGCCTCTGTTTGGTAATGAGTACTCCCGGAACAGGGGTGTTTCAATGGAGGAAATTGGGCTAAAAATTGGATAAATAACGTATCTACTGGAAGGGGGCCAGTGGGATTCACCTGCCTATGCGGGTCGGCTCGCGGTTGGCCGTACCACCGGGGCGGAGATGGCTCAACCTGCGGTCACCCCGCCGAAACAGAGGTACTTGATCTCCAGGTACTCGTCCATGCCGTGGCGCGAGCCCTCCCGCCCCAGGCCGGATTCCTTGACCCCGCCGAACGGGGCGGCGGCGTTGGAGATGATCCCCTCGTTGATGCCCACCATGCCGTACTCCAACCCCTCGGCCACCCGCCAGATGCGGCTCATGTCGCGGGCGTAGAAATAGGCGGCCAGGCCGGCGCGGGTGTCGTTGGCCAGGGCGATGCCCTCGGCCTCGGTGTCGAAGGTGATGAGCGGCGCCACCGGCCCGAAGATCTCCCGGGCGGCCACGGGCATGGTGTTGGTCACGTTCTTGAGCACGGTCGGCTGGTAGAACAGGCCGCCCAGGCTGTGCGGCCGGCCGCCCAGCACCAGTTCGGCGCCGGCGGTGACCGAGTCCTGCACCAGTTTGTCCACGTCCTCCAGGGCCTGCCTGTTGATGAGCGGGCCGATTTCCACCCCCTCCTCCAGCCCGTTGCCCACCCGCAGTCGCTCCACCGCCCGGACGAGCTTGTCTGCAAAGGCGTCCTGCACCCCGCGCTGCACCAGGAAGCGGTTGGCGCAGACGCAGGTCTGGCCGGCGTTGCGATACTTGCTCGCCATGGCGCCGACCACGGCCGCATCCAGATCGGCATCGTCGAACACCAGGAAGGGCGCGTTGCCGCCCAGTTCCATGGACACCCGCTTGACTGTGGCGGCGCACTGGGCGATCAGCTCTTTGCCCACCGCGGTCGAGCCGGTGAAGGAAAACTTGGCGACCTTGGAACTTTCGGTGAACACCCGGCCCATGCCGCGGGCATCGCGACCGGTGACGATGTTGATTACACCCGGCGGGAAGCCGGCCATCTCCGCCAACCGGGCCAGCGCCAGGGCGGACAGCGGCGTCTCCGAGGCCGGCCGGAGGACGAAGGTGCAGCCCACCGCCAGGGCCGGGGCGGCCTTGCGGGTGATCATGGAACTGGGGAAATTCCAGGGCGTGATTGCAGCCACCACGCCCACCGGCTGCTTGATCACGACGATGCGCCGGTCCGCCGTGGGCGCGGGGATGGTCTCGCCGTACACCCGCTTGCCTTCCTCGGCGAACCATTCCACGAACGAGGCGCCGTAGGCGATCTCGCCCCTGGCCTCGGCCAGGGGCTTGCCCTGTTCCATGGTCATGATCAGGCCGAGTTCGTCCTGGTGCGCCATGATCAGCTCGAACCAGCGGCGCAGCAGCCGGCAGCGGTCGGTCGCGGTGCGCGCCCGCCAGTCGGGCAGGGCCCGCGCGGCCGCGTCGATGGCCCGCTCGGCCAACTCCGCACCGCCGTCCGCCACCCGGGCGATGACCTCGCCATCGGCCGGATTGCGCACCTCGAAGCGGTTCTCCGTGGTCACCCAGGCGCCATCGATGTAGCTGTCGACCTTGAACAGGGGACAGGTGGATAAGGACGTGGTCATGTTTTCCTCCCTGGTGATGGGTCCCGGCGGTCGGTGTGGTTGCGCTGCAGCCGGCCGGCCGCCAACTCCGGCAGCGAAAAACCGTGCCTCTGTTTGTTCCACGAAACACGGCAAAGGGAAAGGGGGAAGCGAACTGCGAGACAGGCGGGGCGCTGTTGTCCACCTCGGTTCGCCACCTATGGCCGCTGATTTCCTCAACTCCTGTGAACGCCCGTCGAGGAGGGCAGGTCCCCAGGTAAAATTCTGGTGGCGGCAAGGCAAGGTTTTGAAAAACAACTGGTTGGAAGACGACACCGGGCGGAACTTTTTGCACCCTCTTGCCCGACCTTGTATTCTCCTTGTTGATTCTGGCCGGTTGTTTCGTCTGGCGATCGACCTGCCCGCCGTTCAAGCATCTTGGTGCACCCATGACCAGTCACACAGGCACTGATGGCACGGCAGACAAAGACCGAATCCAATCGGCCGATCGAGCGGTATGAGCATACGGACAAGAAGCGGTGAAGCAAGCCGCCGGTGACGCCGGTGACGTCGAAGACCGGCCTCAGCCTAGAAGCGAACATCGACGAGGGGTTGATTGAGGGTGCCATGGTGAAAGCGAGAATTGCACTCCCGGAAGCAGCGCTCCAGGAATTCTGCCGCCGGTGGCGGATAACGGAACTGGCGTTGTTTGGTTCGGTTTTGCGGGACGACTTTGGGCCGGAGAGCGACATCGACCTGCTCGTCCGCTTCGCCCCGGACGCCCGGTACACCTTGTTTGACATGGTCAGTATGCAGGAAGAACTGACCCGCATCTTCGGGCGCCAGGTGGACCTGGTCAGTCGCCGGGGCATCGAAGCGAGCCGTAATCCCCTCCGACGTCGGGCTATCCTGGAGTCGGCGGAGGTCATCTATGCAGCGTGACGCCGCCTACCTTCGCGACATACAGGAGTCGGCGCGGCTTGCCCTAGCCTATCTGGAAGGCGTTGACATGGAAGCCTTCGCCGACAACACCCAGTTGCAGGACGCGGTGATTCGTCGCGTGGAGATCATCGGCGAGGCGGCCCGGCGCGTTTCCGCAGCAACCCGCGCCCTGTACCCCGCGCTGCCATGGCGACAGATGATCGGCATGCGCAACCAGGTGATCCACATGTACGACGGCGTCGACGTTGCCGTCGTCTATGACACGGTTCGGGAAGACCTGCCTCCGTTACTGGAGGCACTGGCCGGGATCGTGGACAGGGAGGCACGCTGATGCCAAGGACGACCATCGACCTCCTGATCATCCATTCGCCCTACGCAGAACCGTTGCGGTACTGGCGTTAGACCGAACGCCGCAGATCGCCATTCGCCAGGTCAAGGGATGGCTCCATGACGGCGATCCGCAAATGGTTCCATGGTGGCAATCAGTAACAGCCAGGCGGCCATAGAAGCGGCCATCTCGAACGGCGGATGCTCTTCCCGCCAGCCATGCGTCCAAGACTGAACCCGATCCGCCGCACTCCCACGTTTCAACAAAAAAGTGGTTGCCGGGACAAAACAAAGGTTCTTTGCCTGATTGGCCGGGCACCGACCGCGTGAAGTGAGGTGGAGGAGTGAGGGCGGAGATGCCCTACCCATGGGCACCCGGCTGGGCTGGTAACCACCTAGGTGTTTTTGCTTACAACGTGCTTGCAAGTGGGCCGGACAAAGAAAAAGGGAGTTACGACCTGAGTCGTAACTCCCTGTTTTTTCTGGCGCGCCTGGAGAGATTCGAACTCCCGACCTACGGATTCGTAGTCCGGCGCTCTATCCAGCTGAGCTACAGGCGCAAATGCTAGGGCGACTATGTAGCCTGAAATTGTCTTTTAGACAAGCAGAATTTTCCCCCTGGCCGCTCCGGGCGCCTGGAACGCAGGGGAAAACCGCCGTTCAGTCGCGCCGGCCGAACCGTTCCCGGCTCACCTGGGCGAACGGCAGGGCCCCGCGCGGGTGGCCGGCCTTGGTCTCCACCGGGTGGCCGATGCCGATGATGGCCAGCACCATCATCCCCGGCGGCAGGCCCAGGAGTCCGGCCACGTAGTCCTGGGCGCTGGTGGTGGCGTCGTGCTCGCGCCGGCGGATCTGCACCCAGCAGCTGCCCAGCCCCAGGTCCGCGGCCTGCAGGTGGAGGATGGCCGCGGCGATGGCCGCGTCCTCCACCCACACGTCGGACTTGGCCGGGTCGGCGCAGACCGCGATGGCCAGCGGCGCGTGCCGCAGGAAGGCCGAGCCGTGCGTCTTGGCCGCGGCCAGCGCCTCGATGGTGGTGCGGTCCTGGACGACCACGAACTCCCAGGGGTTGATGCCCTTGGACGAAAACGAGCGCACGGCCGCCTCCACGAGCAGGTCGAGTTGTTCCGGTGCGACCGGCTGGTCGGTGAACCGGCGGATGCTTCGGCGACTGCGCAGCAGATCGATGAACATGGTGGGCCTCCTTGCAGGTTGCGGTTAGTCGGTGAGGTTGTCGATAAGGATGCGGCGGATCTCCTCGATGGCCGCCGGGTTATCCTGGCTGGAGTGGGCCGAGTGGACCACCAGCTCCGAGGCCACGCCCGGGATGTGGGCGCTCTGATAGCTGACCACGCCGTCGTCCCACCGCTCCCTGGGGGCCTCGGGGTTGGCCACGGCGATGATCGAATGAGCCGTGACCGCTGGCGAAAGCGGCAGCGAGCCGAGGGTGCGGATGAAGGTGGAGTTCGGGCTCATGTTGTCCGTGCTCCGCGGGATCCGCTCCTTCATGCCGGCCACCCTGAGCGCGCTCGGATCCTGGTCGAAGATCTCCTCCAGCGGGCTGAGCAGGGCGAACGGCAGGGTGATGAGCCGCTGCAGCAGGTTGCTCACCCAGGTGCTGATCAGAAAGCTGCCGCCGTGCGGGGTGGAGAGGAACACCACCCGGCGGACAAAGGGCAGGGGCTTGAAGAACAGGCTGCGCTCCAGGGCCGCGCGTGACTCCGGGGAGATGCGCAGCCCCTCCGGCGGCACCGCGAACAGGCTGTCCCAGAAGACCGTGCCGCTGTCCACGGCGGTGAGCCTGGTGAGCAGGCCGCCCTGGCTGTGGCCGATGATGACCATCCGCCGCAGGGCCGGGTCGCGGCCGTCCGGGTCGAGCTGGTGGACGATGTTGCGCAGTCCCTGGGCGAGCAGCCCGCCGGAATAGAACACCGGGTTGCCGGTGTTGTAGGTGAACAGCCAGACCTGGTAGCGCTGGCGCAGCACGGGATCGTTGAGGATCTCGTTGAGCACCTCGGCCCAGCGGGCCGGGCTCGAGGCCGTGCCGTGGACCAGCACCAGCGGAATGCGGCCGGGCCGGAAGGGCGCCATGAGGAAGACGTTGTCCTTGAACCGGGCCGACTGCTTGAACAGCTGCAGGTCGCCGGAAAGCAGACCCTTGAGTTCCAGGTCGTACACCTGCGAGCCTTCGAGCGTCGAGGCGAGCGCGGTGGTGGGCCGGAAATCCAGCGGCACCCGGTGGCCGTTGACCCTGACCTCGGGCGTCTCCTGCGGAGTGGTCAGGGTCATCTCGCCGCGCAGCCGGCCGGAAACGAGCGTCTCCCCGATGTTGTCGATGCGCAGGAAGGCGGTCACCGGCACCTTGAGCACCGACGGCACCAGGGTGTATTCGGACACCTCGGCCCCGGGGATGTGCCTGAGCGAGGCGACCATGGCCGCGCCGAGGCCGGGCCAGCGGTAGTCGTTGCGCAGGCCGCGCACCTCGAGGCCGGCCGCGGCGGTGCAGCGGACCAGGGTGAACGGCCCCCAGCGGAACTCCTCCGGGTCGAGGCGGACGCTCAGCTCGCCGAAGGGCAGGGACAGGGTGGCGGCGCCGGTGGGCAGGTCCACCGCGTTCGGCTCGCTGCCGGCCAGGCCGCCGGCCAACCCCTGGTTGTAGAGCAGCACTGCGGTGGTCAGGCGCGGGTCGAAGGGCGAGGGCAGGCCGGCGTCGGTGCCGGGAAAGAGAAAGGCGTAGGCGTAGACCGCGGCGGCCAGGTAATGCGGCCGGCCGCCGCCCTGGCCGGCGTGGAGAAAACTGAGCTCGGCCAGGGCGAACAGCCGGTCGGCGGCGCCGGCCAGGGGCACGCCGGCGCGCAAGGCGGCGATGGCCGCGGCCGGGTCCCGACGCTGCTGTTCGGTGAGCCCGGCCCGGTTGAGCAGCTGCTGGGTGGGTGCGCTCAGGCTTTCGTTGGCCAGAACGTTTTCGGTGAGCCGCCGGTTGGTGTCGGCGCGGTCCAGGGGGCGAACGCCCACCGGGGTGGCGCAGCCGGCGAGCAGCAGGACCACGGCCGCAAGCAGCCAGAGGGTGAACAGCGGCCGGTGGGCCGAGGCGATGCAGGCTTCCCCCGAAAGGCGCATGGCAGGGCGGCGGGAGGGCTACCGGTCGAGGGCCGCCGCGATCTCCTTCTGGATGGCGGCGATCTGGGCGGCCGGGTCAGCGGCGTCGCGGATGGGCCGGCCGATCACCAGGTAGTCGGCGCCGTCGGCAATGGCCCGGCCGGGGGTGGCGATGCGCTGCTGGTCGCCCGGGTCGCTGCCGGCCGGGCGGATGCCCGGGGTGACCATGGCGAAGTCCTGGCCCAGGCGGCTGCGCAAGAGCTGCGCCTCGCCGGCGGAGCAGACCACGCCGCGGCAGCCGAGGCGGAGCGCGCCCTCGGCCCGCTGCAGCACCAGGTCCGCCACCGGCAGGGTGCAGCCCAATTCCGCGGCCTGGCCCGGGCCGAGGCTGGTGAGCACGGTCACCGCCAGGATGCCCACGCCGGTGTCCGCGGCCAGGGCCGCCTCCACCACCGGCGGGTAGCCGTGCACGGTGGCAAAGGTGATGCCGCGGCCGGCGAACTGCCGCACCGCCAGCCGCACCGTGGCCGGGATGTCGTGGAGTTTGAGGTCGAGCATCACCTGGCAGCCGCGGCCGACGATGTGGTCCACCACCGGCCAGCCGCCGGCGAAGAACAGCTGCAGGCCGACCTTGAAGAAGCGGATGCGCTCGCACAGCCGGTCGACCAGGGCCAGGGCCGCGGCCGGGTCGGCCAGGTCCAGGGCGAAAATGATGCGGTCCTCCAGGGGGATGGGCGGTCGGTTCATGCCTGGATCCGCTCCTCGGCGAGCATGCGGTCGGCGAAATCGAACACGAACTGGCGCTGCGCCGGGGTGGCCCGGGCGATGCAGGAGCAATGCATGTTGCCGGCGCTGCGCACGAGCAGCTCGAAGCGGACCGAACTCTGCTCGAGCACCACCGTGAAGTAGAACGGGCCGCAGTCCTGGTGGCCCTGCTGCTCCGGGCCGAGCAGGTCGTCGGGCACGGCCAGGAAGAAGACGCCTTCCAGGCCGCCGGCCTTGAGGGTGCGCTTCAGGTAGCTGTCCAGGGTGTCGCGTTCGAGAAAGGAGATCTCGTCGATCATGTACTGCCGCATGGGATGTCCTCGTCTGCCGGCCGCGGCCGGGATCACAGGTATTCGGCCGCCAGCGAGGCCAGGTGGCTGCGCTCCGAGCGGATCAGGGTGATGTGGCCGCAGGCCTCCTGGCCCTTGAGCCGCTCCACCGTGTAGCTCAGGCCGTTGCTGCTGGCGTCCAGGTAGGGGTTGTCGATCTGTTCCGGGTCGCCGGTGAGCACCATCTTGGTGCCCTCGCCGGCCCGGCTGATGATGGTCTTGACCTCGTGCGGAGTCAGGTTCTGGGCCTCGTCGATGATCACGTACTGGCGGGAAATGGAGCGGCCGCGGATGTAGGTGAGCGCCTCCAGTTCGATCCGCTCCTCGCGCAGCAGCCGCCGCACGCCCTGCTCGGCGGCCTCGTCCTGGCGGCCGCCGTTGTGCAGACCCATCAGGTAGCTGAGGTTGTCGAAGATCGGCTGCATCCACAGCTGCATCTTCTCGTCCTTGGTGCCGGGCAGGTAGCCGATGTCGCGGCCGAGCGGGATCACCGGCCGGCTGACGAGCAGCTTTTCGTAGCGGCTCGTCCGCTGGGTCGAGGCCAGCCCGGCGGCCAGGGCGAGCAGGGTCTTGCCGGTGCCGGCCTGGCCGATGAGCGAGACCAGCGGGATCTCCGGGTCGAGCAGCAACTCCAGGGCGACGCGCTGCTCCAGGCTGCGCGGGCGCAGGTTGAAGGCGCTTTCCCAGGCGGGGTTGAGGGTGTGCAGGTCGCTTGCGCTCACGGCCCGGCCGACCGCGGTGTGGCGCTCGTTGGCCGCGTCCACCAGGAGGACGAACTCGTTGGGCTGCAGGCCGCCCTCGTCCAGGCGCAGGGTCTTGTCGTGGTGGAACCGGTCGATGGTGGCCCCGTCCGCGGTCATGCGCCGCAGGCCGGTGTACAGCTGGTCGAAGTCCGCCTTCTCGCGCTCGAAGTCCTGCACCTCGATGCCCAGGGCGTCGGCCTTGAGCCGGGCGTTGATGTCCTTGGACACGAAGATCACCCGCTTGCCCTCGCCGAGCAGGCGGAAGGCGGTGGCGATGATGCGGTTGTCCGGGATGTCCAGGTCGATGCAGGTGCCGCCGCTCTCCTCCTTCTCCATGGTGATGAGCACCGTGCCGCCGTCCTCGGTGGGCACGCCCCGGCCCAGGCTGCCCTGGCCGCGCAGCCCGTCCAGGGTGCGGATCACCCGGCGGGCGTTGCGGCCGAGTTCGTCGTTGTTCTTCTTGAACTTGTCCAACTCCTCGATCACCGTCATCGGCAGGACCACGGTGTTGTCGGCGAAGCAGGTGATGGCGTCGCTGTTGTGCAGGAGCACGTTGGTGTCGAGGACGAAGAACTTGCTGGACATGGTCCTCCCTGGTCGGCGGTGCGGGCGGGGTTAGAGGTCGAGGCCGGTGGTGTCGCGGTTGAGCACCTCGGGGCCGTGCTCGCCCACCACCACCATGTTTTCCAGGCGAATGCCGCCCCATTCGGGCAGGTAGATGCCGGGTTCGACCGTCACCACCATGCCGGCGCGCAGCTTTTTGCGGTTGGTGCGGGACAGGCGCGGCGCCTCGTGCACCGCCAGGCCGACCCCGTGGCCGAGGCTGTGGCCGAAGTGGTCGCCGTAGCCGGCGTCGGCGATCACCTGCCGGGCGACGCGGTCGACCTCAGCCCCGGTGACCCCGGCGCGGATGGCGCCGATGCCCGCCTGCATGGCGGCGCGCACCACCCGGTGGCGGTCGATGTAGGTCCGGTCGGGCCGGCCGGCGACAAAGGTGCGGGTCATGTCCGAGCAGTAGCCCCGGTGGATCAGGCCCATGTCGATGAGCACCAGGTCGCCGGCCTGCAGTTCGCGGTCCGTGGGCACGGCGTGCGGCCGGGCGGCGTTGGTGCCGAAGGCGACGATGGTGGGGAAGCTCGGCCCCTCGGCGCCCATCTCGCGCATGGTCAGCTCCAGGGCGAGGGCGATCTCGCGCTCGGTCATGCCCGGCTCGATGGTGGCGTAGACCGACTGGAACACGGTCTCGTTCAGGCGGGTCGAGGCGCGCAGCAGCTCGAGTTCGTCCGCGCTCTTCACCTCGCGCATGGCCTCGATCAGGCCGAGTTGGGGCACGAGGGTCAGGCCGCGCTTGTTGGCCATCCCGGCCAGGCGCTGGAAGGTCGAGTGGAGCAGGTAGTCGCTTTCAAAGGCGAGGCTCTGCAGGCCGAGCCGGTTGATCAGCCGTTCGAGCAGGGGCAGCAGGCCGCGGCTGTAGAGTTCGACCAGGAAGAGCTGTGCCTCGGCCTCGGCCTGGAGGGTGAAGCGGGCGTCGGTGAGCAGGTAAGGCCGGCCCTTGGCGGGGATGAGCAACAGGCCGGAACTCTCCTGGATGCCGTGGTCGGGCGCGGTGTAGCCGCTCAGGTAGCGGCGGTTGTCCGGCTGGCTGACGAGCAGGCCGTCGATGTGCCGGCGGCGCAGGCCGGACTGCAGGCGGATGATCCGATCCAGCTGTTCGTCCATGCTCAGACCCCGGTCCAGGCCTTGAGCTGGGCCTTGAACTGCTCCAGGGCCTGGCCGTACTGGCCGTCCAGGTCGGCCTCGAGGCGGGTCCACTGGTCCTTGAACTGCGGCTCCATGGTCGGGTCGATGCGGGCGGTGTCGGCCTTCATGCCCTTGCGGGCGAGCAGCTGCTCGATCTGCATGCGCATCTGCTCCTTGAGCTGGTCGTACAGCTGGGTGCGGTGCTGGCCGTACTGGTTGGCGATGGTCTGCATCTCCTGGCAGAGCGAGGCGATGTCAGCGGAGTTCGGGTTGAGTTCGACGATGCCCTGCAGGGCCCGGCCGATGCGCGCCCGGCCGTCCTCCTCGCGGGGCAGGAAGACGTTGCGCAGGAGCGATTCGAGCATGCCCCGGCGGACGGGTTCGCGGCGGGCGCCGTCCTGCTCGGCGAGCACCGCGGCGAGGCTGGCCTGCTGGCCGTTCAGGTAGGCGGCGGTGAGCTGCATGCCGGTTTTCTGGTCTTCCTCCTGGCGGATTTCGTCCGGGGTGGCGATGCCCATGCGGGCGGCCCGCTCCATGACCAGATCCATGGTCGATTTTATTCCAGCCATTGGCGGTTTCTCCTGGGGGATGAGTGGCAAGCGTACGGTTGAAGGGCGACTATAAACATTGTCCGGACAAACGACAAGCGGCGCCGTGACAGAGGCGGGCGGCAAAGAAACCGTCCAGGCCGTCGACCGGGGTGGGGTGGAAGCAGCCGGTGGCGTCCACCAGGCGCCGGGCAGGTTCGGGCAGCAGGGGGGCGGCCGGTTCGAGGCTGAAGTCCGGGTGGTGGGCGAGGAAATCGACCACCACCTCTTCGTTCTCCTCGGGTTCGAGCGAGCAGGTGGCGTAGACCAGCACCCCGCCGGGCTTGAGCAGGCGGGCGGCGATGGCGAGCAGCTGCAGCTGGTCCTGCCGGTGGGTGGCCAGATCCTCGGGCTGGCGGTTCCAGCGGATGTCCGGGTGGCGGCGGATGACGCCGGTGCCCGAGCAGGGCGCATCGATGAGGATGGCGTCGAACGGTGCTGGCCGGGTGGCGGCGAACTGGGCGAGGTCGGTGCGCAGGGCGTCGACTGATCCGCCCAAACCGAGGCGGGCGAGGTTCTCGCGCAACAGGCCGTAGCGCCGCCGGTCCGGCTCCACCGCGACCAGGGTGCCGCCGGCCGGGAGCAGTTCGGCCAGGTGGGAGGTCTTGCCGCCCACACCGGCGCAGCCGTCGAGCACCCGGCAGCGGGCGGGCAGGGGGGTGACGAGCAGGCTGGCCAGCTGGGCCGCCTCGTCCTGCACCTGGAACAACCCTTCCGCGTAACCGGGCAGGGCTGTGACCGCGCCGGGGAAGGCGGGCACGACCAGTGCGGCCGGGCTGTAGCGGCCGTTCTCGACGACAATGCCGCTCTGCGCCAGGCGGGCCCGCAGCAGGGCGCGACCGGTGCGGCGGGTGTTGGTCCGCAGGGTGAGCGGCGGCTCGGTGTTGTTGCACCGGCAGATCTCGCGGGCGAGTGCGTCGCCGTGGCGGGCCCGCCAGCGGTCGACCAGCCAGTCCGGGTGGTCGAGCAGGGGCGGTTCGGCCGCGGCCAGCACCTCGGGCGAGGGCAGGGTGGCGCGTTCGCGGGCCACGGCGCGCAAGAGGCCGTTGACGAAACCCACCAGCCAGCCCGGCTGGCCGGCCGCCTTGAGGGTGTTGACCGTGGCGTTGACCGCCGCCGACTCGGGGATGCGCGACAACAGGAGCAGCTGAAACACGCCGATGCGCAGGGTCATCAGGGTGCGCACCTTCATCTTGCGCAAGGGGTGGCGGGAGTGGCTGCGGATGATGTGGTCCAGGTACTGTTTGCGGCGCAGCACCCCGTAGACCAGGGTCTTGACCAGGCCGCGGTCGATCTCGGCCACCCGCGGCGCGGTCGCCTGGAAGAGGTGGTCCACCGGGTTGTGGGTGGTGGCCCACAGGCAGAGGATCTCCACGGCGGCGGTGCGCGGCGCGACCGGCGAGGCGTCAGGCTGACGGGGGGCGGTGGGGCTCATGGGGTGTCTGTGCCGGCGGGGGGAAGGGGCGCGCACCGGCAGGGCGGTCCGCAGGAAAAAGAAACGGCGCGTCCGCTCCTGTGAGCGAACGCGCCGTGGATATCTGGCGTCCCCAACCGGATTTGAACCGGTGTTGCCGGCGTGAAAGGCCGGTGTCCTGGACCTGACTAGACGATAGGGACAATGCAGGGTTGTTATCTGTGGTGGGTCGTGCGCGACTCGAACGCGCGACTCTCTGCTTAAAAGGCAGATACTCTACCGACTGAGTTAACGACCCTTGAAAACGAGAG
>ERZ1645192.2844-NODE-2844-length-14268-cov-9.364174_pt1 | contig 14268 bp, 10 predicted proteins | sample MGYA00575354_ERZ1645192 | MGnify/ENA primary metagenome ERZ1645192 (study PRJEB40844, sample SAMN11349763) | freshwater sediment metagenome | isolation source: river sediment | host: Sediment | place: India: Faizupur Khadar , New Delhi | collected 2017-02-21 ... | reverse complement strand
CCTATGAATGCTTTGGCAACTGATCAGGCAAAGCGTTTCGCTGAGACAATATGGACCGATAACCGTTTAAGGGGAAGGATAAGAGTAGGTTTATTTATTGGAGAAGGAGCCAGAAATAAGAAGAAGTATCCCAGGACAATGGGAGAAATCAATGTGATTGAAAACAGGGATGAGATCATAGCTAACCCACCTGATATTTTGCTTACCAACTTCAAAATGCTGGATTATGGATTACTACGAAATAATTACCATAACCTATGGATAAATAATCTTGATGATCCTCAATTATTAAAATTCTTGATATTAGACGAGCTGCATACTTATGACGGTGCCCAGGGAACAGATGTGGCCAACCTGATCAGGAGGTTAAAACTTAAGCTTGATATAAAGAAAGGTCAACTATGTGCTGTCGGAACCTCAGCCACAATCGGTTCTGGTGATGAATCAATAGACCTTATGACTCAATATGCATCAAAAATATTTGGCGAAGAATTCAATAACGATTCGATAATAGTTGAAAACCGCATAACAGTTGAAGATTTCTTTCCTTTAAGTGATAACGAGCTTGATACTTTTCTGCCAAGGCAAATAGGTCTTTTAGAAAGTCGATTAGGTGAGAACGAGTCTTATGATAATTATATAATTAGACAGAAGCGGTTATGGCAATTACCGGAAAATCTGGATTCTGTAAAATTGGGAGTGGAGTTAAAGAAATTGAAGCTTGTGAAAGACATAATATTCTTTACAAGCAAGAAAATTACCAAAATCGATGAGTTATTAAAGCTCCTGGCCGATAAGAACTCCGAATTCAGGAAAATGCCTGAATGGGATTCAATGAATGATTTTAATCCAAGGGAAGAAATCCTCAATTCCTTACTTGCATTAGTAAGTGAGGCAAGAATCGACAACAATAAAAAATTCCCCTTCCTATATCTTCAGGTGCAAATTTGGATAAGAGAACTTAGTGGGGTATTGCGAGAAATATCAAATCAACCAAAATTTACGTGGAGAGACAAAGTTGGTAGTATGCATGATCCAAAAGCACTGCCAGCATATTATTGCAGAGAATGTGGTGCAAGTGGTTGGTTGGGGATAAAAGATGATAATAAGAACCATTTCTTTTCGGACCCTAACCAGGTATATGAGTACTTTTTTTCTAATCATAAGAATTTGTACTTTATCAATACTTCCGAGAATAAACATGGGGAAGAGTATGAACCAAATAATCAAATTAATGATTATTTAAACGTTGTTGATTTGAGTCTGAGTGAGAAATCTTCAGATAGATCGGTAAGGATCCATGCCGTTAGGAAGCTAAGAGAGACCAGATCGAGGCATGTTTGTCCAAATTGTAATAGTGAGAATTCCATCGGAATTATTGGAACACGAATTGCAACATTATCATCAATTTGTGTAAGCCAGGTGTTATCATCGGATCTGGATCCAAGAATTGAAAAGGATAGGAAGATTCTAGCATTTACCAACAGTGTTCAGGATGCCGCTCATCAGGCTGGTTTTGTAGAGGCACGAAACTATCGTTTCACTCTCCGCTCATCATTGCAAAAAGTAATAAACCACATTAATAACCCAATTTCACTTACTGATTTACAGGCTTACTTTATCGACTATTGGAAAAAGAATTCAGATTCTACTGGACAGGATAAGGAAAACGCATTTTATTACAGGTTTTTTCCGGCCGATTACCACGGGAGAGTAGATATTGATAATGACTACAGGGAAGGCCCTAAATCAGAGGTATTTACTCAAGCATTCAAAAAGGAATTTGAACTACGAATGCTCTGGGAAATCACGTCAGAATTTGGATATAATGCTCTGATTGGCCGGACTCTTGAAAAATCAGGAGCATCAGCCGTAAAGTTTGATGATTCAATTTTACACAGGGTTTTTCATGAGATCAAGGAATGGATTATTCAAAATAATCTTGATGTTATTTCTGAAGAACAGTTCATTCCATTCTTAAATGGCATACTCCATAGGATACGAACCAGAGGAGGAGTTGACCATTTGTACCTGAGTAAATTCAGAGAGAATTCTTTACAATTGTGGGATTTGAATTGGATGCGTGATAACCGACATTTCCTTAACAGAATGTTTGGTTTGAACTCACGGTTTCCCCGACTAATTACAACCCAACAGCATAGCAGGGGCTTATTAGACTCGACATTTACAAACACAAATAATTGGTTCAGAAATTATTTTATTAAGTCATTCCCTCTAGCTCCAAACTATCATGGTATTGTTAATGATTTTTATTCCAAATTGTTTGAGGTTCTTGTGTACGTTGGATTAATGAATAAGAAAGGATCTCCAGATATTGAAAACTATGCGATAGAACCTTCAAAATTAGTTATAGAGAATAGGGTTAAGACCCATATTTGTGATATATGTGAGGGGAAATTATATGTTGCAGCCTCAGATGATATTGCCTTTGGTTCAAAGTGTCTCGATTTCTCATGCTCTGGATCATATAGCTTAACTGAGGCATCAAAGCCAAACTACTACCAGCTTGTTTACAATAGAAACCTTTCTCCAAGAATTTATGCCACTGAGCATACTGGGATACTCGAAAGAGGTGATAGGGAGAAGAAGGAATATGATTTTAAAAACAGGCCTAACCATAACTCCCTTAATGCAATTGTGGCTACTTCAACTCTTGAATTAGGGATAGACATAGGTAGCCTAAATACAGCCATAAACAATTCAGTTCCACCTCTGCCATCAAATTTCCTTCAAAGAGTTGGTAGAGCAGGACGATCCTCTGGCTCTGCTCTTATAACAAATTTCTCTCAAAACAAGTCTCATGATTTGTTTTATTTTGAGGAACCTGGGGATATGATGGAAGGTGAGATTGCTACCCCTGGATGTTACCTTGAGGCAAAAGAGATTCTCAATCGACATTTTTTTGCTTTCTGCCTTGATAGCTGGTCTTTAGCGGATCCAAAAAACAATGGCATTCCCGGTAGAGTAATAGCTCTCCAACTTTTAAAGACTAACTTATCGTCTGAAGACTTTATAATTAGCAGGATAATATCTTTCATAAAATCAAATGAGAAGGACCTTCTCAAAAAATTTACAGACTTTTATCTGCCAGAACTTGATGATCATAAGCCTCTTGAGGACTTGAAATCCTTTGTTATTGAAGAAGGGTTTTACATAAGGATTAAAGCGGTATTCTCAAAATTAAAAAGTGAGTACGTTTTTCTGAACGAGAAGCTGAAGGAAGTAGATACACTAATAAAGAGTCTGCCAAATGATGAAGAACGGAGAGAATTGGAGTCAGAGAAAAAATCGTTATGGGGACTTAAACGGATCCTTGATAAAAGATCACTTTTGGAACATATGACTAATGTTGGACTACTCCCAAACTATGCTTTTCCTGAAACCGGAGCTACCCTGAATGCTTGGGTAAAATCAATAAAAGCAAAGGCCAGTGAGGCTATCCCGGTAGATAAGCAGTATGAAATAGTCCGTTCTTCAAAATCTGCAATTCGTGAGTTCGCTCCTGATAATACTTTCTATTCTCAAGGTAATAAATTAAGAATCTCTGGTCTTAATACTTACGATTGGAAAGAAGAAGGAGTCTTACTAAGAAAAAGATTCTGTTCTAACTGCGATCACCTTGCAGATAGTGGGACATCGGATGAGGCAACTTGCCCAAAATGTGGCGACTCATCTTGGTCATCGGACAAGAATCATCATGTTTTTGTAAAACTGAATGGGGTTAAGTCAGTAAATTTCAGAGACAAATCAGCACTTGATGACAGTAGTGATGAGAGAGACTCAAATCTTTATAGAATTAGCCGCCACCTAAGATTTGACTCAAATTCCTTTCAAGGTGCTTGGGGGATGAAAGAAATTCCGTTCGGGATTGAATATGTAAAGAATGTAGATATCACCGAAATTAACCTTGGACTTTCTTCTGTGGTACATGCCAATAAAATTTCTATTAACCAACATGAAGATGTTCCCTTCCACGGATTTATCACATGCAGGCACTGCGGCAAGAGCACCTCAAATATTCATCAAAGGGATTTAAAATTTCATTATGGTTATTGTATCCATAAAGACAAAGAGTATTCAGGCAAGAGCGATGAGGTATTTGAAGAAGTCTATTTATACAGAGAAATTAAGACCGAAGCCTTAAAAATTTTACTCCCAGTACAAGAATTTGATTGCGATGCAACTATAAATATGTTTAAAGCAGGATTAGATCTTGGCCTGAAGAAATATTACAAAGGAAATCCTCAGCATATTTCATTAATCGATTATTCGGAATTTAATTCTAAAAATGGCCGGTTTGATAAATATGTTGTTCTATTTGATAATATCCCAGGTGGCACCGGTTATCTTGAAAAGCTTTTTAGTCCGACTCAATTTAATCTGGTACTCAAGATTGCCTATGCGGGAATTAAAAACTGTAGCTGTCAAAACCTTGGGAAGGATGGATGTTACAGATGTATTTTCTCATATACCAATCAGTATTTTCAAAGTGGTCTAAGTAGAAGAAAAGCCGAATTGCTCTTCAAGAGAATCGTTGATAAGTCAGAGGTCTGGGAGACATATACTTCCGGATTGGGAGCACTAACTAGTAATGGACAAATAGAAGAGAGCGAACTGGAGTTCAGATTTATTAGAAGTCTAAGAAATTATGTTGAATCTCTTAAGAATCCCGTTTTAAAATTTGAGGACTTCATTGAGAACGGTATCGTCAACTATAGATTTAAAATATCATCTGGGAATTATATTTTTTCATATATAATCAGGCCACAGTATGAACTTGGTCCTACGAATGGAGTAAAACTTAGCACTAGATCTGATTTCTACATAACATTAGTTGGTATTGACTTTAACGGAGATTCCCTTGAAGACGAAGATCTGATCTCATCAGTGAGAAGTATTGCTATCTATCTTGATGGTTATACTTATCATGCTACTCAAGACAACTTCAGATTTATTGACGATCTTAAGAGGAGATCCTCTATCAAAGATTCGAAGCACATTTTGAGTTGGACTCTCAGCTGGAACGACATTGAGAAGTTTGATGCTGCTGAGAAACCAAACGATAATAATTCAATAGAGTTCAAACGGGATGAGTTATTTCTTAATCGTGGATTATATAATAATACAATTCGAGCATACCAAAGAATTCCCTATTGGAATGATCTGAAGAGTGACTTATTTGACAGTAAAAACTCTTTCGAACGATTACTGTTTTTGTTAAAAAATCCTCAGGATCCAGATATCTTCAATAAAAAAGTCGCTTTATTTCTGTCTTTGAGACAGCAACAATTTGGAGTTCCTTCAGTAGATGCGAATAAGATAGATGACCTTATTAGTGATTTTAGCAGGATCATTAATAATACTACCATGGCTGAAAACAAAGCGGATGGAAGGTTTTGCATATTTCCCGAACTACCAGAAATATCTGAGGTTATTAAAATGCGAATAGCAATCCAGGTGAGTAACTTAAAGGTTAATTTGGCTCTTCAGTATAATAGTAACCCAAGAGGACTTGAAAAGCAAAAGTGGGAAAGCTTTTGGCAGATATTTAATTTGATTCAGAATTCAATTGAACTATTTGAAGAATCAACATAGCAACTCTCTTTCACTGATAAAACCTATGGATATAAAATACAGATATATAATTAGATGTGATGTAATCTAAATCTTTTTTTATGGACGATCAAATTTGTGAATTCATCAACATTCTGACAGATAATAGGGTCAATATTAAACAGTACACACCCGAATGGATAGGCATCAATGATCCCAGATATGATAATTTCGAATTTAATGAGGATCTGTTGGTCAGAGAAGATTTATTGGAGGAAGAAGAACTGTTGAAGTTTCTTGAATTAGAATTGCCCTTTATCTCCAATGCCATCAGCTGTAAACTTAATGGTTATAGTCAACCTACAGACCTTGAGAACATGCTTGAGGCTGAATTTGAGAAACTTAGAAATTCTATAATCAGTACATATAATGATATTGACAAAAATGAATTAAGAGATATCGCAAAGAAAATAAAAGGCACAAGAAATGAATTGGAGTTGATAATTAGAGCAAGCAGAAAGAACAAACTTCATTTACTTGAGAGATTGATGTCGGTTAAGATAGAATTCTGTGCTGAGGCTATTCGGTTTATTAATTACCCAATTAACGTATTACCCCCTAAAAAGATAGAAACTAAACCAAGGAAGACGCTTGAGAACCTTACCAGCCTAAGCCAAAATGAAATTTCCATTCTTGCATATTACTTAAGAGAACAAGGATATATTGGAAAAGAGATGACGAAAATCGATTATTCAAAACATTTTTCAGCATTAACTGGATTTGCTGCTGAAAAAATCAGGCAAGATTTAAGTCATTTAAGCAATAGATCCAGTAGTGTGGAAAGTGTTGAGTTTCAAGAGAGGGAGTATAAAAGAGTCAAGAGAGCCTTGGATCAAGTAATCGCTGCTATAAAGAAAGATACAGACGTAAAGTTTTCTTCCCCCCTATAATTTGTACCCGTACTTGTACCCCTGATGAACTTTTTTTTCGCCACAATTTTGTGGCATGAAAAAATTAGTTCTTTTTGCTATAGGCCATTCCAGGAATGGTGATAGCGCAGGATTCTTAGAAGAGAAATCTCATAGCGAGACTCTCTCGATGCATTTCTTCCCGAGACACAAAAGTCTAGACATCACATTCAGCCATTGCCTCTATTTCTTGAAGTTGGCTTCTTCTAGGTCCAATGGATTAGCCCGGCTGATTGCCATGGCCATACGTAATGAATATCTAATAGTGGACCAAGCTTTAGCAAATCAATTTTTAGTGTCATTTAATAACAGATTGCTATGAAAGATGATATAAAAAAATTCAAGGATCAATTAATTGATACCATGACTAAAGCATTTGAGACAGATGGGCAATTTATTGCCACAGTATTCTTCCTGAACCAAAATGATGATCTTTTAATAACAGTCATCCCTGGTGCTTTAATGGCAACTAACAGTGGTAAGGATTCATTGGCTTGCTTTATAAAAGAAAAGTGCAAGGATTCTAATATGAAAGCAGTTGCAATTATCATGGAAATTAATATCAAAGACCATAACAACATAAAAATCGGAGATGGAATTATGTTGATTGTATCGAGCAGGGAGGGTGATGATGTGACGATATTTAATGTGGACTGCATCCATAAAAAAGTACTAGAGCAGTACCCAACTAATTTACCTGGTACCAGTTTCAAGGGCAGGTTCTCAGGTTTCTTTAATAAAACAAATAATTAAATACAAAGGTATTATGACAAAAGATAAATTTCTATTAAACCAAATTTCCGAATGCTGCGAGGAGTATCGTATGTATGGAAACTGTACAAAAGCCTTTACGATTTTATATGATGATGGCAACACTAAATCCATTGGGACAAGCTTTCAAAGTCCAAGAGACAAGAAGCAATTTAACTACTTTATGCGAATGATTTGCACCAACCCAAGGGTCATTGCTTGCACATTTGCTTCTGAGGTTTGGATATCAGAACCTGCTGAAAAGGAAAATAAACGGCCATCTGAATGTGGAGATCGAAAAGAGATGATCATGCTAGTTTATTCTACTCGGGACAATGAGCAGAAAATGTATCTCTATAAACCTGATAAAAATGGAAACCTAGTGCTTGAACATGAAAGCGGTGAACACTTCGGTAGGTTCTGCAATCCATTTAGTGAGCCAATTCTTACAAGTGCCGAGAAGGATAAAAAAATTGAGGATTTTCAACATGAGATTCGTGAAGCTTTGTGTCGAACATGTGAAGATTTAAAATCTACTGGTCATATGCTTATTTTCTTAACAGATACCAAAGAACAAGTATGTGTTCAACAGATTTCTGAAGAGAAGTGGGAAGAGCGAGAATGGTTGTTAAGGTTACTCCGGGAAAAAAGTCAAGAGTTGGAAACAATGGCAATTGTTGTGGCCTTCCCTGAAGGAAAGGATCTTTTCAAAATCGTTCTTCTTACAAGAGCGTTCCATGAAGAATTCATATATAAGATAAGCTATCCGGATTATTCATTGGAGTATATAGGCAAACAACCATACGAAGGAGAATTTTCCGGAATATTTCAAATCAAAAAGTTTTAAATAGCTATGAAAAAGAATAACAAAATATCAATTGAGCAATTACAAAAAGAATTGGAATTCCTTAACACAAAGGAATTCCAAGTTCAGATTATAAATCTCTGGGAAGAATATCAAGACCTTAATATACCTGGATTTATTCAATGTTTTGTTGACAGTGTTTATAAAGGATTCCTTTCCGGATATCCAAGATTTAAGAAAGGACGGGTAAAGAAATCAACTTTTTTATGTCCTGATATGGATATCCCTTTAAATCTAAAATCTAATGAAGAGGAAGCCTTTGCTCTGGTCCAATTTCATTGGGCGGCAACTCAAACCTATTATAGAGTTGCTCTAAGATATATAAGGGGATATCATATTGAATGGGACCTTACTTTCAAGAATTAGGTAATGAGAATCGGATTGAAAGACCAAAAAAGGGACTCCAGATAGAATAAAGATCATTAATATAAAATTTAAAATAAGAATTATGAAGATAAAAGGTAAACAAGGCATTTCGGATAATTCTCCAGAAGAATTTAATGCCATTTCGAATCATACAAAAAAATCGTTTGAAACTGAAAACGATGAGTACACTATAGCACTGAAAAATGCAGAATTGGAACTTTCAAAAATTAGTGAAGACGAATGGGATTATGACATTCGGAAACGGGAAATCGAAGGTCTAAAAAGAAAAGAAAGATATCGTAAAGTTGAAGGTTATCTAGGTGATGATATGTGGTTACTTCGTGATATGTTATATGAACCAATGGGATTACTTGACCTGCAATACATCTATCACTTTGAAGAATTCCTCATCACCGCTACCCACTGTGGTGATTATGTTGAGGTTAAGGTATATCTCGAATGTGAGTATTATGATAAAAAGAATTATAAATTATTAGGGACTAATATTGATGAATTGAGATTATTAGGTACTGCACAAAATGACCCTGAGAAAGTCCATGAAATAATGACATACTGGAGGGAAGTCGGAGATGCCTATGACCATTATAAATAAGGAGTTACACCATGAATAAGGCACTATATTTTCCAATATTTGTTAATGATTTTGAGGAAGTCCAATTAACAAAACTCAAAAGATTGTTCGGCATAAAGGGTTATGGAATATTTACATTTCTTCGTACAAAATTGCAGGATGTGGACAATTATGAATATCCTCTTACAATGGTCTCGGATCTTTCATATATGGCGGGAATATCTGAGAATGAAATGCTTGAGGTTATAAAGAATTCAGGTTTGTTTGTTGTTGCTAATGGCTATTTTAGTTGTCCTCTATTAGATGAAGCTTTGAACAGGCACAATGGTATTAAAGAGAAGAAATCTGAGCAGGGTAAAAAAGGTGGCATTGCCAGGATGTCTACTTTGACAACCGAAGAGCGAAAAGCTTTAAGTCTTAAGGGTGTCGAGGCAAGAAAGAACAAACAACCAGCTCAACCAGCAACAAAATTGGAAACAAAATCAATCGTTGGTTTCGCTGGTGTGGTTCAACCAGCAAACGCTGGTTCGCAACCAAACAATGAAATTGAAACAGATATTGAAAAGGAAATAGAGAAAGGAAAGGAAACTGAAAGTGATAAAGAAAAAGATATCGATTTCGAAAAGAAAAAATTATCTTCTTTTCCGGGTTTCGAATTGGCTAAAGAAGTTGAGAATTATTTAAAATCACAGTCCAAATTTTTTTATGGCAAAAATCAAAATGCCTGTTCAAGGTTATATGAAAGATATCGTGTTGAACAAACAGATACCAAAATAAATTCAATATGGGCGTTTGAGAAAGTATTGTACTACTTCCTTTTATGTATGACTAATACGCATAATGTCCAAGACCTAAATCAACGTCTTTCTCAAGGTAATTTATCAATAAACGTTGCTGATATTTATTATACAGTTAAATTGATAACCAGTAAGCAGGAAATAAATGATGATTATAGAAAAGCTGTGATTAGTGTCATAGGTAACTCCACCAATGAAAATCAATAAGTGGACACTAAAGTGTTAGTATTGTGTAAATGTTCTATAATGCCTTATTATAGTGCCAATAATGGTGGTAATATTACCTTGAGTGTAGGTTTCCAAGTGTTATGAAATGATGATATAATGCAGGTCTGAACGCTGATCATGACAAGTCCAATAAAGAAAACCTTCTGTTTTGTGCCCCCTACATCAGTATTTTATGTTGGTTATAACGAATACTGAAAATTTTTATACCAAATTTCTATAAGAAAGAATGGTTCAATGCAAAATTTATTCGAAGTTCTTGCAGGTAATTCGGGCTTAATTAATGATGAGAATAGTCGATTCTTCACATACAGGCCACTCAGTTACTACAAACCTTTGAAAAGTTCCTCTAATGGAATATTATGATATTCAGTAATTTTTAACAATGAAAAGGAATTCCAATATACACTCCCTAATTCAATAGCGTTGTAAGAATTCCGGGACAGACCAATATTTTTCGCCATTTGGATATAACCAATTTTCTTATTAGATCTTAACAGTTTTATCCTATTTCCAATCTCTTTCAGTAATTCTTGATGTTCTGGTCTTATTGATTTTGGCTTCATGATATAAGTATATATGTAAAATTAAAAAATATTGCCCAATAATTTGGGCTAGACACTTTTCTTTTTAACTTTGCCCAATATAATGGGCATTACATGAAAATAAAAAGGAAGTTTTTACATGAATTCTTTACAATTGACTGGGAGAGTCCTGACAGGTATATGATACTAATAGAGACTGTAGATGATCAACCTGTCTCTGTATATTATATTAAAATTCCCCCAGCATTTTTAAAATGCACTTATTATCCATACATTCAGAACTAAAGTTAAAAACTGTGTCAATTTTAGGGTATACTTCAATTTGATACAGATTTCAAAGCAAAAACGCCATAAAACAGCCAGAACGTATTAATAATAGTGTAACGCTAAAAATGATACACATGGAAGCAATTATTTATTCAAGAGTAAGCAGCCTGTCTCAGGATTATGAACGACAGCTTATAAATCTCAAAACTGCTGCTCAGGAAAAGGGATGGCATGTCAGAAGAACCTTCCAGGAGAAAATTTCCGGAACCATTAAATCCGGATCCAGAACTGAGTTTAAAACCTTGATGGATTATATTGATAAAACTCCAGTTCAGGTTGTCATGGTGTCGGAAATCTCCCGCCTGGGCAGGAGAGTGGTCGATGTACTGAACTTTGTGGAACTGCTTCATGAAAAAGGGATTGCACTGTATATCCAACAGTTTAATATGCTCACCATGGAGAATGGCAAGGAGAATCCAGTTGCGAAAATGTTGCTACAGATGTTGAGTATTGGAGCCGAAATGGAAAATTCCCAACGAAAAATCCGGCAATTTGAGGGGATTCAGCTTGCCAAGCTGAGGCAAATCTATGCTGGCCGCAAAAAAGGTTCAAAAAGTTCTCATACAAAATTGATGTCTAAATACAAGAATGTTGTTGATCTTCTTGATAAGAGTGATCTTTCAATGAGGAGGATAGCAGGAATAACCGGCCATTCTATTAACACAATACGAAAAATCAAACAACTCAGAATTATTGTGTGAGAATATCCGGATTAACCATTTTAATTGGTCAGCAACAGTGTAATAATCAACTTTATTGTATATTTATTCTGGATAAAAGGATTTAGGCAATTAAAATGGAACAAGAACCACAGGTATTCATGGTGGAGAACATTATTCCTCATTACTATGAGTCTATTAAGTTCTCAGAAAAGTATACAATAGTGCTTTTAAAAGCATCAGAAAGATCAACTCTTACAAATCTTGAAGACAATCATAATTTCAGAATCGTTGAAGCTTCAAGATCTGAAGTTGAGAATTTACATCAGGGTCATTTTTTCTTTTATAACGAAGAAGTATTTGAGAATGCAAACAAAAGTCCAATAGCAAAACGGCATATATATTATAATAACCTACTAAGAGGTAGATTAATTAAGAAACAACTTAATATAGAGTCAGAATCTTTACCAGTAATAATCTCTGAAGTACACTCTTACCATATTAATGTAGGGCATGGCAATTGCTCAATTTTAGTAATAAATGAATCTGGGTCCATTAAAATCTGGATGATTGACTGTTCTGAATATGACTATTTAAATCATCGGAATTATAGTGGCAATATTCAAACCTGCTTTTCGTATATCCAGGATAAGTTCTCCCTGAAAAGACTTGTTATTAACAAATTTTTCCTTACTCATTCACACTATGATCATTATTCGGGAATCAGTAGGTTAATAGATCATAGCAATATTACATCTGATACAATCTTCTTTCTTAACAGCCACTATTCCATGCCAAGTGAGAATTACAATCGGTTATTAAGAAAGATATTGCTATTAAGATGCAAAATAGTTGAACCCTTGTCATCATTTTTGACAAATGAAATCCAGATATGGCATCCCGAAAAAAGAACTATAAAGACTCGTAGTAGAGCATATCTAAATCAAGATGTACAAGTTGAGCCAAATCCAAACAACTCTTCATCAGTTCTTTATTTCAGGTTGGGTGGAAAGTCCATTTTATTTCCCGGGGACATTGAAACTGAACGGTGGAACACAATCCATCATTGTCACCCTCACTTAAAGAGATCAAATTATTATATGATTTCTCATCATGGAAGTTTAAATGGACATTTAAGGGATCAGTGCCCTGTTAACATGCGAATTACTAATATGTCCAAATGTCTTCTAAAAACATCCACCCCAGTACTTATGGGTCGAAATGGTGCTTATAATGGGATTTACTCACTACAAGTACTAAGGGATTTTCCACAACTAATTTACTCCGAAAAAAATCCTCAAAACCACGAAGCGAAATTTCTGCAGATTGACTGGCAAACAAATCAATATACTTGGTTCTTATAGCTTGCCCCAATTCAACATTAGTGATAAATGTCCATGAGAAAATTCCGAACCTCAATTATTTCTCAAAAATCTCACTATATTTCTGTTCGATCTGATTAATCTCCTCTGAAGTCAGATCTTTGAACTCCTTATCCTGTGCTCTCTTAGATAGGGAGCCATTGTTTTGTTCAAGAAATCGTATCAACATGGCCACCATTTTGTCAGGCATTTCAAAGTTATTATCGAGCCAAGTTTTCATTTCATCATATTTCTTGAGATATTCAACCTCATTTGGTATAATATTTTCAATAGTCCTCTTTACACATTCAAAAATGAATTCCGATTGTAATGTTGCATCGAAATATTTATAATAGTCAATAGTCTTATTCAATATTTCCACATTATGGCTTTCTGTTTCTTTCCATTCAATAAACTCCAGAATTGGCTGGGAATAGGCCTCAAGAACTTTTCGATAATCATCAATTCTTTCAAGAATGGCGGCAGATATTGGAAATATAATGCCTTGTGGAGTAAAACCCAGCTTTGCAAGAATATGGTGAAGCAAGTAACGATGTATTCTGCCATTCCCGTCTACAAATGGATGTATAAAAACAAATCCGAAGGCTATAATTGTTGCAGAGAGCACAGGATTGAATTTAGACTTTTCAAGTAAGGTTGACGTTGACAGCAATCCGTTAATTAATTTTTCTAAATCATCCCATCTGGCTGACAGATGTTCAGGTATAGGCTCCCCGGTACTCCGATCATGTTCTCCGACAAATCCGCCCTCAGTTCTCAACCCCATTTTAACAAACCTATTGTTTTCAATTACAATTTGCTGGAGTCTGACCAATTCCTGAATTGATAGCTCTTTTGTTCCAGCCTGGCCGATCACTTTACCCCACCGACTTGCCCTTAGATGAGAAGGAGTCTCTCCTTCAATACTGAACGAAGCTTTCGAGTCTTTGAGTAATAAAAATGCCGAGGTCCTAAGCAGAATATCTTTATGCACATCGCTGATTACCTTGGTCGTTTTTCCGGAAAGATCTTCTTTAATAAAATTCTCAAGTTTAGGAGTCTTGGAAACCAACGGACAGAAATCTATTGTACCCGGAAGATTATTAAGAATACGATGACGGTTAGAGTTTATACCTTTGCTTGTTGCATACTGCAGCTTTTCATCAACTAATGGCACATAGTTCCCCTCTTTTAAATCCGGAATATCAAGAACAACTTGTAATAGCCATTCATATAAGA
>ERZ1645192.2843-NODE-2843-length-14269-cov-4.060152_pt1 | contig 14269 bp, 13 predicted proteins | sample MGYA00575354_ERZ1645192 | MGnify/ENA primary metagenome ERZ1645192 (study PRJEB40844, sample SAMN11349763) | freshwater sediment metagenome | isolation source: river sediment | host: Sediment | place: India: Faizupur Khadar , New Delhi | collected 2017-02-21 ... | reverse complement strand
CAGAGGTTTGGAGAAATGGAAGTCTGGGCATTAGAATCTCACAGTGCTCCATATGCACTTCAAGAGATGCTTACTATTAAGTCAGACGATATTAAAGGTAGGGCGTCTGCGTACAAGGCAATTATCCATGGAGATAAAATTGAGAATGTAAATGTACCAGAATCTTTCAAGGTACTAGTCAAGGAGCTTAATGCTCTTTGCTTAAATATTGATTTAATTTCAAATAAGACAGAAGAGGAGGTTGCTCAAAATGAAGAAGAATAGAAATAAATTTGATAGCTTTGATGTCTTAAAGGTTACTCTGGCATCTCCAGACCAAGTGCTTAATTGGTCATATGGGGAAGTTACAAAGGCAGAGACAATCAATTATCGAACTTTCAGAGCTGAGCCAGACGGTCTTTTTTGTGAAAAGATATTTGGTCCAACAAAAAACTATGAATGCTATTGTGGAAAATACAAAAAGATACGATATAAGGGAATTGTTTGTGACAAGTGTGGTGTTGAGGTTACGACATCTGATGTAAGAAGAGAAAGAATGGGTCATATTGACCTTGCTATCCCAGTTGCACATGTTTGGTTTGCTTTTGGGATACCAAACAAGATGTCAATAATACTTGATATTTCTCACAAAAAGATACTCTCAGTTGTATACTACACAAGATACGCAATAATCACTGTAGATGAGGAGAGAAGAGGGGAAATGATGGAGAAAGCACTTGCTCTTAAGGGTGATGAAATTGAGAAATTACACAAAGAATTAGATGAAGAGCTTAAAATCACCACAGAGACATTTGATATGGAGATTAAGGATTTGAAGAAATCAAAAGACAAGGGATTGGATTTAAAAGTAAGCCAGACTGAGCATAAGAGAAAACAGACATTGGCAAAAGTGAGAAGAGATTATGCAGAGAAAGAAGAGCAGATAGAAACTTTCTACTCAAAGCTTTTCCAAACAATAGAAAAAATTGCGGTTGGTGCCGTAATCTCTGAGGATGAGTATTCAGATTTGAGTGAAAGAGATTTAGTCTTTTTTGAGGCGATGATGGGTGCAGAGGCAATTGAGAAATTGTTACAAAATCTTGACATTGAAGGTGAATTGCAAAAATTAAGAATTAGAATTGAGAAGGAAAAAGGAGAAAAGAAATTAGCAACAATAAGGAGAATTCAGTATCTTGAGGGTTTTATCAAAAATGGTATTAAACCAGAATGGATGGTTATTAGAACACTTCCAGTTTTACCTCCTGAATTAAGGCCCATTATTCCTCTATCAGGTGGTAAGTTCGCAACTTCTGACCTTAACGATCTTTATAGAAGAATAATCAATAGAAACAATAGGTTGAAAAAGTTGATAGAAATTGGTGCACCTGATGTAATCTTAAGAAACGAGAAAAGGATGCTTCAGGAATCTGTTGACGCGTTAATAGATAACTCCCATAGGCCTTCTAAGCCTATGATGAATAGTAAGAGATTACCTTATCAATCATTGACGGATGACCTAAGAGGAAAGAAGGGAATTTTTAGAAAGAACTTGCTAGGAAAGAGAGTTGACTATTCTGGAAGAGCTGTTATCGATGGAGACCCAAGTCTTAAATTCGATCAGTGTGGTATACCAAAATCAGTAGCTCTTGAAATGTTTAAACCATTTGTTATTTACAAATTGCTTGATAAGGAATTAGCTCCAAATGTAAGAGTTGCTAAGGATATGTTAGAAGAAGAGACAGATATTATTTGGGACTTACTAGAAGAAGTAATTAAGAACAAGCCTGTATTACTAAATAGGGCACCTACTCTTCATAAGTATAGTGTTCAAGCTTTCTATCCTCGACTTGTTGAAGGAGAGGCAATCAGGATTCATCCGTTAGTATGTAAGGCATTTAATGCAGACTTCGATGGAGACCAAATGGCTGTCCATATTCTTCTCACTGATGAAGCAATAGAGGAGGCAAAAAAGGAAATGATGTCTTCCCTAAACATTGTAAATATTTCTAATGGTCAGGTATTAGCATCTCCAGCAAAAGATATGTTAATTGGTTTCTATTTGATGACCGATTTGGTTGAATCAAAGAATCCAAGGATATTTGCTACAAGTGATTATGCGATTAAAGCATATGAGAGAGATGACATATCAATAAATGAAGAAATTCTTGTTGGAATTAAAGGTGAGGCAATAAAAACTTCTGTAGGGAGAGTCATTTTTAACAGTATCCTTCCAGAAGATTATCCATTTATCAATGAGAGAATTGATAATAGAGGGATTAAGAAAATAATCGATAGAATCAAGAGTTCTTCTGACTTATCAGTAGTTGTTGAACTTCTTGATAATATGAAAACATTAGGATTTAAATTTGCAACAGATTTAGCTTTCTCATTTGCAATGGAAGATTGTCAGGTTGATTTTGATATTAAATCTGAGATTAAAAAGATTGAAGAAAAAGATGAGCAGTTATTAGATAACTATCTTCAGGGCTTGATTACCAAGAAGGAGAAGGTAAATATCTCAACAAATATGTGGGATGATTTTGCCGATGAATTGGCAGAAATGGCTTGGAACAAACTTCCGAAAGAAAATTCAATTTACCAAATGGTTGAATCTGGGGGTAATGGAGGAAAAATTCAGGCAAGACAGGTACTCACCATTAAAGGAGTTGTTAGAGACTCAAGAGGGAATCTTGTTGCAATGCCTATTAAAAGTAACTATAGAGATGGTTTAAGTGCTTTTGAGTATTTTGTAGCTGCAAACGGAGGTCGAAAGGGTATTGCAGACAGATCTCTAAAGACATCTTCATCTGGGTATTTGACAAGGAAGCTTGTTGATGTTGCCCACGATGTCATAATTAGACATGATGATTGTGGCTATGAGGGAGAAGGTCTTGGCATTTGGAAATCTGATGATAGAAGAATTGATTTCAAGGACAGGATTTTTGGAAGGGTTCTAGCTAAGGACCTAATTATAGGAAAGAAAACTTTAGCAAAGAGGAACGAAATTATTACTCAAGAGATTGCAGATCAAATTGAAGAGGCAGGAATTGAAGAGGTATTTGTGAGAACTCCTTTACTTTGTAAGTTCCCTTTGGGAATGTGTAAGAAGTGCTATGGTTACAATCTTGAGAATAATAGAGAGATAGATATGGGAAGAGCTGTTGGAGTAATTGCTGCCCAATCAATTGGAGAGCCAGGCACTCAGATGACTATGCAAACATTCCATAAAGGAGGAGTTCAGAAGATTGATATAACTCAGGGACTACCTAGAATTGAAGAATTGTTTGAAGCAAGAACACCGAAAGCAGAAGCAGAAATGGCGTCAATTGATGGTAAGGTACATATAGAATTAGCCGAAGATGATTCTTCGACAATTATTATCTCTGGAGAGAAAAAGATGGAGAGATATTATATTGTTTCTAAAGCTAAGAAATTACTAATCGAAGACAAGCAAGAAGTAAAAGTTGGTCAGGCAATGTTCATTGATTCTGAGCAAGTAGAGAGACAGGCTCCTTTTGATGGAACGGTGTCTCTAGAGGGAGGTATTCTTACAATAAATGGAAGGATGAAAGCGGAAGAGACAATCTATGTCTTGCCTGGGATGGAAATTTTAGTAGAAGAGGGTGCAGAAGTAAAAGCTGGGACACAGTTAACAGAGGGTTCGTTGGATCCAAAGAAATTAGCTGATGTTGCAGATATCCTTACTTCTCAAAAATATATTTTAGATGAGGTACAAAAGGTATTTAATGCACAGGGTGTTCCAATTGATGATATTCACATTGAGATAATATTGAGACAGATGACAAGACTTGGAAGAGTCTTAGATTCTGGTGACTCTGATTATTTAGTAGGCTCATCAGTAAATAGATTTATGGCTGCATTGAAAAATGAGCTTCTTGTTAAAGATGGGAAAAATAAGGCTTTAGTTGTTCCAAAGTTATATGGGATTAAGACCTCATCATTAAATACGGAAAGCTTCCTTTCAGCTATCTCGTTCCAAGAGCAGGTTAGAGTTCTAACAAATGCTGCTATTATAGGAAAGACTGATTACCTAAGAGGAATGAAAGAGAATGTCATTATTGGCAAACTAATTCCTGTAGGAGAGAGGGCCGAGATTAAAAATGTTAATGAGCTGGAAGAGCTTCATGTTTAATTGATTTTGTTATATAATACACACCATGCCAACAATAAACCAATTAGTAAGAAAACCTAGAAAATCTGCAAAGAAGAAAGCCAAGCATATTCAACTTGCTAGGAACTTTAATCCTTTGAAGAATAGATATAAGAAAATACCAAACCCATTCAAGAGAGGGGTGTGTCTGCAAGTAAAGACAATGACACCAAAAAAACCTAACTCTGCACTTCGAAAAGTTGCCAGGGTAAGAATGTCTAATGGTATGGAGGTTACTGCATATATTCCAGGAGAAGGTCATAATCTTCAAGAGCACTCAGTTGTTCTTTTAAAGGCTGGAAGAAAAAGAGACTTGCCAGGTGTTAAATACATTATTGTAAGAGGAAAGTACGATACGGCAGGAGTAAAGGGAAGAAAGAAGGCAAGATCTAAATATGGCGTTAAGAAAGAAGACGCTGAGAAGTAGTTTTTAATTAAAAGATATTAATATGAGAGGTAAAAGAGCAAAAAGAAGAAGTTTAAAATTAGATAGGAAATATTCAAACCCAATTATTGCAAGATTTATTACTAAGGTAATGCAAGATGGGAAAAAGAGTCTCGCTGAGGATTTAGTATATAGTGCAATTGAGAAAGCATCAAAAATTGTCAAAGAAGATGATATTGTTATATTTGTAAATAAAGCAATTGATAATGTCAGACCTGCACTAGAGATTAAAGCAAGAAGGGTTGGAGGAGCTAACTACCAGGTACCTATGCCAGTATCACCAAGAAGGCAAGAGACATTGGCAGTAAGATGGATTGTAGAGGCCTCAAGGAAAAAGACAGGAAAGTCTTTTGATGAAACACTATGTGATCAACTAGTAGATGCATACAAAGGAGAAGGAGATGCAGTTAGAAAGAAGGAAGATACGGAGAAGATGGCTGAAGCAAACAAAGCCTTTGCACATTTCCGATGGTAATATTTAGAATAGTAGGATTAGAGAGAGAGGTTTAATAGCCTCTCTTTTTTATTTTGTGCTTTCAATTCTCTCCCAACCACTTTTGGGCATATCTTTTCTGAGGATAATTCTCTCCCAGAAAATCCTTATCCATGTTAAAAGCCTTACTGGGAATAGTAAAAGTGACCAAAAGAATTCCTTGGCATTCTTCGCATATCTTAATACAAATCCAGCATATCCCAATTCAATACCAAAACTTCTAGATTGCTTGTCCTTTTTAAATATACCCATCCGTTTTAATTGTGAAAATCCACCAAGAGATCTTACTTTTTGCTTCATATAGTCCTTTAAGCTTCTTGGATACTTAACAAAACACATTGCTTTTGGGGCATATGCAATTTCCATTCCTAGGTTTCTAATATAGTAAGACATGTATGCATCATCAGACAGGGTGTTACTTGGTAATTTAATATTCAGGTTTCTTACCGCCATAATATATCCACTCATAGGGAAGAAATTCTCTTTACTCATATAATAATCCTTCCCATTAACCAGATTCATAGTTTTTGTTCTTCTATCATGTGCAGAATCTGAAAGCAGATGTCCCCAATATCCAAAAATATTGTTCCTATCATCACTAGAAACGGGTCTTCCACTAACTCCACCAACTTTTTTGTTTTCAAATGGTTCTAGTAATTTTAAAACACTGTTTTTTTCAAAATAAGTATCTCCATCAGTTAATATTAGTATGTCTCCTTTTGCTTTCTTGAAAGCCATTCTTAAGGCATATGGTTTCCCTTTCTTAGGATCTTTAATTTGAATATATCTTTTACCTAGCTTGTATTTGTTTGCTTCTTTTCTTCCTGCAATTAATGTTGCAGAATCAGGGGAGACTTGGATAATTTCAAAATCATTAGGAATACCAGAATATTTCTTATTAACAATACAGGAAATACATCTTCCAATGGTTTTAGGTTCTTTAAATGAAGCGATGATTACACTAATCATTTAGTTGTTTAATAAATCTATTCAGAAGTGGCCTCAGTTTCCTCTGGAACGGTTTCTTCCGTAGAGACCTCTTCTGTAGTTGTACTCTCAGTAGGAGTTGTGATTATTTCTTCTTGCAGGTCAGAAATTGTGACAACAGTTGCATTCTTAAGGTCCTCATTTATTAAAGATATGTTCTTGGGAATCTCCAACTCGTTTACAGAAATTGATTGACCAGGATGTTCTAATTTAGAAATATCAACTTTAATTGATGGAATAAGATCATTAACCTTACATCTTACCTCAATCGAATCCAAAACCTCGACAAGTACGCCTAGATTATTTTTTACTGCTGGTGAAATTCCAACGATTTCAAATGGGATAGAGAATACCATATCTTTACTCTCGTCTATTTCAAAAAAAGCTATATGTCTTAATTCATCTGTTACAGGATTCATATCTACCTCTTTAACAATTACTTTAAAGCTTTTACCATCAAGTTCAGCATCTAGAATTGTTGTTGAAGTCGCATTCCTGAGAATCTGTTTTGCTGTTGAAGTATCTAACATAATGCTTTTTGATTCAGTTTTTGCATTGTAAACAACAGCTGGTATGAATCCGTCCTTTAGCAATATTTTGTTCTTCTTACCACTTAAGTCCCTCTCGAGAAATTTGATTTTTTCCATAATGTGAGGAGTATACCAGATAAATTAACTTTCATCAAGATTTCCTAGGCTTGTAGATTGGAGAACATTATAATAAAAATCTTTAACCTCATATAGCATGTTCACGCCAGTAATTAATACAGTTTTAATATTTCTTTTAAGTTTAATTAATCCTTTTGTTTTCCTTATTCTGTGAAATGCATGCCAATGAGATATGACCATATCCTTAATTTCTTCCCCACAACTAAGTTCAATTAATAGCATAATTGCCTTCTTGGTCCTTTCCCATTCTAGTGGTGAGTAGGAGCAATTGAATTCCGTTAGGCCATATCTTGATATTGCGATGAATTGGTAAGGAGGTAATACTTCTTTATCTTCATCAGGTATTCTTCGATTGTTTTGAAGGAGAGCAACATTACTTCCATCATCAAGGGTGTATTCTTCGAAATATCTAGGATATTCAGTTAATACCTTGTCAGTTATTTGCTGATTAAATTCTTCTATTGGCAAATCCAAAACCTCACAACTTTGTTCAATCTCTTTTTCCATAGTAGAAAAGTATATCATTATTTTCTAATAAAAGGGATTTAAAGTTTGATAGATACTCCTAAATAATAAGCACTTGACAGTAAGGTCTGCTCATAATATACTTAGCAGATAAACTAACTATCTGCTAAGGTGGAATTAACGGAAAGACAAAAAGAAATATTAAGTGCAGTCATCCGCGAATTTATGGAGGAAGCAGGAGAGGTTGGCTCTTTATCGCTCGTTGAAAAATATAATCTTGGTGTAAGCTCTGCAACTATCAGAAATGAAATGGTAAAGCTTATGAGGTTCGGTTTGTTAGAAAAAAGTCACATATCTTCAGGAAGACTTCCTACCGATCAGGCTATCAGATTGTATGTGACAAATTTTCTAGGGAGAAGAGAATTAAACCCTATGGTAAGCATAGAAATAAGACAAGGAATACATAGGGATAGGTTTGATAAGGATGTTGTAATTAAGTCTATATTAGATATTTTATCAAAAGAAACTGAGAGTTTGGTATTTCTTATACTTGATGATCAGATTAGGTATTTTGGAGTGTCTCAGCTCTTTAAATATTCAGAATTTGGAGACAATATTGAGAAGTTAAAGAAGGTGATTAATATCGTTGAAGATGAAAATTACCTAAGAAATATGGTAAGTAAATTTACAAATTCAGGAGTGTCTCTTCTGATTGGTGAAGAATCTGGGGTTAAGGAGTTTACCGACTGTGCGATTGCTTTCATCAAGATTCCTTTTTGGGATCAAGACCAAGCATATGTAGGAGTAATTGGCTCGAAGAGGATGGATTACACTGTAGTTATTCCTGCCCTAAATGAGGTTAGAGACGCATTACAGACATCTATGTCTGGATGGAGATAAATTCAATTTAGCTGTTATTTATGAGTAAGGGAAAAAATATTGAGGATACAAATCTGCAAAAATACAAGAAACAAATTGCCGAATTGGTGGCCACTATAGATAGGGTAGAAGATGAGAAACTAGTTGTAGAAAACCAATTAAAGAAAGCACTAGCTGATTACCATAACTTGACTGCAAGTATGGGGAAAAGACAAGCTTTAAGCTTTTTTAATTTGAAGAAGGAGTTATGTGAGGAATTTATACCAATTCTTGATGCTATGGCATTGAGTATTGAAAGTGGAAAGACTCTGAAATTAGATGAGAAAGAAAAAGCATGGTTTGATGGTGTTGTTGGAATATTTGAATCAATGAAAAAGTCATTAGAGAGTATAGGTTTAAAAACATATCTTCCAAAAGTAGGAGATATGTTTGATACATCTATACATGAAGTTTTAGCTACTTCACAAGGAGGAGAGCCGGGGAAAATCACATCGGTGATTCAGCCTGGATATTCTCTTGATGACTTAGTTATTCGAACTTCTAAAGTAATTGTGTCTAAATAATTGAATTAATTTTTAATAATAAAATATATGTCAAAAATAATAGGAATAGACCTAGGAACAACAAACTCCGTTATGGCATTTATGGAGGGTGGAAAACCAAATATAATCCCTAATGCTCAGGGAAGTAGACTTACCCCTTCAGTTGTCGCGCAAGATGAAAAGGGGGAGATATTGGTTGGAACTCCTGCAAAAAATCAATCAGTCATTAATCCAGAAGGTACGATTTATTCTGTGAAAAGATTGATAGGTAGAAGTTGGGATGATCCTGAGGTTAAAAGAGATGTTAAAACATTGCCTTTTGAAATGAGGAAAGCTTCAAATGGTGGTGTAGAAGTCAAAATGGGAGATAAGTGGTATACACCACAAGAGATTTCTGCAAAGGTTCTTGCAAAGATGAAGAAAGATGCAGAGGAGTATTTAGGCCAAGATGTAAAGGAAGCAGTAATTACTGTGCCCGCATATTTTGATGACTCCCAAAGACAAGCAACAAAAGATGCTGGAAAGATTGCTGGTTTAGAGGTTAAAAGAATTGTAAACGAGCCTACGGCAGCAGCTTTAGCATATGGTCTGGATGACAAAAAAGACCAAAAAATCGCGGTCTTTGACTTAGGTGGAGGAACATTTGATATCTCTATTTTGGAAATGGGAGATGGAGTATTTGAAGTTCTTTCCACAAATGGTGATACACATCTTGGAGGGGATGACTTTGACCAAGTCATTATTAATTACCTAGCGGGTGAATTTGAAAAGAAGGAGAATATGGATTTACGAAATGATAGAACAGGTCTTCAAAGGTTAAGAGAAGCGGCAGAGAAAGCAAAAATAGAGTTATCTACTTCGGAGGAGACTGAGATAAATATTCCTTACATTACCGCTACGGATAAAGGACCAAAGCATCTAAAGGAAAAATTAACAAGATCTCAGCTTGAGAAATTGACAGCTGAGTTAATTGAGAAGACAGTTAAACCATGTGAGAAAGCTCTTAAGGATGCCCATCTTGATAAGAAGGATATAGATGAAGTTCTATTGGTTGGTGGAATGACAAGAATGCCTGCTGTAGTTAAAAAGGTTAAGGAAATATTCGAGAAAGAGCCAAATAAGGGGGTAAATCCTGATGAAGTAGTAGCACAAGGAGCTGCAATACAGGCTGGAGTTTTGGGTGGAGACATTAAGGATATTACTCTTTTAGATGTTACACCATTATCTCTTGGACTAGAGACCTTGGGAGGTGTATTTACCAAGTTAATTGAAAGGAACACTACAATTCCCGTTGAGAAAAAGCAAATTTTCTCCACAGCGGCTGATAATCAACCTGGCGTAGAGATTCATGTACTTCAGGGAGAAAGGGAAATGGCTGCAGACAACAAGACTTTAGGTAGATTCCTTCTTGAGGGTATTTTACCAGCACCAAGAGGAGTTCCCCAAATTGAAGTAACATTCTCCATAGATGCAAATGGTATTTTAAATGTGAAAGCGGTAGATTTAGGTACCAAAAAAGAACAGAAGATAACAATTACTGCATCTACAGGATTGAAAGAAGAGGAGATAAACAGAATGGTTGAGGAAGCTGAAAAGAATGCAGAAGAAGATAAAAAGAAGAAGGAGAGAGCCGAGAAGAGGAATAATGCAGATACGGTAGCTTTCAGTGCGGAGAAGCTTATAGATGAAAATAAGGATAAGGTTTCTGAAGAAGAGCAAAAGAGCCTTAAAGAGAAAGCTCAAGCCCTTAAGGAGCTGATATCAAAGGATGATTTTGATGTTGAGGAGGTTGAAAAGAAGACCGAAGAGTTAGAGAAAGAGATGCAAGAAATTGGGAAAAAGATCTATGAAGCAGCCGCAAAGGAAGCATCTTCTAGCGAAGAGAAAAAAGACGAAAAAGGGGAGAAAAAAGAAGAGGAAGCAAAAGAGGGAGAGGTTGTTGAATAATAATTAATTTCTCTCATTCGGAGGGAGGCTTTTTGCCTCCCTTTCTCTTTTATAAAAGGGTTTTCCCCGAAAGACACATACGGCTTTTACAGATATTTTGGGAGAAACTTGTTTAATACAATTAGCGATCTGTTCTATGGTTGAACCAGTTGTAATTACATCGTCAACAATTACTATGTCAGTAATATCTTTTAATAAATTTTCATTTGGAATAAAAAATCCTTCCTTGTGGAATAGTCTTTCCTCTTTAGAAAGAAGAGATTGATGTATGGAATCGCTATTTTTTCTCATAATTAAATCAACAGCAAATTGACGATTAAAATTTTTTGAGACTAATTTTGCTATTTCCTCAGTTTGATTGAAACCTCTTTCTCTCAACCTATTCCTTGATATTGGGACGGGGGATATTAATGTGTTTTTGCCCAAAATGATACTACTTTTAACCTCGTTGATTCTTGTCTCAATTAATTCTAAAAATGTATTTTCGATATCAATTACTCCTCCATATTTATATTTCTTTAGTACTATTGAGGAGAGTTCGTTGTATTCCCATAATACTGCGACTGAATCCAACGAAGTACCTTTCATGCATTCTTTGTGAGTTAGATAGTTTTGAGAGATTCTTCTGCATATATAACACTCAGGAAGGCTTTTTTTAAATAATTTCTTACATTTATCACACAGATAATTGCCATGTTTTGAACAAATGGTACAAGATTTTGGGAAGAGAGTATCAAGTATATCCATAGTATAAATATTTATAGGTAAATATTAAAAGGAACTTAAAAATAGTTCTTTTGTAATTGATAAAAAGCTTCGTATAGAATATGATATTAGGCACATATCAACTAATACTTATTCTTATGGGTGATGGCTTGAAAAAAAGAAACAGCATTTATGCAATGATGGTATTGCTTTTTGTTACAAAGGTACTAGGTTTTCTTAAGTTAAGAATAATTGCTCAGTTATTTGGAGCTTCACATGAGCTAGATATCTTTTGGGCGGCATTTACCATCCCCGATGCTCTTTTTATGATTATTGTTGCGGGTTCTTTGAATGCTGCTATTATTCCTCTCTTTTCCTCAGTTTTTAAAAGTGAAGGTGAGAAAGAACTGAATAAGTTCTTTCTTAATTTGATGATTGCAATATCGTCTCTTGTCATGTTTATTGCGATAATACTATTTATATTTACCCCCCAAATCTCTCAATTTCTTATTTCTTCAGATCTCTTCCAAAATATGTCTGGTGTTAATAATAGAATCACTGCTAATGATTTAGATTTGTTTGTTAAATTGACAAGAATTATGATGCTTTCTCCTGTTCTGCTTGGAATAAGTACGATAATAACAGGGTACCTTCAAGCAAGAAAACAGTTCTTTGTAACATCCTTAGCGCCTTTAATTTACAACATTGCTATGGTATTAGGACCAATCTTTTTTGTTTCTACCCTTAAGATGGATGTGACGGGAATTGCCTTGTCAGCCCTCTTGGGATCTTTCTTGCATTTCACAATTCAAATACCTCCCCTTAAGAAATACTTCTCAGAAAAAATAAAATTCTCAATAACAGGACTTATAAATGCACTTAAAGATACGAAAATATGGAGGGCTTTGAAATTAGCTCTCCCAAAAATATTCTCCACTCTTGGTGAACAAATAAACGTGATTGTAAATACAATGATAAGTTTTTCTCTTAGAGCAGGTGCCTTAAGTGCATATAAATTTGCATTAAGTCTTTATCTTTTTCCAGTTAACATTATTGGTAGTGCTATTGCCCAATCTGTTCTTCCAGAATTGTCTGAGAGTGCGGATGAACCTGAGGAATTTAAGAATATTCTTAACAAATCACTTCAGCAGGCTCTATTCCTAGTCCTTCCAGTAGTTGGAATCTTGTTAATATTAAGACTCCCTATCGTTAGATTGGTATATGGAGTTGGAGAGTTCGACTGGACGGCTACTCTGTTAACAGCATGGTGTTTAGTTCTTTTATCAGTTGCAATAATTGGACAGACATTATCGCAATTATTATTAAGAGCATTTTACGCTCTTAAATCTACTTGGCAACCTTTCTTTGCATCTGGAGTGGGGATTTTAGTTAATATTGTCTGTGCTTTTCTTTTAACCAATTTCTTTAGTCATTACTTCGACTGGAGACCGATATTTCAACAGTTTGTTTCTCAGGTCTCTTCTGCAAATGGAAATGGCATACTTGAAGTTTTAGGGTCATTTCTGGGCGATATAGTAAAGTGGTGTACTAGCAGAGGTGATTCAGATATGGCAGTAGGTGGTCTTTCTTTGAGTCTAAGTATTTCAGCTTTTGTAGAAGTTGCAATACTGATGGTAATGTTAAATAAAAAGATAAAGTCTTTCTCCTTTAAGGAGACCATCTCTCCAATGCTTGTCAAATTCGTTAATGTTGGACTTATGTCGTTTGGAATGTATCTTGTTTTCAGGTTGTTTGATTTTAAACTTGATACAACCAGGACGGTATCAATAATTATCTTGACAATTGTGACATCTTTGTATGGAGTATTATCATACTGGCTTGGTTCAAAAGTGTTAGGGATAAAAGAGGCGGATTTCTATGAAGAGAAAGTTGTTTATTACTGGAAAAGAATATTTAAAAAGTTTTGATTAATGAAAAAAATTCTTCTGATATTTTCTACTGTATTGTTAATAATAATAGCATTCGTGGGTTATATATTTATTAGATATTCATCTTGGATTAAGGATTTTGAAGCAAATGCAGATGTCATTTGTATTTCTGGTGAAGACGAATTCGAGCTATCAGAGGAATTAAATATCTCTGAAAAAATTAAGAATTTCGTACTATCTGACTCTTTTCCAGAATTTATTACTTTTACTAAAAATGAGGTATTAGTAATTCTTTACGATTCAATTAATTCCTCTTCAGATGTGAGTATACAAGATCTCTGTTTAGACTCTCAGAAGGGTATATGGGAGTTATTTATTCATCCTAAGTTAAATACAATTCAACTTCCTTGGATAGGAATTGATATTATTAAGGATAACAGAGAAACAGCGGAGCTTTTTTCAAGAAATATTTATTTGGGTGATATGAAAATACCTTTGTTCATGTCAAAAGGTATTTTAGAAAAAGTTAACAAGGGTTTAAGTGATGCTTTGATATTAGTATCAGAGAACGGTTTTTTAGGGAAGGAAATTATAAATATTGATTTGTTGCCTGATTCTGTCGTGTTGAAAGGGAGCTTTTAGTTATATCGATAATTATAGTACAGATTTCCCTTAACAGGTCTTGAATAAATTGATTCTTTTATGCTACAATTAGCAATCGTTAATTTAATCTGCTAGTACAAATATGTCTAAAGATATAAAAATAACACCAATCGGAAATCGAGTTCTTGTCTCTCCGGATAAAGTTGATGAGAAAACATTAGCGGGACTAATCCTCCCCCCTTCATCAACCGAGGATCAAAAACCAGAAACAGGAATTATAGTAAAATTAGGTGAGGGCAAACATAAAGGGAAGCAAGTTGATTTTAATGTTAAAGTGGGTGACAGAGTATATTTCAAAAAATACTCACCAGACGAATTAGAAATAGATGGGGAGAAATTCCTATTGTTAGATGCAGGAGATATTCTTGCAATTATTAAGTAATCTAGATAATTTTATTTTTCTTACAAATATGTCAAAAGCAATAATATACAACGA
>ERZ1645192.2842-NODE-2842-length-14272-cov-5.722937_pt1 | contig 14272 bp, 20 predicted proteins | sample MGYA00575354_ERZ1645192 | MGnify/ENA primary metagenome ERZ1645192 (study PRJEB40844, sample SAMN11349763) | freshwater sediment metagenome | isolation source: river sediment | host: Sediment | place: India: Faizupur Khadar , New Delhi | collected 2017-02-21 ... | reverse complement strand
CAAGATTATTGATCAATTTACGGTAACGCGCTTCGTGGAACTTTTCGACTTTAGAAACCTGCTCAAAAGAGCGGGCCACTTCCGCGAAACCCTCGTCTTTAGCCACCTTGGCGAAATCCGCGTAAAGGGTCGTCCACTCCATATTCTCTCCGGCCGCCGCTTCTTCTAAATTAGCTTTTGTATCTTTGATCATCCCGGCCGGGTAGCTGGCGGTAATTTCTACATCCCCGCCTTCTAAATGTTTAAAAAACACCTTGGCGTGCTCTTTCTCATTTTCTGCCGTCTCGATAAAAATATTGGAGATCTGCACAAAGCCTTCTTTTTTAGCCACCGAGGCAAAATAAGTGTAACGGTTTCTGGCCTGCGATTCACCGGCAAATGCTTTGAGCAGATTCTGTTCCGTCTTGGTTCCTTTAATTGATTTACCCATCATTACCCCCTTTTTATTGATCCTGTTTATCCATGGGCTTACCGCAACAAACCAACTCTCCCCCGCCCACTTTAGTGACCCTCACTTCATTGCCGCAAACACTGCATTTGTATTCCTCGCCTACTTTTTTGACTGCCATGGGTTATTCCTCCGATTGTTTATTTAGCTTTACCCTGGTTAGCCACCGCCTCCATTGCTTTTTTAACCGCTTCCGGATCTCCTAAATAGTAACTTTTTAACGGTTTTAAATCATCGCTTAATTCATAAACCAGCGGCAAGCCGGTAGGGATATTTAAACCCACGATATCTTTCTCGGAAATGTTATCCAGGTACATCACCAGGGCGCGCAAAGAATTTCCGTGAGCCGCGATAATTACGCGTTGGCCGCTTTTTACGCTGGGGGCAATGGTTTGATGCCAAAACGGCAGGAATCTGGACACCGTGTCTTTTAAACATTCCGTGAGCGGCAATTCCTCGGGCTTTAAGCTTCGATAACGCGGATCCAGGCCGGGATAGCGCGGATCATCCTTGGCCAAAGGCATCGGCGGAATATCATAACTGCGCCGCCAGACCAAAACCTGCTCTTCCCCGTATTTAGCTGCGGTTTCGGACTTATTCAATCCTTGCAAAGCACCGTAATGCCTTTCATTGAGCCTCCAGGAATTATAGACTGGAATCCACATCAGGTCCATCGCATCCAGAGTCAGCCAAAGGGTGCGGATCGCCCGCTTAAGCACCGAAGTATAGGCTAAATCAAACACAAAACCTTCTTTTTTAAGGGTCGCCCCGGCAGCCTTGGCCTCCTGGATCCCTTTTTCCGAAAGGTCTACATCCGTCCAGCCGGTAAAACGGTTCTCCTTATTCCAAACGCTCTCTCCATGCCTTAATAAAACCAGTTTTTTCATTTAACCTCCGTTTTGAGAAATTTTTTGATAACCAATAAGCTTAAAAAATAACTTAAAATTCCCAGCGCCAAGCCGATCACCAGATAACCTAGAACAACCGGCAGGAGTACTTCTAAAATCGAAAATTTAAAGAATACCTTCCAGGAAAAATCTTTAAATAAACCCTGGACCTGCTCCTGCACCGATTGCCAATTAGCTCTGAGTATAACAGAACCGACTTTTATTGCCAAGATAAAAGTTACCACTGATAACCAAGTATTGGTCAGAAACCCGCCCAATAAAGCCGCGCCGCGGTTAGCCTTAAAAACCCAGGCCAGAAATAACGCTGCCGCCGGACCGGTGCCGGGCAATAAGCCGGCAAATACCCCTAACCCTACGCCCAGAGAAATTTTTACCGGAGAATCATTGATCTTAAAAAGCTTGGAAAATATGCGGTGCAAAAACTTTTTTAACATGATTATATTACCTACTTAGGCTTAATATGCACTCCGGCAAACCTTTCTGCACCGTATGACTCCTGGATCCATCCGTTAAGCAAACCATAACGCTTAAGGACTCGCTTAGCTGCTGCATACTCTGCAGCTTTGAGGCGGCGTGAAATCTGCGGGTGTTGAGAAGCTAAGTGATAGGGTAAATACTGGCTCATCAGGCTGATATAGGTATCACAAGAAATCTCAGCAGCGATAAACTCCATGATCCTCTGAGTATGGCTTAAACCATTAGGTAAAACCAGATGCCTGATGATCAAACCCTGACGCATTATCCCGTTCTTATCAAACTTGGCCACCCCCACCTGCCGCTGCATTTCTTTTAGCGCTGCGCGGTTATGTTCCACGTAATCACCTGCGCCAGACAGCTCTTTAGCTACAGCATCATCCCCGTATCGGCTGTCAGCCAGATAAATATCAACAATCCCCTCTAAAAGCTTAACCGTTTCTGCCAACTCATAGCCGCTGGTATTATAAACCAGGGGGATTTTTAATCCCAAGGCAACCGCCTCGATCAGGCTTTCAATAATTTGTGGCAAAACATGGGTAGGGGTGACCAGGTTGATATTGTGGCAGCCCTGCTCCTGCAGGTTAAGCATGATTTTGGCCAGTTCACTACAAGAATATTCCCGCCCCTTGCCCAACTGGCTAAACTCGTAATTCTGACAATAGCTACAGCCCAGATTGCAGTGGCTAAAAAAAATCGTCCCGCTGCCTCTTATCCCGGAGATCGGCGGCTCCTCCCCATGATGCGGCATAAAGCTAAAGATCTTGGGCAGGCGGGCAGTTTTACAAAAGCCCGTTTTACCGGCCAGGCGGCCGGCCCGGCAGGATCGCGGGCAAATACAACAGGAGGTTAAAGCAAACAGCAGCTGTTTAGCGACTTTTTGCAGCTGCCCGTTACGGTAAGCGTTAAGGTATCCGGGGTATTGCGCCATCAGGAGGAGTAAAGCTTTCTGATCTGATTAAATACATCGAGGTATTCCGGGGTGCGGTAATCAGGATAAGTCCATTCATTAGCACAAAATGTGCTGCCTTTAAATTGCAAGGTCACTTCGGCAAATATGCCTTTACCCAGGAATATCCGGTGCGCGTAATCCTTGGTGGTCGCTAAGACCAGCTTTGCCAGATCGAGATATCCCGGATCGATGTTGACCTGGCGGCCATTAAGGTTGGAAAATTTCCTTTCCAGGCGGTTGGTATAAAGCTTGATCCGGTAAAGGTCAGCGATCGGGACCAGGCGCGCGAAACTGATGAATTTTCTTTTGAGGTTTTTACCCAGCTCCCGCTCATAATAATCGGTATAATTAAAATCAAATTCACGGGATTCAAAATCTACCCGGCCAAAACGTTTGACCAGCTTTTCTTTCGCCTTAATAAAAAAGGCTTCATCCTGGTAGATGAAGCCGATCGCTAGCTTGACCTTAGGGAACAGTTTGCTGGCTTTTTTCATCGCTTCTTTATAGGTAACCGCAAAAGATCTTTAAGGCAGGAATTGGCTGATATACTGGGCGATCTTTTTGCGCTGGTCCGGCCGGATTTCATTAAAAAATATCGCCAGGTTAAAACCGCCGCGGGTTTCATCTTCGGTCCTGACCACCACTCCTCTGCATTCTACGATCGTGCTTTTGCCGGCCTGGTCGCGGTTGGGCAGACTCAACTTTACGGCGATCTTGGTAAAGGGGGGCATATACTTATCCAAATGACAATAAGCCCCCACGCTGCTGATATTATGCGAAACGGTAGAAAAATCATAACCGTCCACCGCCAGATTCAAAGGTAATTTATGCGCTAAGCGCGGGTGGATCCTGCGTTCCTTGATATTCTTCATCATTAACCTTTTTCAGCCTTAGCTTTATTAATAAAAGCCCGCCAGCACTTCTTACTGCAATAGAATTTTTGGTCGCGGTAATACTTTTTTAATTTTTTGATCAATTTATTACAAGCCGGACAATTGGTTTGTTTTTCGGCCTGAGGTTTAGCTTCGCTTGATGCTTCCTTAGTTGCTTCTGCTGCCATGAGATCGTCCCTTTCTTAAAAAGTTAAAGCTGTTAAGATAACTGCAAATTGATGAATTCCTTAAGATATTTATGCTCCAGGCTGTCAAACTCGATGAATTCGATGCCGGTCTGATTGCGATGCGAATGCGCCAACGGCATCGACCAGGCCACTTTACCTACCGGATGCAAGATCCGGTTTAAAATATTGATCTCCAGCATCAGCAGCGTTTCCGGAGGGATAAACTGCTCATTCGTCAGTTTTATGCCTCCGCAACTGATATCCTTACTGATGCCGCTATCGAAGTCCGGTTTACCTCTGAACTGAAAACGAATCTTGGAATGGAAAGGCAAACGGGGAAAACAGCGATTCTCTTTTTGCTTTTCGTTACGTGCCATCGACAAAATATATCACACATTTAAAGATCTGTCAAATACTTTACAAAGCCGGCGGTTCTGCTATAATTATTTTGGGCTTGGTTTTACTTCTAACAACCGCTATCCTTGGCTACCTTAAGGAATTCCGATGTATTGCAGATATTACGGGCTTAAAGAACCCCCCTTTAACGTTACCAGCGACCCGACCTTCTTCTTTTCCAGCAAAAAGCACAATGAAGCGCTAGCACACCTGCTTTACGGAGTCAGTCAGCGCAAGGGGGTAATTGCTCTGACCGGAGAGGTCGGCACCGGAAAAACCACCCTTTGCCGCTTCTTTTTGAACCAATTGGGCAAAAACGTCAAGACGGCCTTTATTCTTAACCCTGCGCTTTCGGAAAATGAACTGCTTGGATCGATCTTAAATGATTTCGGGATCAGCAGTGCGGATAAAACCAAACTGGGGATGGTTTTGGCCTTGAATAATTTTCTCCTTAGCGAATCTGCCGTTGGCAATAACCTGGTCCTGATTATCGACGAAGCCCAGAATTTAAAACCCGATCTTTTGGAACAGGTCCGCCTGCTTTCCAATCTGGAAACGCAAAAAGACAAACTCTTACAGGTCATTCTGGTCGGCCAGCCGGAATTAAATACCCGCCTTAACCTCTATGATTTAAGGCAGCTGCGGCAAAGAATCATGGTCCGCTACCACATCGGCCCGCTGGATAATGATGAGATTAAAGATTACATCGGCTATCGATTAAAAATAGCCAAAAATCCTTTGGCGGCGCAAAAAATGATCTACTTCCAGGATGAAGCGATTGCCTTGATCAGCCAATTTTCCGGCGGTACCCCCCGCCTGATTAACATGCTCTGTGACCGGGCGCTCCTGGCCGGGTTTGTGGCCGAAAGCCATGAAATCGATGCCGCGATCATTAATAAATGTTTGGCCGAATTTGAAAGTTACGCTGTCGGAAAAACCAGATGAGCATTATCCATGACGCTTTAAAGAAAACTGAAAGTGACCTGCAGAAAAATTCCCAAGCTAGCCAAAAGACGGCGCCGGCTTCCGCACGCCCCCTGTTGCTTTACCTGTTAATCGTCGTGGCCGGTCTTTTTTTGGCTAATCTGATCTTTGGCGCGATTAAAAATAAGGTTCAGCCCCGCCAGGCGCGTCCCGCCCGCACCGCGCCGCCGGAAGTTAAACCTCCACCCCTAGCTATGCCTGCTGTCTTGCCGCATCAAACTCCAGTCCCGGCCCAAGAAAAAATCCCCGGCCCTGAATTTGCCTTAACCGGCACCTTCCTGGCCGAAGAAGAGAATTACGCCCTGATTAATAATAAAATTGTTAAAACAGGAGATTATGTCGCAGGGGCAAAGGTCGAGAGGATCGGACTAGACCAGGTTGAGCTGGATAATGCCGGAGAAAAGATCAGGCTTTCTACCAGCCGCTAACTTTTAGTAAATCCGCGCGATGGCCGCTTTGATCAGCTCTAATTTTACATTGCGCACGATCCGGGTTTGGCCGATAGAGCCGATCAGAATGAATTTATTTTCTTTGCCGGAGAATTTCTTGTCGTAATAGTGCGCCTTAAGGACTTTTGCCAAAGGGGTATTTTTAATTTTTACCGGCAGGCCATAAACCTTAAGCAATTCACGCAGCCTTAAAGCATTGGCAGGATTAGTTAACCCCAGCAAAGCGCTTAGCTCAACCGCAGCGATCATCCCCAAACCGACGGCCTGGCCATGGTTATAGCCGCGGTAGCCGCCGGCTGCCTCAATGGCATGGCCGACCGTATGCCCGAAGTTAAGCACGCTCCGTAAACCAAGAGTTTCTTTTTCATCCCGCGAAACAATTTTGGCCTTGATCCGGCTGCAGGCAAGAATAATGCTTTGCAATTGCCGGCTCTGCCTTCCCAGGATCTGGCGGGATTTACGCTTAAGCAGGTTAAAAAGCCGCGGATCCCTGATCAAAGCATATTTAATTACCTCCGCCATCCCGCTGCCAAACTGCTCAAGACTTAAACTGCTCAAGAAACTCACATCGCTTAGAACCAGCCGCGGCTGGTAAAAAGCCCCGACTAAATTTTTGCCGCGATCCAGGTCTAAGGCGGTTTTGCCCCCGATTGCTGAATCAACCTGAGCCAGAAGTGTCGTGGGAATCTGGATATAATTAATCCCGCGTTTATAGACCGAGGCGACAAAGCCGGACAGGTCGCCGATTACCCCGCCGCCTAAAGCAATGACAAAAACTTTACGCCTCTGATCAAACCTGGCCAGATCCCTGATCACCATAGCGGCCACCGCCATGGATTTGGCTTTTTCTCCGTCCGGCACCAGCTTAAAATAATGCTCGATCCCGGCTTTTGCTAAAACCCGGCCAAGTTTTGTGCCATACTTATTTTTAAGCCAGGCGTTGGTGATAATAAAAGCATCCGCACCGGGGTTAACTGATTTTAAATAATGCCCTAACTTTGCCAGGATGCCGCTGCCGATGATGATCGGGTAGGTCCGCTTGCCCAGATTAACTTTAACTACATTTACCATCTAAAAATTTACCCCCATTAACCTGATCACTGCCCCGACCAAAGGCCAGAGCACCCGGTCAAAAACACCCAGCCAAATAAACACAATCAGGATCAGGAAACCGTAACGCTCAAGGCTCTCGACCCTTTCCGATAACTCCGCGGGCAATAATCCGATCAAAATCTTTGAGCCGTCCAGCGGCGGAATGGGGATCAGGTTGAAAACCGCCAGGACAACATTGATCGTCAAGAGCTCGAAACACAAATAACTGGCTAGCTCCGGTAGAAAGTTTAGCTTTAAAATACCGGCGATCAAAAAAGCCAATGCAAAATTAGCTAACGGCCCGGCGAGCCCAATCCAGACCATATCCCGCTTGGGATTTTTTAAGCTCCAGTAATTCACCGGCACCGGCTTGGCTGCCCCAAAAACAAAACTGCCGGCGCTGGACAAAAAAAGCACCAGCGGTAAAAGCAGGGTCCAGAAAAAATCGATATGCGCCAAAGGATTGAGTGTCAAACGGCCGCTTAAACGAGCGGTAGAATCTCCTAATTTATAAGCAACCAGTCCGTGAGCAAATTCATGGACCGTCATCGCGATCAATAACAGCGCAAAAGAGATCCCAAACGCCACCAGCAAACCCGGCAGGTTCATTGTAGCACCTCGATCGTATCGATCTGAATGATCGAATACTTACCAGAGATTGGCCTGACTAGTTTGCCGGAGATTTGCACTTTGCGCCCGTTAAGGCTGTTTAAACTGCGGCGGTCCCCTTTTAATAAATAAGTTTTGCCATCCAGGGTAGCCAGCTTATGCGTAGCTTTGCGCCAAAGCACGACGCCGTAAGGGCCGATCACCCCCTGCACCACCAAACTCTCACCTGCCTGATTGGCGCTAATCGCCGGCTGGACAACAGCCGCTACCGGCTTAACCTCGATGATCTCTTTGCTGATAAATTTCTTATTAACCCAGCCGTAACTCTGGTAAACCGGGTGGATCCTGAACCACCCGTTTCTCTGGGAGACCACATTAACGACGGTAGATTTATCCACCTTACCTAAGATCCAGGAGGATTCACTAGGGGCTAAACGGATATTGACCTTGTCTTTAAGCACGGTAGCGCTTAAACACCGGCTACCTGGCGCGTTCAGGCCCGGATTAAGGTTATTCGTGGCAGTATTATTGCATTCCAAAAGGTCTTGGCGGATATAGGCCGGGGCTTCTTTAGGCAGGCGGATCTTATACCACTCATAAGATTCGCCTACTACCTCCACCAGGTCGCCCTTCGCCAGCGTGCAAATTATCTCTGAGCCTACCGTAGAATCTACCCGGACATTAATGCCCCCGGAATTTACCTGGCCAGTAAAAGCTACAAAGGATTGGGCTTGGGCAGGATCGCAAACACCCAGCCCCAAAAACAACAGAGCTAAAAAACAACGGATACTTAAGGCTGATATCATTAAAAATGGGCCGCTTAAGCTTTAGGGGCAGCCTTGGCAGCTGCCTTGGCATCCTTGGCTCCCGCAGCAGGTGCCGCTTCCTCGGTAGCCGCCTTCTCGGCTTTTTCTTTCTTGACCTTGATCCTCAAAGTCTTGATCTTAGGCAAGCCATAAACCGGGTCTCCCGGCTTCCAGGAATTTTTCTCCTGCAGCGATTTGATTCTTTCGACACGCTTTAAAACCGAACGCGTCTTTTTGTCTTTCTCCGAAATAGTTAATGACGGATGGATGGACATCTCTTATAACCTCCTTATACGGCAACCCGCGTAGGTTCTCTGCAATTGCATCAGCAGCGGCTGCGCACTTTCTTGGTTGGGAAATTTGCCTACGCACAAAATAATATAATTGCCTTTAGCAAAAACCATCGGGCTTAACCCTTCTTCCTGCAGGATCCTGGCCTGTTGCAACGCCAGCTGCTTATTTTTAAAAGCCGCGACCTGAATCGTCACTCCCCCCTCTTTAACCTGGGCGGTGCCGGCTAAATTCAAACGCTTACCTTTTTCCACCCCAAAGGAAAAAGAGATGATCCCGGTCAAAATCAACCCCATGATCAAAAGCATGGCTTTTTCGTATCCCCGGAACCGGAAAAAGAAAGAATAACGGGGCGAGCTTTTTTTATACTGCCCGCCGGCATCATCCTGGGTAAAAAGTTCAAATTGTGAAGCATCCTGTCTTTCCGGCATCTTTACGTTTTACTATCCTGCTCCAGATAAATCCGCTTGTTAAACTTTTTGATCACCCTTAAAAAGGCCTCCACGATCTTAGGGTCAAATTGCGTGCCGCTTTTCTTCTTGATCTCCTTGATCGCCGAAGCAATATCCATTCTCTGCCGGTAAGGCCGGCCGTAAACCATGGCCTCGAAAGCATCCGCCACCGCCATGATCCTGGCCCCTAACGGGATCTGCCCGCCTTTGAGCTGCGAGGGGTAACCCGTGCCGTTATATTTCTCATGATGGTACATGATGATCGGGATCGCCGGCCGCAAGATCTGCAAAGGCCGCAAGATCTGGGCGCCTTTCACGGGGTGCTTTTTGATAATCGCATACTCTTCGTCGGTCAATTTTGTAGTCTTAGTCAGGATCTGGGCGGGGATATCTGCCTTGCCCGCATCATGCAGCAGGCTGGCATATTTCAAGCTCTGCAGCTCCTTCTCCCGCAAATGCACCTCCACACCTAAAGCGCACACCAGCCGGCTAAAATGCGGTGAGTGCGTGTAATCGCGGGAAACTTGCGTATTTAAAAAAGTAACCAGCGACTTAATGCTGCCGACCACTATTTTCTGCTGCTCCTCATAGAGCTGCATGTTCTTAATCCCGATCACGGCTTGCTCTGCCATGGTCATCAGCATCTCCTGGTCGAAGAGATCGAATGCCCGGCGGTTATGCTTGGCGCGCTTGATCAATACAAAACCCATCAGATCTTCACCGATAAACGGAACGCCCAGGCAGCCCCCCTGGCAAACCGCGGAAGCGGTCTTAAGAATCCTGTTTTCCAATTTATCAATGATCTTTGCCTTTTTATAAATGACCGTTTTTTTATTGTCATCGATATAGCAGCGCAGGGCCGAATATTTCTTACTGGGGTCCAATAAAACGATCGTGCAGTTTTGGGCGTTAAAAAACTGGCAAAACAATCTGCCCATCCGGCTGATCAGCTCGTTGACCTCATAAGTAGAATTAAGTAAACGGTAAATACTGTGTACCGCCGAGATCAAGAACCTATACTTTTTCGTAGGGGTTGAATAATTTTTTATATTCATCTAAAGCGTACCGGTCAGTCATGCCGGCAATATAATCGCAAACTGCCCGCTTCACACCTTCCTGGGGGATCTTGTCCTGTATTTCCAGCGGCAGCTGTTTGGGGCGTTTAAGGTATTCGTCGAATAGTTCCCGGATGAAACGCTTGGCCTTAGTGCTCATCCGTACGACCCGGTAATGCTGATACAGCTTTTCCATCAGGAAACGCCGCAAAGGTTTACGCAGCTCTTTCATCCGCGGGCTAAAATCGACGACCTTATGTTTGGCTTTAGCGACAGCCTCATTACTCTTAATTTTACGGCGGGTAATTTCCGCTTTCGTCTGAGAGATCAAATCGGTAACCTGCAGATCGATTAAGCCGCGGATGATCAGGTATTTGCGACATCCGGGCTTAATTTTAGCATATTTCTGGTTAATCGTGCGATTTATTTTTTGCCAAATTTCCAGGTTTTCTAAGTCAGTTTCTTTAATTAAACCGCTGGTCAAACCGTCATCCAGGTCATGGTTATCGTAAGCGATTTCATCTGCCATATCGACCACTTGGGTTTCCAGCGACGGCTGAAAACGAGGATGGAATTCTTTAAGCGCTACCGCGATATCAAAAACCGACGAATGTTTAATGATCCCTTCCCTGACCTCCCAGCTTAAATTCAAGCCCGGGAATTCCGGGTACCTTTCCTCAAGCAGATCGACAACCCTTAAGCCCTGCAAATTATGATTAAAACCCCCGCAGCCAGCCATCAGCTCATTAAGGATATCCTCGCCGGAATGGCCAAAAGGAGTGTGCCCTAAATCATGCGCCAGGGCGATGGCCTCGGTAAGGTCCATATTCAAGCTCAAAGCATGAGCGATGGTCCTGGCGATCTGGGAAACCTCGATGCTGTGCGTTAAACGGGTCCGGTAATAATCTCCCTCGTGGTTGACAAACACCTGGGTCTTATATTCCAGCCGCCTGAATGCCGCGGAATGAATAATCCGGTCCCGGTCACGCTGATAGCAGGAACGGTAGGGATGTTCCTCCTCTTTATAGACCCGGCCGCGGGAAGCCCCGCTTTTGGCCGCGTAAGGAGCCAGATACCTCTCTTCGTAGCGTATGATCTTATTTGTCTGCATTTTTCAAAAGTTTCAGTAACTCGGTTAATGATTGTGAGATGACCCGGGTATTGCCGGTGACCGGCATAAAATTAGTGTCCCCCCGCCAACGGGGGACCAGATGTAAATGCAGGTGACCCGCGATCCCGGCGCCGGCCGCGCGGCCAAGGTTAAAACCCAGGTTGTAACCTTGAGGCTTAAGCACTGTTTTAAGTATTTTTTTAGCGCGTTTTAACGACGCAAAAATATCCATCGCCTCCTGCGGGCTTAGCGACTCGATCTGGGCAATATGGCGCACCGGGCAGATCAAAAGATGGCCGTTGTTATAAGGATAAATATTCAACATGCAGATCGAATACCGGGTCTTAAAAATTACGTGCTCATTTGCCTTGGCTCGGCAAAAAATACAATCTTTTGTTTTCTTGCTTTTGATGTAAGTGATTCTCCAGGGTGCCCAAAGCCTATCCACTTTTCCTGCGCCTTTCCTCTGTGTAACGCTTTCCCCGCCCTGCCTTTTTTAAATCAAGAAAAAAAAGATATGCGGGATCAGATTTTTACGATCCTGGCATTAATCCCTTTTTGCCGGTCATGCGCCTGCGGCGACATTTTTGTTAATTCGATGATGCCATAACTGTTAAAAGGCGCTGCCGGGTCAATCGCGCTGCCGGGGTTGAAAAACAACACCCCGCCGACTTTTTCATTGAAACTGCGGTGCGAATGGCCAAAAATTACTAAATCGCAATCATCCTCCTTAAAAGCTTCTACCAGCAGTTCCAGCAGGCCCGCCGGAGAGCCAAAACCATGCATCACGCCAATCCGGTAACCTAAGACCTCCAGCAGCTGCTTGGCAGGATATTTTTTCCTCACCTCATCTAAATCCATATTGCCGGCAACAGCTACGACATGCGGGCACAATGCTTTTAACTCTTCCAGCGCTTTTAAACTGGTGCAATCACCAGCGTGGATGATCAAATTTACCTGCCTAAAAGCCTCCAATATCTTCGCCGGTATATGTTTACTGTTGTCAAAAATATGGGTATCGGAAATTACACCGATCTTAATATTGTCAAGCTGATGAGGAAAACTATTGATCTTGGTATAATCCCGGATCATGCAATTACCCGCGGCTGCGAAAAAAGATCTAAGATCTGATTAAGGCTGTTTAAATCCCAGGTCCAGATACGTTCTTCCAGCGCTCTTAATCTGGCGTTAGCGTCGACTTCTTTAAGCGTCACCATGATCTTACGCTGGGACTTATGGTGGTAACGCTTGCATTCTTTGGCAAACTCGGCAATATCGGCCTCAGTCAACGCCTCCGGCTTAATGGCCATGATCCATAACGCATCGCTGGAACGGCCCAGCAGACCTTCTTTAATAAAGCGTTGGTTAAAGGTCAACGGTTTGATCTCCCGAAAATGATTGAGGCGGATCTTTTTGCGCTCTAACTGCACTAAGTCATCTTCAAATAACTGCAATAATTCTCCCACCCGGTTGACTAAAGGCTTGGTGGCCTGGCGGCTAAACTCAGCGATCAGCTCCTGGATATTATCCCGGAATTTTTCCTTCTGGCTTTTGGCATCGAAGCTCAATGAATGCAGTTTTTCCTGGTAAACGAAACGTAGCCAATAAGCGAATAAGCGGTCGCTCACTCTAAGGAAATCCCCGCTGCGGCCAATCGCATCCAATTCCAGCAAATAGTTAATCCGCAGATTAAGCTCTTTCTTTTGTTTGCGTAAAATATGGGCGATCTCTTTGATGCGGTTACGCCCGGAGGCCACTAAATAAAGTATTGAAATATAATCGTTGCTGGCGTTGACATCTAAAAAGCGTTTAATATAATTTGAGAACCTTTGGTTAAGAATTCCGGAGGTATTGAACAAGAGGTCCTCTATAATGTCTGCCAGGTCGACCTGAGGGTCTTTTTTAGCCAAGGCATCGCTGATCAATTCCAAATACAACGGGTAGCCGCCGGTAAAACTGATGATAAACTCTTTGAGCTGGGGGGCCAGGGCTAAATCCGGCAGCTGCCGGTCAAGATAACGGCCGCTGGCATGAATATCAAACGGTTCGACGGTAATGATTTCGAAATTTCCGAACAATAAAGAAAGCTGTTTGGCCAGGAGGGCCCGGGTTTTAAAGATCCGCGAGCTCATCAAGCAATAAAGGGTATTTTTAGAAACCATCAGCAGTTTGCTCCATTCCCGGTACAAACTGGCAGAGCTTACATCCTCCAGGTTATGGAATTCGTCGAAAAACAAGACCGTAAATTTTTGGGTCTCCTCGTGCATTAGCTCGGGAAGGTTAAAAAGCTCGGTAATAATATTGATTTTTTTTCTACGGGCCAGCTCGTTGAGAATGGCTTGCATCTTCTCGACGGTTTTAGGGATATAACGGGAGGATTTAAGCAATAAATAATTTAAATCTTCTTTCAGCGGCAAGCCGCTGTTTAAAAGAAAATTATACAGCAGAGTAGCCATAAACCTTTTGGCAAAATCTTCCAGGGGTTCGGGCCGTATCTCCAGATAGACCGTAATGATCCGCGGATCATAAAAATGGGAAAGAAATTTAGAAATAATGCTGGTTTTGCCGACATTTTCCTCGCCGATGATCGCCAGATTCTGCCGGTAGCCTTCTTTAAGGCCCAGCACTCTTTTTTCCAGGATCTGCAGGTAATTTTTGCGGTCAAAAAATCTGTCTTTTATCATGGCAAGTAAAATAACGGGTTCTGCGCTAAAGCCCCTTTGCGGATCTGAAAATGTAAATAACTGGACTTATCCCGGGTGCCTAATCCGGTCCGGCCGATCGAAGTACCTCTGTAAACATTTTCCCCCGCCTGCACAAAGCAATCAGCCAGCCTTGAATAGACGCTGCGCAAACCATCCCCGTGGTCGATAATCACGGTTTTTCCGAAATTTCCAAGTCCGGCGGAATAAAATACTACCCTGCCCGAACGGCTCGCCAGGATATTCGTTCCGGCGGGAACCTGGATATTGATCCCCCGGTTGATCAGGTTCCGGTAAGTGGAACCAAAGCCGGCAATCACTTTCCCCTTTAAGGGCCAGATAAAATCGTCTCCGGCAGATTTAACCGGCCCGCCAGGCAAAACAGTCATCTGTTGCAGCCTGGCTCCGGCAGGGATCAAAATGATCTGGCCGATCTCAATCGGCGCAGACTCAGAAATACGGTTAAGCCGCACAATATCGTCC
>ERZ1645192.2841-NODE-2841-length-14272-cov-7.398678_pt1 | contig 14272 bp, 14 predicted proteins | sample MGYA00575354_ERZ1645192 | MGnify/ENA primary metagenome ERZ1645192 (study PRJEB40844, sample SAMN11349763) | freshwater sediment metagenome | isolation source: river sediment | host: Sediment | place: India: Faizupur Khadar , New Delhi | collected 2017-02-21 ... | reverse complement strand
GCGGCAATTAATAATCCTTCATAAAACTGTATAAAATGAAAAGACTTAATATTATCATAATCCGATAAACTTTTAAAAGTAGAGGTATCTACTCTATATAAATAATTGGTATATAGAGGCAGTAATGCATACACTTTATAAGATGATTTTTTGATAGCTTGTTTCGGAATTTGATAATATGTGATAGTGTCATTGACACTTGTATCAGATTTTCCGAATAGGATAATATTTTGTCCGATGGAAAGATTTTCGTTTAATCCCGGATTCCATTTCTGTAATTGCTCAATAGATACGTTATATTTTTTAGAGAGTCCATACAGGGTTTCACCTGCTACTACGGTATGAACTATTTTTCGAGCAGTATCTTTAGGAAGTATTTCTGCTTTTGGTTCTTGAATAGGTAATTTTTTTTCTTCACCTATATAAATCTTTAACTCTTCTCGTGCTTTGATTCCATTTTCTGTTTGCGGATTATATTTAATAATTTCTTCAATAGCAATGTTGTAAGTTTTAGATAAGCCATATAGCGTTTGTCCTCTTTCTACTTTGTGAATTAAAAATAGTTTCCCATTTTCGATAAGAGTGTCTTGTGCTTGTTGAGCATTGACGTTAGTAATACATGCGAAGGCGATTACTAAACAAGTTAAAATTTTATTCATAATTATTTCAATGTTTCAATTTCTACTTTTTTATTTAAAACGGAAAAATTCCATTTATATTTAATTCCTAAAATAAGGATTAATAGAACTCCCATTATTAACGTATCCATTATGGAAGGTTTTTGATTGATTTGTTCAAACAAGGCATAAGTTTGTAATGCCGATGATTTAGAAGTAACGAATACGCATAGTAATATATTATTTGCGGCATGTGCTCCCATCGTGGTTTCAATACCATCGTCTAAAACAACTATAATTCCAAAAAGTAAACCGTAAACGATGTATTGAGGCATTGCTAACCAAAAGCCATATTCTTTTACTTCAGGATTGTTATAATGTAATAATCCAAATAAGATTCCCGGAATAACAATAGCTAACAAGCGGTTTTTAGTCCATACGGAAATTCCTTGCATTAAATATCCTCTAAAAAAAACTTCTTCAAATGTAGTTTGAAGAGGAATTAAAGTTATAGAAAGTATCAACAAAATTATAAAACGAAGAGGTTGAAATTGTAAAATAAAATCTTGTGGTGAGACAAGATATTCAATTACTAAACTTGCGATTAAAAGGATTGTCCAAATTCCCATCGAAAAGAAAAACCGGTTCCATCGTATTTTTTTAGTACCATTAATGATTTCTGCCAATGAACGATTGTGAAAGCTTTTTATTAGCGGAATAACAATAATTAATCCTATAATATAAGGAAATAAATTTAATAGGAGAGCGATATTTAAATCTATTCCGTCAAAAATATTGGGTTTATTTACTCCAATACCTTGCATTTCGCGTATAAAAGTAAAAATTTTTAAAGATAAAGCAGATACAGAAATGATTCCTAAAAACCCAATTAAAAATACTACCAAATATTTCCACCATTGATTTTGTCCATCCAGCGCTCGTTCCAAATGCTTCATTTTGTTCAATCTTTTTTACGTTTAATGGTATGTTTCAATTTCATTACTGCAAAATTCAATTCAACTGTAGTTTCGGTACAGGATATTTTCATATTGTCATCTAATAATTCCGAAAGTAGTTCATTCCCTTTTTGTATCAAAGTTTTTTGATTATTGGTATCTTTTATTTCCGGTATAGCATGTAAGGTGCGCGATAGTTCTCTTAATTGTGTAAAAGTTTCAATAATGCTTATGGTTGTTTGTGTAGCCTTTTCACTTTTAAGAATGGTTGCTAACATATATAAGCCTTTTTCAGTAAAGGCTTTGGGCAATGATGAAGAATGCTTTAACCGGTCGATATTTTCGACCGGTTGCTTGTAATCGCTTGAAATATTGTTAAATAAGAGAATATTATTGCGTTTAATCTCTCTCCATTCTTTTGCCGTTAATTCAAAAACATATCCCTTTGGAAATTTATTGGGATTTTTTTTAACAGCTTCGTTTATTCGTTTGGTCTCTACGCCGTATAAGTATGCTACATGAGCATCTAACATGACTTGTTGATTCCTTATACTAATAATTTTCTCTTCCACTTTTTTTTGCGTTAAAACTTCTTTGTTCATAGTTAATTTGGTTTGATAATTAAAATGATATAATTTATTCCCATTCAATCGTTGCCGGGGGTTTAGAGCTGATATCATAAACTACTCTGTTTACACCATGTACTTTATTAATAATTTCGTTGGATATTTTTGACAATAACTCATGAGGAAAATGTACCCAGTCGGCAGTCATTCCATCGACAGAAGTAACAGCTCGTAAGGCAACGCAATTTTCATACGTTCGTTCATCACCCATCACTCCTACACTTCTAACAGGTAATAATACCGAAAGGGCTTGCCAACATTTGTCATACCAAGCCGATTCTTTTAACATCTTTATAAAAATATCGTCTACTTCTTGTAAAATGCGAACTTTTTCTTCGCTTATTTCTCCAAGGATGCGAATACCTAAACCCGGACCCGGAAACGGATGACGATAGAGTAAATTTTTAGGTACTTGCAAGGTTTCGCCTACTAAACGAACTTCATCTTTGAATAAGAAACGCAAGGGTTCCACTATTTTTAAATGCATACGTTCGGGCAATCCTCCTACATTGTGATGCGATTTAATGGTTGCCGAAGGTCCTTTTACCGAAATAGATTCAATGACATCGGGATAAATGGTACCTTGAGCCAGCCATTTTACATCTTTCAATTTATGTGCCTCCTGATCAAAGATATCAATAAAAGTGCTGCCAATAATTTTACGCTTTTGTTCCGGATCGCTGATGCCCTTAAGTTTTTGATAAAAAATATCTTTCGCATTTACCCCTATGATTTGTATGCCTATTTGTTTGCATGATTCCATGACGGTTTCAAATTCGTTTTTTCTCAATAATCCGGTATCAACAAAAATGCCGTATAAGTTTTTCCCTATGGCTTTATTTAGCAGATAAGCAGCTACAGTAGAGTCAACTCCACCGGAGAGTCCGAGTATGACTTTGTCATTTTGTAATTTCGCTTTTAAATCGCGAACGGTCATGTCGACAAAGCATTCGGAAGTCCATGATTGGTGGCATTGACAAATATTGACCACAAAATTGGTTAATAATTGCTTCCCTTGTTCGGAATGATGCACCTCTGGATGAAACTGTATACCGTAAATGGCTTCGTTTTGAATTTTAAAGCCTGCAAATTTTACATTTTCGGTACTACAACTTACTTCAAAATGAGAAGGTAATTCTGTAATAGTATCTCCATGCGACATCCACACTTGTGATTGAAGTTGAATATTTTTAAATAATAAATCTTTGGGATTAATATAGCTTAAATTAGCTCTTCCATATTCTCTGCTTGGAGAGGAGGTAACTTTTCCACCTTGATTATGTGCAAGAAATTGTGCTCCATAACAAATACCCAAAAGAGGTACTTTCTTTTTCCATTTTTCAATCAAGGGAATAGGGGCATTTTTATCATAAACAGAAAAGGGGCTTCCCGATAAAATAATCCCTTTTACATTGTTTGAGATTTCTTCAACCGCATTATAGGGTTTAATTTCACAGTACACATTTATTTCTCTGATTTTACGAGCTATTAGTTGGGTGTATTGAGAGCCGAAATCCAAAATTAAAATCATTTCATCCATACGACAATTATGTGTTTATATTAATTCAAAACCTGTATAAGCTTGTAGTGCTTTCGGTATGTATATGTTCCCTTCCTCTGTTTGGTGATTTTCGAGTAAAGCGGCGACAATACGAGGCAAAGCCAATGCGCTGCCATTAAGGGTGTGTAATAATATTGTTTTGCCGTTTTCATTTTTATATCGTAATTTCAAGCGATTTGCTTGGAAGTTTTCGAAATTCGAAACTGAACTTACTTCGAGCCATTTTTGTTGCCCTTTAGCAAAGACTTCGAAATCATAGGTTAGAGCTGATGTAAAACTCATATCGCCACCACATAATCGAATAATACGGAAAGGTAATTCAAGTTTTTGCAGTAGAGTGAGCACATAGGCTTTCATTTCGTCGAGGACAAGGTATGAGTTTTCAGGCGTAGTTATTTGAACGATTTCTACTTTATCAAATTGATGCAAACGATTCAACCCGCGTACATCCTTACCGTAAGAGCCGGCTTCACGACGAAAACAAGCCGAATAGGCACAATGTTTTACAGGAAGATCTTCGTTTTTCAAAATCATATTCCGATAGATATTTGTTATCGGTACTTCCGCTGTTGGGATAAGATAAAGATTGTCTTTGCTTACATGATACATTTGACCTTCTTTATCGGGTAATTGACCGGTAGCAAAAGCCGAATCTTCGTTTACCATATAAGGGGGTTCTATTTCTACATAATTTGCTTCCAATGCATTATCTAAAAAGAAATTAATCAAGGCACGTTGTAATTTGGCTGCTTTCCCTATATAAATGGGGAAGCCGGCACCTGTTAATTTACTTCCGATTTCAAAATTGATTAATTTCTTTTTTTCGCATAACTCCCAGTGGGGAAGTAAATATGAAGAAAGTGTCAAATCGCCTTCGGAGTAAACAATTTCATTATCTTCAGCGCTATACCCTTTGGGAACGCTGGAGTGTGGAAGATTTGGAAGCAACACTAATATTTCATTAATGGCATTTTCATTTGAACTAAGATTTTCTTCTATCGTTTTAGCTTCTACTTTAAGAACAGCTGTTCTATCTTTTAATAACTGAGCTTCCTCTTTTTTCCCTTCCTTGAATAAAATCCCGATTTCTTTTGCAATTTTATTCTGTTCGGCAAAATTATCATCAAGCTGTTTTTGTAAGCTACGACGACTTTTGTCATAGTTAATAATCACATTCACATATTCACTTGCCTGAAAGTTTTTAATGCCTAAGCGTTCAATAACAAAATCAGGGTTTTCTCTTAAAAATACTAGCGGTATCATACTGTTTTTAAATTTTCAACAAAAGTACTTTTTTTTTAAAAAACTATTTAAATTTTCTATAAAAATTTACAAACAAGAGGAAACGTTTTCCATGCTTCTTTTAACAATAAAGACTTTATTTATGTGTCCGTTATTTATTTATATAAAATAATAGAAATAAAAAAATAACTTATGTGTTGCAATAAGTTATTTTTGAATAGTAATTAAAAAAAACGTTTATAATAAATCGTCAATTTTTTTAATTAAATCAGGTTTGCGAATTACCCCCACATGTTTATCTACTAATTCACCGTTTTTGATAAATAGCAGCGTAGGAATATTTTTAATACCGAAATGCATGGTTACATTGGGATTGTTGTCAATATTAACTTTTCCTATAATCGCTTTATTGTTATACTCTTGAGCTACTTCTTCAACGATAGGGGTTATCATTCTGCAGGGACCACACCATTCTGCCCAAAAATCAATTATTACTAGAGGGTTTTTTTTGGTTATTTCTTCCCAGTTACTATCTAAAATTTCTAGTGCCATACTTTAATAAATAAAAGGTTAAATATTATTTTAATACAAGAATTGTTTCGCCAATATAGTCGGTATCGGTAAATAATTGAGCGGTATAAGTTCCGGGAACAGCGGAATCGCCTTCTCTTAATTTCCAAACCATTGTTATTTGTTTTGCCTTGTTTTCATAGTTAATGCTTGTTTTAATAGTGTATTGTAATTTTTTATCATTATTTGTAAAACTATACGCATCGCCCGAACCGAGAGCAAGAACTCTTCCGTCCGGAAGTGAAATCCGGCAATATAAATTGATTTCTTCTGCGGGAATAAGTTTATTCTCACTCAAAGTAAAGTTTATTTTAAATAAATCCAAACGTTTGGCTCTATCGGTTTCTACTTCTTTTTTTCCACTCAAGCTTACCGACATTCCTTTTATGGAAATATTATACGCTTGTAATTTGGAAGCTGTACTTACCTTGTCACTTAACACTTCCTTTTCTTTTACCAATACTTCTTTTTCTTGCGATAGTTTTATGTTTTCTGTTTTGACTTCGGTATTTTCGAGCATTAATTTTTCATTGACAATATATAAAGAATCCAATAATCGTACATATTCTTTCCCTTGACTTTGTAATAATTCCAATTTTTTCTTTATCCGGCGATAATCCGCTTGGGAACTGATAAGTTTTTTAATCTCGTTGGCTTGCTCTAAAATGGCACTGTCTTTTTCCGATAATTGTGCATTCAAATCACCATATTCGCTTTTAATGATTTCATACTCTCTTAAAATAGAATCCAATTCATCTTGCAATTCTATTTGTTGCTCCATAGAATTTTCTTTTTCAACAACTATCTGACGAACATTGAATAAAGAAAAAAGCAATAAAATGGCCAATATGATAGAAATAATGATAAAAATTAGTGTTAATTTTTTAAATTTCTTTACTTCTTTGATTAAAATTTCTTCTTGTTCCATGATGATTATAAATAATAAATTTAGGTTACAAATATAAAAAAATATTAGCTATCTTTGAATAAAATTTTAAAAAACATTTCTATAAATAAAACATCAAATAATCAAATTGTTAAAACCATGAAAACTTTCATTAATGATTTTATAGCACTTTTTTATCCCAAATATTGTTACATTTGCGGGAATAGTTTAGTGAAAAATGAAGAATGTGTATGCTCACAGTGTTTGGTTAGTTTACCAAAAACAAATTTTCATTTACTCAATAACAATCCCTTGGTATATTTGTTTGCCGGCAAGGTGCAGGTTAGTGCCGTAACAGCGTATTTTTATTTTAAAAAAGGAAATAATATTCAAACATTAATTCACCAATTAAAATACAAAGGTCAGCAGGATATAGGTTTATATTTTGGTTTTTTATTGGGGGCGGATTTAATTCAAAACAAAATATTTCAAAGCATTGACAGTATTATTCCGATTCCTTTACATCCGAATAAGAAAAAGAAAAGAGGATATAATCAAAGTGAAATAATAGCAAGCGGAGTTGCCAAAGCCATGAGTAAAACTCTTGATATCAATAGTATGATACGAATAGTAGAAACAGATACCCAGACAAAAAAAACACAATATAATCGCTGGGAAAACACTAGTAATGTGTTTAAAGTAGTACATCCAACGGCACTCGAAGGGAAACATGTGTTGTTAGTTGATGATGTTATTACAACAGGTTCTACCTTAGAAGCAGCTGTCCAAAGCATTTTAAGTATTAAAAACACAAAAGTCAGCGTTGCTTGTTTGGCATGTGCTGTTTTATAATTATTTTTTATCTTTTTGTCTTTCTTTTGTATTTTATGAAGGAGTATAGATAAAAAATGTACTTTTGCAAGTAATAAAAGTCTTTAGGTAAATAAAACATGTTTTCATGAAACAATATATTGATTTACTAAACCATATTTTAGATAAGGGAAATTATAAAGAAGACCGTACGGGCACCGGTATATACAGTGTTTTTGGTTATCAAACTTTTTTTAATCTTGATGAAGGTTTTCCATTGGTAACAACTAAAAAATTACACTTAAAATCGATTATTTATGAATTACTGTGGTTTATTCAAGGCGATACAAACATCAACTATTTAAAAGAGAATGGCGTTAGTATATGGGATGAATGGGCTGATGATGAAGGGAATTTAGGACCTATCTATGGGCACCAATGGAGATCATGGAAAAATAATCAAGGAGTTGTCATAGATCAATTAAAAAATGTCATTGAACAAATAAAAACGAATCCAAATTCTCGTCGCTTGTTGGTTTCTTCATGGAATGTGGGCGACTTAGAGGCGATGCGTTTGCCGCCTTGTCATATTTTATACCAATTTTATGTCTGCAATGGTGAACTTTCCTGTCAATTGTATCAACGAAGTGCCGATGCATTTTTGGGAGTACCTTTCAATATAGCATCTTATTCTTTGTTGACAATGATGATAGCTCAAGTCTGCGGGCTTAAAGCAAAACAATTTGTTCATACTTTCGGAGATTTACATTTATATTCCAATCATATAGAGCAAGCGAAATTACAAATACAACGCAAGCCTTATTCCCTTCCTCAAATGGAAATTAATCCGGCTGTTACTTCTATATTTGATTTTCAGTATTCGGATTTTACACTTAAGAACTACGAATCACACCCGCTTATAAAAGCAAAAGTTGCTATTTAAATTTTTTTAGAAAAATCATTAAACATAAAAATATTTTTAATACTTTTACAAATCTTAATTTTAACCATAAAAATTATTTGTCATGAAAAACATTATTGTAGGGATAGATTTTTCAGCCGGATCCATCAATGCGATGAAACATGCTGTTTCTTTAGCTGTTAACTTAAAAGCGAAATTAACACTTCTTTACAGCTTAACACCGGATGCGAAAATAATTGAAGAAACAAGTGTAACACTTAAATCAAATATTTTGGCAGTTGCAGAAAAAAAATTAGTGGAGTTAACGGAATATTGCCAAAAGCATATTTACCATACAAAAGTAAAATATAAAATTCGCATCGGAAAAGCCGCTCGCGAAATGAGTAAAGAAGTAAAAGAACAAGGAGATGCAGTTGTTGTTATAGGCACACACGGTTGCAGCGGTTTTGAAGAATATTTTGTCGGAAGTACTGCCATGAAAATGATTAGTATTTGCGATTGTCCGGTTTTATCCATACGCGATACTGTCAATGTACACCGCAATCTTACAGATATGGTTGTCATCATTGACTCATCGAGAGAAACTTTACAAAAAGTGAAAACGGCAGCTGTCTTAGCCAAAGCTTTTCAAGCTAAAGTTCATTTGATAGGATTGTATACCACAAAATACAGGGATTTACGTGTGCTTGTGGATGCCTATATGAATAAAGCCGAGATTTATTTAACAAAAAAAGATATTCGCTTAGAATCTACGATAATAGAAAGCGATAAAGACCCTTACCAAGTCATTAAAATTGCCGAAGATCTTAAAGCTAATCTAATTATTGCCATGAAAGAAACCGATTTATACGGCGACGATGGCTTTACCTTAACATCCTTTAGCGAAAAATTGGTGAATCGTTCTTCAGTGCCGGTATTGACAATTAATGTGGATAGAAGTATTTACGAAACGAGTTAACATAATTAAAAATATAGAAAGAAGGATAATAATCATATGAGTAGAATAATACACATAGCAGCAAGACAAATATTGGATTCAAGAGGGAATCCCACGATAGAAGTAGATGTATATACCGAAGCAGGTGCTTTGGGAAGAGCAGCCGTTCCTTCCGGTGCATCAACAGGGGTGCACGAGGCAGTAGAATTACGCGATAATGACGATAAATTCTATCAGGGGAAAAGTGTCTTAAAAGCTATTCAAAATGTACAAAAGATTATTTTAGAAGAATTAAAAGGATATCCCGTCGATAGACAAGATGTGATTGATGCCCGTTTGATTGAATTGGACGGCACCGAAAACAAAAGCAATTTAGGCGCTAACGCCATGCTCGCAGTATCGCTTGCTTGTGCTAAAGCTGCCGCTATGGAAGTGGGACAAGAATTATACAGATACATTGGCGGTGTAAACGCCAACACCCTCCCCATACCTATGATGAATGTATTGAATGGCGGGAAACATTCCGATAATTCAATCGACTTTCAAGAATTTATGATTGTTCCTTACGGTTGCAATTCTTTCAGCGAAGCCCTGCATATGGGAACCAACATTTTCCATACCTTGAAGTCTATTCTGTCAAAGAATAAATATTCTACCAATGTTGGCGATGAAGGGGGTTTTGCTCCCAATTTAAAATCAAATGAAGAAGCCATGCATTTTCTTGTTGAAGCCATTGAAAAAGCAGGCTATAAACCCGGCGAACAAGTTGCCATTGCTTTAGATCCCGCTGCTTCCGAGTTTTATAATGAAAAAGAAAAAGTTTATCATTTGCATAAATCAAGCGGAGAAAAACTAAGCTCCTCTCAGATGGTTGATTTCTGGGCGGATTGGTGTAAACGATTCCCTATTGTTTCCATTGAAGATGGAATGGCTGAAGACGATTGGGATGGATGGAAATTAATGACCGATAAACTGGGTAGCGACATTCAACTTGTAGGCGATGATTTGTTTGTAACCAATGTACAACGCTTACAAATGGGTATAGAAAAAGATATTGCCAACTCCATATTAATAAAAGTAAACCAAATCGGCACCTTGAGTGAAACCATACAAGCCATTACAACCGCTAATTTGAATGGCTATACCGCTGTGATTAGTCATCGCTCGGGCGAAACCGAAGATACCACTATCGCCGATTTGGCGGTAGCATTTAATACCGGCTTGATTAAAACCGGCTCAACAAGCAGAACCGACAGAATTTGTAAATATAATCAACTGCTGCGTATTGAAGAAAGCCTGGGAAATTCGGCAAGATTTTTAGGCAGAAATTTTATCTACGCCAAATAATATATTGGTTTTTAAATCACTTACATCCTCACGTTGAGGATGTTTTTTTATAGTATAAAATATAATGTAACATAGTATGAAAAAAGTTGTAACCATGTCAATCTGTGCACTGTTTGGATTTGGAAGTAAAAAAAACATTGAAATGCCGGTAGCAAAAAGTTTTTACGAATTAAAAGCCATAAGCTTGCAAGGCAAAGAAATTTCTATGGAGACCTATAAAGGCAAAGTCGTATTAATTGTAAATACCGCCAGCAAATGTGGATTTACCTCTCAATATGCCGGTTTGGAAGAATTGCATAAAAAATACAAAGACCAGGGATTGGTTGTATTAGGCTTTCCGTGCAATCAATTTTTAAAACAAGAACCCGGAACTGCCTCAGACATTCAGGAATTTTGTCAGATTAACTACGGCGTAAGTTTTCAAATGTTCGATAAAATTGATGTAAACGGCGCTAATACCCATCCGATTTACCGCTATCTTAAAAACGCTTTGCCCGGTAAAATTACATGGAATTTCAATAAATTCCTGTTGGACAAAAACGGTATACCCGTAAAACGATATCCTTCGCAAACGGTTCCTAAAGACCTGGAAAAAGACATTGAGGATTTGTTAAATAAATAGGAAAAAGCCTTTTTTGGCAGTAACTATCGCTTCGCAAATACCCGTTTTTTTAGGCTTGTAACGCCTTGTTAATGAAGCCTCCCACAACAGCTCAAATTATTGACGCAATAATTTAATTTATTGACGCAATAATTAATTTTATTGACGCAATAATTTTCAGTATTGACGCAATAATTTTTCATGGGGTTGAGGTAGGCTTGTTTATTCTTTCTACTTCATCTTATTTTTTGATTTTTTCGGCTGTTTTTTTGTTTGAGAAAAAGCTAAGATAGTTTAGTTAATTATGACAAATTCCGTTTTGCAAATATATCACTTTACTTGTTTCATCGAAAAACAAATAATAAATGAAGATATATCACCCTTAAGCCCTTGAAAGGAAATTACGAATTAAAAATTACAAGGGGAATGATGAATGAAGTTTAATACGGCACTCACGACATTTTATGCGTAATCAATAACAACAATTTTCTTTTTTTTACGTTAGGCTTTTAACATTTACCCAAAATTTAACGCTATGAATTTTCGTCGAATAGTATTTTTTCTTAGCATTTTATACTTTACAAATCATGTTTCTGCTCAGGATTCTATCATGATTAAAAATCAGTTGAAACTGGAAATTGGTATCAATCTTAATCAAAAGGTTCATATATATGATCAACCCGCTGAAGATTATTTATCTCCTATTCCTTCTGTTGGAGGTAATTTTTCCGTGTATTATTATCGATATTTAGGAAAAGGTTTTGGTATTCAAGCGGGGATAGGATTTACCTACCATCCTCATGCTTTTCGTATAACAAACGATACGTTAACACAATACCTGCCTGCTGTGTATTATTCCGTTACTAATGAAGATTTTTATTTTCAAGTGCCTGTCTCTGTTAATTATCTCGTTAAAATCAATCCTCGTTTGTTTTTTGATATCAATGCCGGCTATATGGCTAGCTTAGGACCTTCGTATTCTTATACCGGTCATGTACAAGGACATTTTGAGCAGAATGATACGCTTTGGTCCTTATTGCAGATAGGTTGCGGAACAAGCTATGCCTATAATTCTAACTTGTTTTTAAAACTCGGCATTCAACGTACTACCAAATATTTTCATACCTATGGATTTCATCTTGTTTTAAATGGAGCCATCATGCATAAAAATGTAGGGGAATTTGAGTTCTCTAATTTAGAGAAAATTAAGCTTAACGACCATAATCCTTCGGGCAAATTTTATAAATATTTTAATTATATCGGATTAAATTTTAATTATGGATTCCGCTTGGATAAAAAAAATCAACTCGTGCCTTGGTAATTCATTATTACATGTGATGGATAAAAAAATAATAATATTCCAAGATTGTAAAAAAATATTTAGTACTTTTGCAATGCTGAAAAATAAAGGTCCCGTGGCTCAACTGAATAGAGCATCTGACTACGGATCAGAAGGTTACAGGTTTGAATCCTGTCGGGATCACTAAAAACTTGTCTTATCACGGCAAGTTTTTTTATCATACGTAGGTCGTAAGGGCCCCATAGCTCAACTGAATAGAGTATCTGACTTCGGATCAGAGGGTTGTAGGTTTGAATCCTACTGGGGTCACTCATCAATGAAAAAACAAAATGATTTCAATAGGGAAAGTTAATACATTAAAAGTTACCAAACAGCTCGATTTTGGTATTTATCTGGACGGCATGGAAGAAGGCGAAATACTTATGCCCAAACGATATGTGCCGCAAGATACTCACATTGGGGATTTCCTGGAAGCTTTCATTTATCGTGATTCCGAAGATAAACTGATTGCCACCACTGAAACACCTCTGGCTGAAGTAGGTGATTTTTCCTGTTTAGAAGTTGTAGCCGTCAATAATATAGGAGCTTTTATTGATTGGGGTTTGCCGAAAAATATACTTGTCCCTTTCCGCGAACAAAAAATAAAATTGAAAGAAGGCGACAACGCCTGTGTTTATATCTATTTGGATGAAGAAACAAAACGCATAGTGGCATCGGCAAAAATAGAAAATTTCTTATCGAAAGAATTTCCACCCTTTGTTCCGAAAGAAAAAGTAGAAATCTTTATTTATAAACAAACCGATTTGGGCTATAAAGTTATCGTTAATCAAGCCTATGACGGAATTCTTTTCAAAAACGAAGTATTTCAAAAACTTTCTGTCGGCGAAAAACATAGTGCCTATATCAAAAAAGTAAGAGATGACGGCAAAATTGATGTGAGTTTGTATAAAACGGGCTATAATCAGGTAGTAGATTTTTCGGCTTTGCTGATAGATGCCCTTCGCGAAAATGAAGGCTTTGTCCCCGTAACGGATGCCTCTTCTCCCGAAACAATACATGCGTATTTTGGCGTCAGTAAAAAAGTATTTAAAAAAGCTGTGGGAGATTTATACAAAAAACGAATGATACGTATCGAAGACAATGGAATACGTTTAATTTAAGCATACATTTCAGTAGCTTTTTTCTTCCTCTTATGTTTCTTTTTATCTGTATTTTATGTAATAATTCATACAAACGAAACAAGGATGTAACAATTATGCAATATAAATTTTATACCTTTGCAAATAATTAATACAATCAGCATGGATAAAATACGCATTTTGGTCGTTGATGATGAAGAAAGTTTATGTGAAATTCTAAAATTTAATCTCGAAAAAGAAGGCTATTTCGTTGACACAGCCCTGTCGGCAGAAGAAGCCTTAACCATGAATATTGCTTCTTACAATCTCTTACTTCTCGATGTGATGATGGGAGAAATCTCCGGTTTTAAATTAGCATCTATCCTTAAAAACAGCAAAACAACGGCGGCAATTCCAATTATTTTTTGTACAGCAAAGGATACCGAAAAAGATACTGTCGAAGGATTAACCATTGGTGCCGACGATTATATATCCAAACCTTTTTCCATTCAAGAAGTCATTGCCCGTGTTAAAGCTGTACTTAGACGCAGTCAGCAACAAACTAAAAATGAAAATACTTCCACTCTTTTGCGTTTTGAAAATCTGGTGATAGATACTAAAAGTAAAAAAGTAACACTGAACGGGAATACTATTTCATTGACAAAAAAAGAATTTGAATTGTTGGTACTTCTTGTCGGACACCCGAATGTGGTTTTTAATAGGGAAACATTATTGGAAAAGATTTGGGAAGACGATGTATTGGTAATCGACCGTACCAT
>ERZ1645192.2835-NODE-2835-length-14284-cov-7.050952_pt1 | contig 14284 bp, 12 predicted proteins | sample MGYA00575354_ERZ1645192 | MGnify/ENA primary metagenome ERZ1645192 (study PRJEB40844, sample SAMN11349763) | freshwater sediment metagenome | isolation source: river sediment | host: Sediment | place: India: Faizupur Khadar , New Delhi | collected 2017-02-21 ... | reverse complement strand
TAGAACAGCTCCAGATCGAGCTGCAGCGTCTGGAAGAGCCGTTGAAAGCCGAACTGGCGCGAGCAGAGCAGGCGAAAAGCGAGCACGCAAAAATAGAACAGATGCAGATCGAGCGGCAGCGTCTGGAAGAACAGTTGAAAGCCGAACGGGCGCGAGCAGAGCAGGCGCGGCGGGCGGCGGCAATAAATCGTGCACCAGCGACGCTGATGTCCGTGACTGCAGGGGCTGGGGAACAAGACCTGACAGCCGGCGAGCTGGAAAGCCTGATGAACCGCTACGCCCAAGCTTACCAGCGCGGGGATCTCAGTGGCGTCATGGCGTTGTTTACAGCCAACGCACGCGGTCGGATTCAGCGCGATTACACAACGTTGTTCACCAATCACGCTATTCGTGGATTCTGGCTGCGCGACCTGCGCTGGGCTTATCGTGGCCAATCTGCCAGTAGCTCTGGCCGTTATGAGCTCCAGTTGCAGCGGCGCGATAATGGAGAACAGCGTCAGATCGAAGGGCGCATTCGCTTCACTGTTCAAAAACGCAACGGTCGGGTCCTTATCGAGGCGATACAGTACGACTGGCATGGAAGTTAGGGGCTATACGCTCGACCATCAAGGATGGCTATTGGATTTTGAGGACATGCTGTGCTGGTCCGATACAATTATTGTGATAACTAATTGAATTTTTTATATTTAATAAGAGCCTTGTTTATCATTAAAGTACAATAATTTCCATAACAGGCAGCTTAGATTATCATTTAAATTTCATAGTTACTAAAGGAGTAACAAGCATGTTCGCAGTTATTTTTAACGTATGTATAGTCATCCTACTGCTTCTGTTGCCAGGATGCGCTAGTACACCTGACCCAAAACCGACCAGCGAAGCAAATGCGCAAGCTCCACGCACTCCGTTCGTTTGGGGGAGTTTTTCGGAATCCAAAGGATGCGTTATCTTTCAGGAGAATGAAAAAACTGATTTCGGTTTTATGTAGTTGCTTTTACTTGGAAAAAGCGCCTTGAGTTAGAAGTCATAGAATCAATGGGCTATAACCTCCAGCAAAAAATATGGGTAGAGAATCAAGAAAATAAAGATAAACTTCATCATCTTGCCATCAAGGATGGGATTCGGTATGTGAAGTTAATGGAGGATTATACCCCTGAAGAACTTCAGATGGCGCGTGAGCTTTGTCGCAAACCAACCCTATGATGCTAAGTAGGACCAGCTTTTTAAACACATGGAAATTACGATAAAAATTGCCAAGGGCGCCGGAATGCTGCTCATTGCCGGCTTCCTCGCCTGGCGAGCGCTGGTGACCAATCTGGCCGACTATTACGCCAGCCAGGAAACACCCGAGGCCGCCATTGGCGCGCTGCGCTGGCGCAGTGATCAGCCGGCGGCGCTGTATCAACGTGGCGTGGCGCTGGCTACCAGCGAGCCTACTGAAGCCGAACGTCTGTGGCGCGCCGCGGCCTGGGCCAATCCCACCGATGCACTGGTGTATCTGGCGCTGGCTGCCCAGTGGGCCAAAGCCGGGCGGCAGACGGCGGCGGTGAAGCTGGCAGAAATCGCCGATGCGCTGGGACCGTTGCGCAGTCCGGTGCTGGCCCGTTCGGCTCTGTTCTGGCTGGAACAGGAGCGACCGGATCGGGCGCTGGCGCGCTGGAGCATGCTGTTGCGCACCCGGCCGGAGACATCGGCCCAACTGTTTCCGCTGCTGGCGCAGTTGGTCGAGAACCCGCCCAGCCGGCCACTATTGCACCCCCTGCTGGCCAATCCGCCCGATTGGTGGGACCGGTTTTTCGCTCATGTAGCTAGAAACGTGACCCAGACGGAACCCGTGGTGTTTCTCTACCAGAACCGCAACCGCTATGGAACCTTGCCGCTCATGGAGGAGCAACGGGTGTATCTGGACCGGTTGTGGAAGGAAAACCGCTGGCTGGAAGCCTATCTGGCCTGGTTGAATGGTCTGGATGAACGCCAAACCAAAGTACTGGGCCATGTGTACAACGGCGGCTTTGAAGCGCCGATCACTCACCTGGGTTTTGACTGGCGGATGTCGTCACCTCGGGGAGCGATGGTCGAAGCCATTGAAACTTATGGAACGCGCGGCGGCAAGGCGCTGCACGTCAGCTTCAACGGCGAGCGCGTGCGGTTTCAGCATGTTGTTCAATATCTATTCCTGGATGCGGGGCGCTACCGCCTGCAGGGACGTGGACGATCGGATGGACTCAAGGCTGAGCGGGGAATGCGCTGGCGGGTGCGTTGCGTCGGCGCCAGCGCCGTGCTGGCCGAAAGCGAGCCGTTCGTAGGATCAGACGAGTGGCGCAATTTCACGGCGGAGTTCACAATCCCCGATCAGGGGTGTCCCGCGCAACTGCTGCGATTGGAACTGGATGGTCGAGCGGAACTGGATTTCGAAGCGCAGGGCGGAGTGTGGTTCGATGATCTGGCCATCGCCCGCCAGGACTAACCACGCTATGCGCTCTATCGAGGTCGGCCATGATTCTTTGCCTCAGAGGGGTGGATTTTTATGAAAGTTGACTTATTCTATTGACAAGCTAGTAGTTTAATCAAAGGTATGCCTATCATAGGTATCGGCCATAAGCGGGGGATCAAATCATGATGAAACGATATATAGTCACGAGTCTGGCGGCATGTCTGGTGGGCTACGCCGCTGGCGCCAGCGCGATGGACCCGGCCGCCGTAGTGCGGCAACCCTTGGGCAAGGTATTTGTCAGCCAAGGCAAGGCTATGACGCTGGCCCAGGAAGGTATGCCGCTATACGCCGGCAACCGGGTGATCACGGTCTCGGGCGGGCGGGCAGAAGTTGCCTATGCGGATGGTTGCGTCGTAACGCTGCCGGAGAACAGTTTGCTGGCGGTGAAGGGAGCGAATCAGTGCCAACGAGGCCAGGCTCAGGTTCGCGCCACCAGCAGTTTCCAGAGCGCCCGGATTGGCCAGGCTGGATCGACGGACGAGGTTGCCAAAATCGGTAAGGTGGAGGGAGCAGGGTTTGTGGGTCGGTCTCCAGCGGAGCCGGGCATGCTCTTGTTCAAGGGCAACCTGGTTAGGGCGGGAGCCAACGGCAAGCTGGTGATTAAATATTCAAACGGCTGTGAAACTACGGTCGAAGCAAATCAGAGTTTGGAGATCGGTGATCCGCCTAATTGTAGGGCAGCGGGCGCGGATGATAGCGGCGGCGTTGCCCCGATCGGGGTTGCGGGTGCGGGTGGAGGCGGCGCAGGCGCCGGGGTAGGGGTAGGCGTAGGCGCGGGCGTAGGCGCGGGCTTGGGCACGGGCGGCCTGATCGTAGCAGGCGCGCTGGGTGCAGGTGTGATCGCCGCGGCCGCAAAGACCGGCGATGATGACCCGGAAAGCCCAGCCAACCCCTCTAATTAAAGATCGTCAATATTTCTGAACTGTGTCGGATATCAAGCTGAACCGCGCCGCTGACCCCGGCGCGGTTCTTTTTTACGGTCTCATCGCGCTGCTGACGTTCGCGCCGCTATTTTGGGCTGGTAACCGCCCGTTGGCGCTGCTGGTCATGGAACTGGCGGCGCTGGCGTTGCTGGTGTGGCGGTTCTGGTCACCGCCGGCGGGCGGACAACGGTTGTTCTGGCCCGTGTGGACTTTTTTGGCATTGCTGTTTCTGCTGCCGCTGGGGCAATTGCTGCTGGCGCCGTTCGATCTGTGGGCGAATCTGCCGGGCCGGTCGTTCTATGCCGACGCCTTGCGCCAAGCCAGCGGCGACGTCGCTCTGGACTGGCGGGCGATCTCGCTAATCCCGACCATGACCGAGGCGAGCGGGCTGGCGCTGCTGCCGCCGCTGGCGGTATTTCTGGCGACGATCCAACTGACCACCCAGCAGATCGTGCGGTTGACGCTGGTCTTTCTGGGCATCGCGACCGTGCAAGCGTTGCTGGGGCTGATCCAGTACGGCGATGGACCGGACAGCGTGTTTCGGTTCGGCAATACCCTGATGGGCGACAGCGCTTCGGGCACTTACATCAACCGTAACCATCTGGCAGGTCTGCTGGAAATGGCGCTGCCGGTGGGTTTGGCGCTGCTGGCGGCTACGGTCGGTCAGGGTCGCCCTTCCCATGCCAGCGGCGGTCGGGGAAGACGTGGGCGCACCTTTCGTCAGTGGCTGGCCCGATTCAGCGTAGCGCGCCTCAACCAGGCGGCGCTGTTTGGCGCGGTGGCTTTGGCGATTCTGCTCGGACTGATTTTCACCCGCTCCCGCGCTGGCGTCATCATGGCCATGTTGGGCATCCTGCTCTGTACCCTGACCTTCTCCTACCGGCTGGGTGGGCGTAATGTTTACGGGTTGATCGGCACGTTCACTGCAACCGGTATTGGTTTGGCGGGCCTGATCGGGCTGGCGCCGGTATTGAGCCGGTTTACCCTGCAAGATCCATTGGAAGACGGCCGCTGGAAGATTTTCGACGCGACGGTGCAGGCGATTGGCGAATTCTTTCCGCTGGGCAGCGGCGTGGGGACGTTTGAGAGTGTGATGCGGCGATTTCATCCCGCAGATTTTCCCGGCGTCACGATCACCCGCGCCCACAACGATTATCTGGAGTGGCTGCTGGAATTGGGATTGATGGCTGCGGTGTTGATCGCCGTCTGGCTACTGTTCTATGTTCGTCAGTGGGAACGGGTTTGGAAGCGCGGCGAGTGGATGCAATTCCGATTTGTCCAGGCTGGGGCAGGAATTGCACTGTTACTGATGATGCTGCACAGTTTGATGGACTTCAATCTGCGGATTCCGGCTAACGCCGTGTTTACAGCGTTCCTGGCCGCCGTGTTTTTTCATCGGCCACTGGAGGAGGAACAGCGGCGGTCCTCTCGGCGACGGGAAGAGACCGGCGAAGGCGAAAGCAGACCGCCATCGGTTCCCCCGATCCCGCCGGAAAACCAGGCCAACCCGTTCGCTGGGTGAGCGAACCCGGCGCGGACTGCTAGCGGCGCCGGGTGGCCTGCAACGCCTGGCGTAAATAGGGCAGTTCGGTCGCTGGCAACCGGCCGGTGAGGCGCACGCCGGCCGTGAATTGCTCCAGCGTGCAGACCTGACAGCGCAGGCCGCTATCCAGCACCCAGCGGCCGTCCACCAGCAAGCCGGCGTGGGTGACCCGCAGCGGCGAACCTTCAATCAGCACATACTCCAACCGCACCGGGTCGTAGCCCTGCTGCCGGATCAAGCGGTCGGCCTTGGCGACAACATAGGCTTTGCAATCCCAGTAATCGAGCCGCTCCAGGTCGGCGGCGTCCGGCCAGTCTTCCAGACAGGAATCGGTGGGACAAGGCCGGCCCTGGCGGTTAATGGCGGCGTTGAGTTCGATCAGGGCGGCAAATTCAGCCGCTGGCAGGCCAAGACCTGAAACCGTTTGGCAGGCGCCTGTCGCCAGCAACAGGGCCAACACAAACAGGCGGATGGAGGAGTATGGAGAGGACGGCATGGCGGATAGTTTAGCGGCGGCAGGCGTATTTTGTCCTGAGTGATCGGTGCGGAACAGGCCGTTCAAACTTTACCTTGCCAGAGGCCGCCCGCTAGAATGCCGGCCTTTGTCCCCATCCTGGAGAAAGGGCGGTTGAAAACGCACCTCCAACAACTCGAAGCCGAGAGTATCCATATTATCCGTGAAGTTGCCGCCGAGTTCGAAAAGCCGGTCATGCTGTACTCGATTGGCAAGGATTCCTCGGTGATGCTGCATCTGGCGCTCAAGGCGTTTTACCCCGGCAAGCCGCCGTTTCCCTTGCTGCATGTGGACACTACCTGGAAGTTTCGGGACATGATCCGCTTTCGCGATGAGCAGGCCCGGCGGTTGGGGCTGGAGTTGCTCGTTCACATCAACGAAGAAGGGCGGCGCCAGGGTATCAATCCGTTCACCCACGGTTCGCGGGTCCACACCGATGTGATGAAAACTCAGGCGCTCAAGCAGGCGCTGGACCGCTACGGCTTCGACGCCGCGTTCGGCGGCGCCCGCCGCGACGAGGAGCGTTCACGAGCCAAGGAACGGGTCTATTCCTTCCGCGACCGTCATCATCGCTGGGACCCCAAGAATCAGCGCCCTGAACTGTGGAACCTGTATAACGGTCGGGTTCACAAGGGCGAAAGCATCCGGGTGTTTCCACTGTCCAACTGGACCGAACTGGACATCTGGCAGTACATCTACCTGGAGAATATTCCCATCGTGCCGCTTTATCTCGCTGCCGAGCGACCGGTGGTGGAACGGGACGGGACGCTGATCATGGTGGACGACGCGCGGATGCCGCTGGAGCCGGGCGAAACGCCGCATCTGGAATGGGTTCGGTTCCGCACCCTGGGTTGTTACCCGCTGACGGGCGCAATCCGCTCGCGGGCGGCTACACTGCCGGAAATCATTCAGGAAATGCTGCTGGCCCGCCATTCCGAACGCCAGGGCCGGTTGATTGACCACGACGCCGCCGGCTCGATGGAAGAAAAGAAACGTCAAGGATATTTCTAACTCATGTCCCACGCCTCTCCCCTGATCGAAACCGATATCCAGGCGTATCTGGCGGGCCACGAACGCAAGGACCTGCTGCGCTTCATCACCTGCGGCAGCGTGGATGACGGCAAGAGCACCCTGATCGGCCGACTGTTGTACGACACCCAGTTGATCTATGAGGATCAACTCGCCGCCGTGCGCCGCGACACCACCAAATACGGCACCACCGGCGAGGAGCTGGACCTGGCGCTGCTGGTGGATGGCTTGCAGGCGGAGCGGGAACAGGGCATCACCATTGACGTCGCCTATCGTTACTTCTCCACCGAAAAGCGCAAGTTCATCATCGCCGACACCCCCGGCCATGAGCAATACACCCGCAATATGGCGACCGGCGCCTCGACCGCGCAACTGGCCATCCTGCTGGTGGATGCGCGCAAGGGGGTTCAGGTGCAAACCCGCCGCCACAGCTTCATCGTGTCGCTGCTGGGCATCCGCCATCTGGTGCTGGCGATCAACAAGATGGATTTGGTCGGGTTCGATCCAGCGGCGTTCGCACGCATTTGCGCCGACTATCAGGAATTCGCGGCCCAGTTGGGGGTGGGGGAAGTCCATTGCATCCCGGTGTCGGCGTTGCGCGGCGATAACGTCGTCCAGCCTTCCACCGCCATGCCCTGGTATGACGGGCCGACCCTGCTGCACCTGCTGGAGCAGGTGGATGTAACCGCCGACCGCAACCTGCGCGATTTCCGCTTTCCGGTGCAGTACGTCAATCGGCCCCACCTGGATTTTCGCGGGTTCTGCGGCACCATCGCCGCCGGGGTGGTCCGACCGGGCGACGAAGTGGTGGCGTTGCCTTCGGGCCGGCGCTCGCACATCGCCGCCATCGTGACCACCGAGGGCGAACTGACCGAGGCCCAGGCCGGCCAGGCAGTGACACTGACCCTGCGCGATGAAATTGATGTCAGTCGTGGCGACCTGCTGGTGCATCCCGACCGCTTGCCGGCGGTAGCGGATGCCTTCGACGCCCGTGTGGTATGGATGGCGGATGCGCCGTTATTGCCGGGTCGGCAATACGATATCAAGCTGGGAACCCGCCTGATGCCGGCGACCCCGATGGCGCTGCATCACCGGATTGATGTGAATACCCTGGAGCACCAGCGCGCCGAGGAACTGGGATTGAACGAAATCGGTTATTGCCGGATCGCCCTGAACCAGCCGGCCCCTTTCGACCCCTATGAGGTTTGTCCGGGAACTGGCGCATTCATTTTCATTGACCGCCTCAGCAACGTCACGGTCGGAGCGGGGATGATCGTGCGGCCCATGACCCAGCCGTTGGTGGACAAAGCGCGCAACGTGGTCTGGCATGAGCACAAGGTCAGTCGGACGCAGCGCGCCAATCAGAAGGGGCAGCGGCCGTGCGTGATCTGGCTGACCGGATTGTCGGGCGCGGGCAAATCCACCCTGGCCAACGCGCTGGAGCAGCGGTTGTGGCAACGCGGCTATCACAGCTATTTGCTGGATGGCGACAATGTCCGTCACGGGCTGAGCCAGGACCTGGGCTTTTCCCAGGCGGAGCGGGTCGAGCATATCCGCCGGGTGGGCGAGGTGGCGGCGCTGTTCGTAGACGCCGGCCTGATCGTGATCACCGCGTTCATCTCGCCGTTCCGCGCCGACCGGGCGCTGGCGCGGGCGCTGGCGCCGGAAGGCGAATTCATCGAGGTGTACGTGCGCGCCGGGCTGGAGACCTGCGAGCGGCGTGATCCCAAAGGACTGTACGCCCGGGCGCGCGCCGGGGTGATCCGGGAATTCACCGGCATTGATTCGCCCTATGAAGCGCCGGAACGGCCGGAACTGGTGCTTGATACCGAGCACGACGCGATTGAGGCCAACGTGGAGCGACTGCTGGCCTATCTGACCGAGCGGCGCATCCTGCGCGGGGCTGCATAGAGCGGTTGGCAAAACGTCACGGTGCGCTATAATGCGCTTCCCTTCGGCTTTGTCACCCTAAAGCCTTACGGAGAGGTACCGAAGCGGTCACAACGGCGCCGACTCGAAATCGGATGGGGGCTTTACCGCCCCACGTGGGTTCGAATCCCACCCTCTCCGCCAAATCAACGGCTTGCGCGCCGTTGCCGTGCCTCCTCGAAGTCCACGACTTCGGGACACGTTACGACAGTTCTCGGAAAAAGAGCGGAATTACCACCTTTCGCCTTTCGCCTGATCTGATCGCGAGAACCATACATGGCTATGACCCTGAACATTCCAGATGAAGTGACAACAGCCATCAAATGGCCCCGAAAGAATTCCTCCTGTAAATTTTCCTGTGATCGAAATGGCGGCGCGGGTAAGCCAAACCAACATCACTTAACAAGATCAATGGGTTGGATGGAGTCGACGCCCTGGCTCCACGCTGCTACCCCTCGCCATCACAGGAAAATTTACAGGAGGATAAAAATCAAATACATCAATCTGACAACGTAGAACTAAAAACCGAAAAACGCCGGGTTAGGCCGGCGTTTTCGTTTGACCTGCCGCGTGGGGTTCAGAGATTATCGCGGCGGATGTCGTACTTCTCCATCAAACGGTACAGGGTCATGCGCGAGACGCTCAACTCCTGGGCGGCGCGGGCGATATTGAACCGGGTCCGCAGCAGCGTGGCCTGAATGACCTCACGGTCCGCCGCCATGCGCGCCTCGTCCAGGGTGACAAAGCCCCGCCCCAGCGAACGCCGCTCCAGCTCCATGTCGGAAGGCGAGATATAGGGGCCTTCAGTCAACAATACCCCACGGCGCACCCGGTTCATGAGTTCGCGGACATTGCCCGGCCAGTCATAGCGGCTAATGACTTCGAGCGCATCCCGGTTGAAGCCTTTGGCGACCGTCTTGACCTCGGCGGAAAACTTGTTGAAGAAGTAGCGGGCCAGCAGTTCTACGTCGCCGCGCCGCTCGCGCAGCGTGGGCGCCCGCAGGTGCAGGACGTTCAGGCGATAGAACAGGTCCTCACGGAATCGCCCTTCGCGCAACGCCTGCTCGATATTGGAATGAGTGGCGGCAATAACCCGGACATTGGCCGGAATCGGTTTAGCGCCACCCAGCCGCCGAATCTTCTTCTCTTCCAAAAGGCGCAGCAAATTAGCCTGCGCCTCCAGTCCGAGCGTATCAACTTCGTCCAGAAACAAGGTTCCACCGTTGGCTACCTCGATCTGACCGATCCGGCGTTCGCCAGCGCCGGCGAATGCGCCCTTCTCATGTCCAAATAGCTCGGACTGAGTCAGATCGGCGGTCAACGCTTCGCAATTTACGGTGATAAACGGCGCCGCCGCCCGGGCGGAATTTTCGTGAATCGCCCGTGCAGCCTGCTCCTTGCCGGTACCGACTTCACCGGTGATCAAAACCGGCACATCCACTTCAGCCGCCTTCTGGATACCCCGGAACAGCGTCTGCATCGCCGGGCTGTTGCCGATCAGGCCATATTGCGTCTCGGCCTCGCGCTGCTGGCGCAAATTGTTCTCGATCACCTCGGCCATGCCATACGCATGGCCCAACGTAACCGTCAGGCGTTGGATATCAATGGGTAGCGTGTGATAATCGTAGCAACGTTCAGCAATCAGGCCAGACAGCAGCCGGCGATCCACGAAGGGTCGGGGCAGTGCGATGACCCACTGCATTTTCTGGCGGGCCAACATCAGATCAACGACCCATTGGATGGATCGTTCCGGCTCGCAACTGAACAGAAGCGCCAAGCCGACACGGAAGGATTGTTCAGTCAACAGAACTCGGGCCTGACTGGCATCCTGGGCCCAGTAAACTTCCCAATCCGCCGCAGAAATTTTCTGGATGAGTTCATCCTCGACAGTAGCCGTGCTTAAAATCAATAACTTGCGCATTGTTCTCTTCCGCAGTCAATTGGCTCATCCGCCTGGGCTACAAGGCCCCGCGGTTCCAGGAGTTAACGGTTGTGCATCAACGGGGCCGTCACGTCATACGATCACTGGCGATGCCCGCTTCCAGCGATAAAAAAAATTTCGATCCAATAGCCATGCCAGCTTACATTGCCCGCCATGCCCAAAGGTGATTTCTCTGCTCGCCAGTTTACTCTTTATTGTGACATTTTTGGCGATTAAACCATGGGTTTCATTGCCATTGAAGGCACGCTAAATCGTATATATGGCAAGCTTGAGAGCCATGTTACCAGGATTGTTTTCGACTGTCACTATTCAACTACTCCCTATAGTCCGGTTACCGATCCTATCCGGTGTTTTGACGACGGTGAGGTTTTTCAATGAACTACTATCTTTTGCTTCGCACGTTGCTGTTCCAACTGGACCCGGAAACGGCGCACGACTGGACGCAGATGCTGATGCGCCTGCCAGGCGCCGGATTGCTCGCCCGCATCGCTGCGTTCGGCATCCCCAACGCCCCACGGCGGGTCATGGGCATTGATTTTCCCAATCCGGTCGGACTGGCGGCGGGACTGGACAAGGATGGCGAATGCATCGCCATTTGGCGGGCGCTGGGGTTTGGGTTCGTCGAGGTCGGCACCGTTACTCCCCGTCCCCAGCCTGGCAATCCCAAGCCGCGCATGTTTCGTCTGCCGCGCGCCCAGGCGCTGATCAACCGAATGGGCTTCAACAATCAGGGGGTGGATCGGCTGGTGGAGCGGGTGCGCCGCACTGGCGGCCAAGGCGTGCTGGGCATCAACATCGGCAAGAACGCCGATACCCCGGTCGAGCGCGCCGCCGAGGATTACCTGCTCGGCCTGCGCAAGGTCTATCCCTGGGCCAGTTACGTCGCGGTCAACATTTCTTCACCGAACACGCCGGGGCTGCGTGACCTGCAATACGGTGCGACGCTGGACCGGTTACTGGAGGCGCTGAAAACGGAGCAGGCGCGGCTGGCGAGCGAACACGGGCGCTACGTGCCGCTGGCGATCAAGATCGCCCCGGACATCGCCGACGCCGACCTGCCAACCGTGGGCCAGGCGTTGCTACGGTATGAGCTGGACGCCGTCATCGCGACTAACACCACGTTTTCCCGCGCGGGCGTGGAAAAGCTGCCGCACGCCCAGGAAACGGGCGGACTCAGCGGCGCGCCGTTGATGACCCGCTCCACCGCTGTCGTCGGGCAGTTGCGGGAGATTCTGGGGGGCAAGCTGCCGATCATCGCCGTCGGCGGCATTCTGAGCGGAGCCGACGCCGCCGCCAAGATCGCGGCTGGGGCCAGCCTGGTGCAGTTGTATACCGGTTTTATTTATCGCGGCCCCGAATTGATCCGGGAAGCGGTCAAGGCGCTACGCTGAATGCAGGGCGGTGGGAACTTGCCGCCCCCCTAACCGACTCCAATTCCCGGTTATTCACCACCTGGAGGATTCAATGATGCTACGTGCATTGCTGTTGCTGCTGTTCGGCGGATTGGCGTCTACCCTGGCTCAGGCCGCCATTGAAACCAAGACTGTGGAGTACCGGCAGGGCGATGCCCGCCTGGTGGGTTATCTGGCTGTTCCCAAGGATGCCAAGGGACCGTTGCCGGGGGTGCTGGTCGTGCATGAATGGAAGGGATTGGACGGCTACGCCAAGCGCCGCGCCGAGCAATTGGCGGAACTGGGCTACGTCGCGTTCGCCGCCGACATTTACGGCGATGGCAAGATCGCCGCTGACGCCAAGGAAGCGGGCGCGCTGGCCGGTTTGTACAAAAAAGATCGAGCGTTGCTGCGGGCGCGGACGGCCGCCGGTCTGGCGACGCTCAAGGCGCAACCCGGCGTGGTGAAGGAGAAGGTCGCCGCCATCGGTTACTGTTTTGGCGGTACTGCCGTGCTGGAACTGGCGCGGAGTGGCGCAGAGCTTGCCGGCGTGGTCAGCTTCCACGGCGGTCTCGACACGCCCGCGCCCCAGGATGCGAAAAACATCCGCGCCAAGGTGCTGGTGCTGCACGGAGCTGACGACCCCCACGTACCCGACGAACAGGTGGCGGCGTTCGAGCAGGAAATGCGCACCGCTGGCGTGGACTGGCAGTTGATCGCCTACGGCGGCGCGGTGCATGGTTTCACCAATCCCGCTAATGGCAACGACAACAGTAAAGGCGCGGCTTATAACGCCGCCGCCGATGCCCGGTCCTGGTTGGCGATGCAGCAGTTCTTTATCGAGTTGTTCGCCAAACCCTGATGCAGCCTCTCAACCGCCGGCTCGCCGTGGCCCCGATGCTGGACTGGACTGACCGGCACTGTCGGTATTTCCTCCGGTTATTGAGCCGGCCTACGCTGCTGTACACGGAAATGGTCACCACCGGCGCAGCGCTGCACGGAGATCGCGAGCGGTTGCTGGCTTACGATCCCGCCGAGCATCCGCTGGCGCTGCAACTGGGCGGCTGCGATCCCGGCGAACTGGCGCGCTGCGCCCGCATCGCGGCGGACTTCGATTACGATGAAGTCAACCTGAACGTTGGCTGTCCCAGCGACCGGGTGCAATCGGGCCGGTTCGGCGCCTGTTTGATGGCCGAGCCGGAGTTGGTGGCCGACGGCGTAGCGGCGATGCGAACGACGGTGAACCTGCCGATCACGGTGAAAACCCGCATCGGCATTGACGACCGCGATTCCTACGAAGCATTGACGGACTTCGTCGGGCGGGTCGCCAGCGGTGGTTGCGAAGTCTTCATCATCCACGCCCGCAAAGCCTGGCTGCGTGGCCTGAGTCCGAAAGAAAACCGGGAAATTCCGCCGCTGCGTTACGACATCGTGTACCGGCTCAAGCGGGATTTTCCCGACCTGACGATCATTCTCAACGGCGGACTGCGCAACCTGGATCAGGCTGAGGACGAATTACGGCGCGTGGACGGGGTGATGATCGGTCGCGCCGCTTACGAGAATCCTTATCTGCTGGCCGACGCAGATCGGCGGTTTTTCGGCTCCGATACGCCGCTGCCGAGTCGCCATCAAGTCATTCGGGCGTTCCTGCCCTATGTCGAAAATCAGCTACAACAGGGAACGCCGCTGCATTGCATGACCCGGCACGTTCTGGGCCTGTTTCAGGGCATTCCAGGGGCGCGGGCCTGGCGGCGGCATCTCAGTGAACACGCCCACCGGCGCGGCGCAGGCGTGGAGGTGCTGGAAGCGGCGCTGCGGCAAATTCCGGAAGTGGCGTGAACCCCGCTTTCGCCAGCGGAGCGGGCAACCGGAATTGTCCAGACAGGCCCGTGCTATTCACCCTAGAATAGCGAGGTTATCGTTCAACCCGCGCGGGCGCGCTCTGGCTGCCCCGCCCTGCCCCAGGATCATCTCGATATGTATGAATTTCTGAAGTACGAAGTCCGCGACGCCATGACCGCCAACCCTATCGCCATCAGCCCGCAAACCCCGTTGAAAGAGGTTGAGGAACTATTCGAGAGCCACGATTTTAACGGAGTGCCCGTGGTGGACGAGCAGCGCCATCTGCTCGGCATTCTGACCAAGTTCGACCTGCTTAAGGCGTTCAGCCTCGGCATCCGCGCGATGGTTCCACACTACGACGAGATCATGGAACAACCCGCCGAGGCGATCATGACCCGCGATCCGGTCAGCGTTGAACCGCTGCTGCCGCTCAGCCGCCTGTTACAGAAACTGGTGGAGATGCGCACCAAGAGCCTGCCGGTGGTGGACAACGGCCTGCTGGTCGGCATTGTGGCCCGTGAGGATGTGTTGAAGGCGCTGCGCCGATCCACCATCAAACACGAAATCCCGGTGCATGAGGATTCGCCATCATGACCACCCTGCTCTACACCCATCCGGCTTCTCTGGAGCATGACACCGGCTGCGGCCACCCCGAATGTCCGGGCCGGCTGACGGCGGTT
>ERZ1645192.2833-NODE-2833-length-14285-cov-14.430850_pt1 | contig 14285 bp, 11 predicted proteins | sample MGYA00575354_ERZ1645192 | MGnify/ENA primary metagenome ERZ1645192 (study PRJEB40844, sample SAMN11349763) | freshwater sediment metagenome | isolation source: river sediment | host: Sediment | place: India: Faizupur Khadar , New Delhi | collected 2017-02-21 ... | reverse complement strand
CTCACGGGCTGCAACACCGCTGCAGCGACCAGCCCCGCGTCGCCACGGCAGGCGACGAAACGCTCGGTCCCGGTTCCCCAGTATTGAAGCAGGGCGCTGACAAAGCGGCTGTCCAGGAACGGGTGCCTGCCTCGCAGGCGCCGGTTCAGCTCGTCCCATTCCCCCCAGAACGCCTCGGTCGCATCCTGCGCCGGGAAGCTCGTCCACCGGCCCCCGATTGCGTCCATGGCTGGTCCTGTAGTCATCGCCTCACGCCAGCACGGTATCCAACGCCTCGCCCAACCATGCGCGCTCCCGGGGCCGAAGGTCCTCATGACAGGGCAGCTGCAGCAACGAAAGCCGGTACGCCTGACTCACCTCGCAGTCCGACACCGCGAGCTCGTCCCAGCGCCAGATGGGAACCCCGCGGTACTTCAGCCTCCGGAAGTCCTCGGCAGGGTGCTCCAAAACAAGAGGAAACACGTACGGGACCACTCCCTCCGGAAGCTCCCCGTACAGCGCCCGAGCCCGCCCCAGCGCGGAGCATCGGTCCAGCAGAAACCTGTAGTTGTCCCTGCGGGCCGTCGCCCCGCGGCGAAAATTGATCGTGCGGGACATGACCTTTGCCATCACGCTGGACGCCGTGTTCGCCTCTTTCGCGTCGAACCACCGCATCCCGCCTGCGCCGCCGGCGCTCGGGGGACTTGCGACTGGCTCGAGAGCCCCAGCAAATCCCGCCCCGGCGGAATGCGCCTCCACAGGATGCCGCGGCCCCTCCGCAACAGGCGAGAACACCTGCCCCAGCGCCCGCTCCACCACCCGATAGACCGCGCGCAACTGACGCCCGAGGTCCGCCCGCTTCACCAGGGGCCACACCACGGGCCCGGCGTTGCTGCACACCAGCCCACCGTCCGGCCCCGGGCAGAACTTCCAGGTGCTCGCCACCGCGAAGTCTCCGACGTACCCGGGCGGCGAGTCCTCTCCCCCGCCGTAAAGCGCGTGGGCACAGTCCTCGACGAGGACCGCCCCATAGCGGTCGCATAGCTCCCGAACACCCTCCACACCCCGTGGGAACCCGAAGAACCGCGTGGCAACCACCACCTTTGCGCCTCTCTGAAGAAGCCCTTCGAGGTGCTCCCTGTTGGGGCTCAGGTCATTCCGCACGCGGTAGAACTCGACTTCCGCCCCGAGCGACACGGCAGGCTCGACCATGGAGCCACAGTGATAGGCTGGCAGCAGCACCCTCTCCCTGCGTTTCACACCCGCGGCGATCAGTGCGAAGGCGATGGCATAACGCCCGGCTGCAAGGCCGACACAATCTCTTTCCGAGAATCTCGTGTAGCACACCGCGTCGTGGCCAGCCCGGCCCACACGCACCTGCCAGGGCGTCATCGGGATGTGCGAACGCGGGAACAAGTGCGCCTCGGCGTCGATGCTCTGAAATTCCACGGCCAAGCTCGCCAGCTCCTTCCTACGGCCCAACTCGGGGGCTGGACCTCACGCCAGCCCCCGTCGAGGCCACAGACGCTCCCCTGCACTCGTGAGCAACAGGCCGATTTCCCCCCAGAGCGGGTGCCGCGCCACCCGTAATCCCAAAAGCCACAACGACCCCGTCAGCACACTGCCGACCAGCCCGAACACGATGTAATTTCCTTCCCCGACGGGCACCAGCACCGACCACGCCCAGACCGGCAACACGGCGAGCGAGGCCGCCGCGAGACTGGGCCGGGCCACACGCATCACCTCGTCCCAGCGCAGCCCGATCGCCCGCGCCAGATACCGCTGCGCAAGCCACGCGCCCCCCACCGCCGCCGCCAGCAGCCCCCAACCGACCCCAACCAGGCCGAACGGGATCGCCCCCAGCAGCCCCACGACCCGCAGCACCTGCGTCCATACCTGCAATGCACTGCTCTCCTTCGCCTTTCCCACAGCCAGCATCGCTTCCTTGGCAGGGAAGTACAACAACTCGACCGCTGCGGCAGCGCAGAGGATCTTTGCAAGCGTCACGGCCTCGGTCCACTGCGGCCCGTACACGATGCGTATCACTGAATAGGCCGACACGGCCATGAACATCAGGAACACCCACCCGACCCCGGTGACGTAGGAAATCGTCGTCAGCAAACCTCGTACGGGCGAGCCGTCGCCCCGAACGCCATTCGCGAAGTACGGCAGGCACACCCGCATGATCGCCCGCAGCACCAGGCGGTGGAAGATCTCGACGACCCCATACGCCCGACCGAAGAGCCCCACCGCCGCAACACCCTGCGTTCGCCCGATGATGAGCTCCGGCGCGCCCCTCCCGAGCTCCCCGACGATATAGATGCCGCTCACGAACCGCCCGAACCGGACGACCTGCCCGATACCCCGGATACCGGGCCACCGGGGCAGTGTCCTCGGCCTCAGGAACGCCGTCACCCCTACCACCGCCGCGACCCCCGCCAGAGCGGACCAAGCCAGGCTCATGTACCCGTGCCCTCGCACAGCGAGCGCTATCGAGACCACGAACGACACGAAGCTCCCCACTACGTTCGCGATGAAGATCGGCCTGAAGTTCAGCTCCCTGCGAAACCAGGCCATCGTCACGGCACCGAACGGGATCAGAAGGAAGCTGGCGGACTGCACCCGCATGACCGCCTCAACCCCTTCCTGCCGATAGAACTCCGCCACCGCGGGTGCCAGCACAAAGAGCAGTGCGGCCATGAGCCAGGAAATCGCAATGTTCACGCTCAGTGCGGCGCGAAACGCATCCCTGGAAAGCTCCTTCTCCTGAATCAGGTACTCCGCCACACCGAAATCGCGGACCGTGCTCGCCAACGAGGCGAACACTGCGCCAACGGCAAAGACCCCCATCTCCGCCGGAGTGAGCAGGCGCGCGATCACCACGGTGCTGGCGACTTGAAAGAAGATGGCGACCCAGCCTTCGAGCGCCGAGTAGACGAGCGACCGGCGGACCGTGCTCACCGCGCCGTCTCCGGGCCGCTCACCACCGTGGCCGCCACCCCACCGCGACTGCCGCCATATAGGTAAGTGCCTTCAGCCCCTGTGGATTGGTACGCAGGGCCCGAGCCAACGACCGGAGCGCCACCCCCCGGTTGCCCGCGATGGCGTGCCCAAGTGCAAAGTCCGTGTGGTATTTCGCCAACTGGCGTCGGAAGGTTCTGTCGTCGAGGCACGAGCCGTCCGGGCTACACAGCCCCCATTTCAGCACCGCTTCGCTGAGGAGCTCCGTCCGGAAATCCCTGTCGCGGACCTTGCGGTTTCCCTGCGACGCGTGCTGCCGGTACAGGGTCCCCGGCTGGCGCAGCTTCACGAAGGGATACTCGCGCGCGATCCTCAGCCAGAGGTCCCAGTCCTCGCTGTAGGGCAGCGACAGGTCGAAAACACCGCATCGCCGGAACACCTCTGCGCGAAACATCGCCGTGCTGGTCAGCATCCAGCAATCCAGAAGAAAGAGGTGATATATCCACCCCGAGTACTCCGCCTCTGGCCCCTCCCCGTAGGGTTTCCGGTCGAAGGTCATCGGCGACGGGAACACCCCCTGCGTATCCGCCTCCCAACGAAGAAAGGCCGTGAACACCACCCCGACCTCGGGATGGCTCTCGAGCACATCGACCTGTGCCCCCAACTTGTCCGGAAACCAATAGTCGTCGTGGTCGAGCAGCGCGACATACCTTCCCCGGGCCTCCGCAATCCCGCGGTTCCGTGCCGCACACACACCGGCGCTCTCCTGTTGCACCAGACGCACGCGCGGCGCAAACCTCCGTACCACCTCTGGCGTCCCGTCTGTGGAGCCGTCGTCGACCACGATGACCTCCAGGTCACCGTAGGACTGTCCCACGACGCTTTCCAACGTCTCCGCGATGAATCGCTCGCAGTTGTAAGACGGGATGACTACCGAAACGGTCGGGGCGTCGTTCGTCATCGGGAATCCGTTACAGTCTTTGCCTTGCCCGCCGCGCGAAGGCGACGACAATTCCGGCCGTGGCCACGCCCCACAGAACGACCGCCAAGACGAAGCTTGCAGTGCTCAGCCGCAGCGCCCGGATCGCATCCCCGTTCGTGTCTGTCTCCAGAATGAGGATGCCGGGTGCGGCGCCAAAAAGGAGGCCCGGCGCCTGCTCGGCCTTACGGCCGAACCTGCTCGCCCAACTGACCACAGGATCGGCGTCATACGTAAAGACGTCGTTCGCCATGCCCAGAAACACCCGGTCCGCGCCCCTTCGATAGTACTCCAGCGCTGCCCGCGCGCCCGGAAACGAGAATGCCTCGGGGTCCACCACCTGCACAGCGAGCGCCTCCGCTCCGGCGCCACCCCGCAACGCCGCTGCAAACTCGAGGACGGAGAGCGGCTCACCGCTGCTCGCATCCAAAACATAGAACGAATAGAAGGGATCCAGGAAAACCCACTTTCCGCGCTCGGGGTCGTACACCTCACTGAACGCGTGGCCATCCCCGCTGAAGTTGCCAAAGGACATGCCCCATTCGCGGATATCGATGCCGGCGGCATACGCCAGACCGTTCATGACCTGTGTGTAATCCGCGCAGTATCCTCCGCCACTCTTGCGGATTGCGAGGTAGGCACTCACGGTGTCCGACTGGATCGCTCCTCCGATGACCCGCGTTCCCGCGCTGAGGTGCCGTGCCAGGGCAAGCGCGCTGTCCCAGGTGCCGGGCGCCGTCCGCTCGTCTCCAAGAGCCGCCCGCACAGCGGCTTGAATCTCGGGGGGAATCCTGCCGGCCTCCTGCCGGAATTCCGCAGGCCTATTGTCCGGAACCCATCGGAATTCGCTCTCCGGCGCCGATGTCGCCACCAGGCCATTGCGGACCTGCACGAGCTTCTGGGGGTCCGCCAGGAACGTGAGCGTCCAGGCGGCGGTCGCTGACCACAAGACGAGGAGCGCCGCGATCCATACGCGGGGGCGCGGCCCCAGGTAGCTTCGGGCTGCGCCATCCGACGGTGCAGCCTGACGCGAACCGTAACCTGACCGGCGTCCCATCACCTCGATCGACCCGAGTACGGAACCGGAGTGGCGGGGGCCTTCTCCTCCCCGGCAGAGCCTTCCCTGTCTTTCCCCTGCGACGGTTCGCCACCTAGCCAGAGGGTACCCACAGCCATCACGACTGCAATGAACCAGACCCTCACCTCGAGCTTCAAATAGTCCACGAACATGTCGCCAGCGAAGATGGCCCCCATGGCGGCACCAACGCCTGCCAGGACGAGCTCACCGAACGAGTCCGAGCCCTTGAGGCGCCGGCGAAGAATTGCGAGACGCTTGAAGGTCCACACCCCGATTGCGACATAGAACAGCGCTCCCGGGATGCCCTGTTCGACGAGAAGGCTCATGAAGGTATTGTGGGACGCGATTTCCGGCCGCTCGCCCGGCCTGGGGGGCGGCAAGTCCTCTTCCCTCATGTACAGAGAGCTCAGGTAGGGTGTCGCCCGGTGGCCCCATCCCCAGACGTCGTCTTTGAACATTCGGATCTGACCGGCGATGATGAGGAGCCTTCCCGCGCCGGTGTCCGTGCCCTCCACCTGCTCGCCGAGGTACTGGATCGTGCCTATTCGTGCCCAGAACTGGGGGTTTGTGAGCAGGAGAAATACCAGAGCGGCGACGGCACCGAGGCCGTAGATCAGCTTGCGGTGACGAGAGGGCGCGAGCATGGAGAAGATTGCACCACCGAGCGTCAGGGCGAGGAACCCGCCGCGGCTCGCGGTGCGCACCAGTCCGTCCAGCAGAAATGGCGCCACGCCGGCCAGACCGGCCCGCCCCCGCCACTTGCTGGCGAGGAAGAGCGTGCCGATCACGAAAAACCCCGTCGCCAGTGTCAGCGCACCGGCATTCGCCTCGGAGATGTCCGGCCCACGAAATCCTTCGAAGCGGCCCCCCAGATGCGACGTGAAGGCGGTCCACCCCATGTAGAAGGTGCCTGCCACATGGCTCCAGAGGAAAACCCGGATCGCCCGCTCCGAATTCAGGATACGGAACACGACATAGAGCAGGACGAGGTACTTCGCGTACAGAATCAGCAATTCCCATTGCTTTTCCGGGACGATTGCCCACCCGAGCTGGATCGTGAGCCAGACCACCAGGAGCAGGTACAGCCAGGGGATCCTGTGTCTCCAGAACCCCGTTGACAGACCCAGCTTGGCCCCGTGGATCCACACTGCCACGAGCGTGACGGCCGCGGCCAGCAGCGACCACCTGACGCCCCCGAAGACAGCGCCCCACCATGCGGATGGAGGGTGCAGGTAAAAGACCGCGATATAGGTGACCAGCCCGTAAAGCGGGTGGCGCACGAGGGCGAGAGAACAGCCCACCAGGAACGCGCCCAGGAAGATCAGGCTCGTCAGACCCACGGCAGCACACCGCTGTGGTTCATGGGGTGAGGCACCATCCGGTTGCTGGCGCTACAGGCGCACGAGGGTGGTGTCCACCTCCGGTCATTCCGTCTTCGCCCTGTTGGCAGCTTCCAGCCGGTCCAGCTTGTTTTTCAGGCCAGGCAAGGGGTAACCCAGCCTGTACGCCTGGTCGGCATGTTTGCGCGCGGACGCAGCGTCACCGGCGTCCACGTAGGCAAGCCCCAGGAAATAATGCAGCTCGGCCGACTTGCCCTTCGTCGCTTCGTTCCCGCGGATCAGGATCTCGCGAGCCTCGTCGTTACGCCCAAGGTCACGCAGCACGAGATACATGGCCGTATAGGATTGGGGGTGGGTGGGCTCCTCGTGGATGGCCTTCTCGAGGAACTCCATCGCCTTGTCGTACTCCTTCACTCCACGGTATGCGAGGCCCAGCGTCGCCCCCATGTCTCCGCGCAGGAAGTGGCCCGACGGCGTCAAGGCGTAATTGAACGAAGTCTCGTCGATCGTCTTGCGATACATATACTCTGCGCGGTTCGGGTCCGGCTCCGCCCGGGCACGCTCGAGCCAGACCATCGCCGCACAGTAATGCCAGAAGCCATTCAGTTGCGGGTTGGTACGAGCCCGCTCCGCGGCATCCCGGGATATCCTTGCGACGAACGGGCTTCTGCGGCCCACGTCCGTCGTTACGTAGAGTTCCTGACACCACTTGGGCCAGCCCGCGAACTCCCGGTCCGAGAGGGTAAAGTCGTAGGCAAAGACCCCTTCCGCGAGAGAGAGCAGCGAGAATGCAAACAGGACGGCAGCCATTTCCATCGACCGTGCAGGATTCGATGTCGGTCGCCCCGATGACATCGGCCGGGACAGCGTCGCGTGCGTCATGCGGCTCTCACCCATGATGGTCGTCTTCAACATTCTTCATCAGGCCGCCACGGCGGTCCTGAGTTCCTCGACCAGACGGTCAACCTTCCGGTCCCAGTCATTTTCCCTTGCATAGGCCAGTATCGCACCCCGGTCCCAACTCCGGGTCAGTGCCTCCCGCAAGGCATTGGCGAGAGCGTCCTGCTCTCCGAACGGAACGAGTATGCCAAGGTCTCCCGACCGCACGACCTCCGCGTTGCCACCGACCCTCGTAGTCACCACCGGCAACCCGCAGGCCATGGCCTCCAGAAAGACGTTGGCCCAGCCCTCGCGGGCAGTGGCCAGCACGAAGACATCGGCCGCGGACAGGACCCACTTGAGCCGCTCGGGCGGAACAGGACCCAGGAAACGGACCACACCCTCGAGCCCCAGTTCCCTGGTCTGCCGCTCCAGGTGCGGCCGCCAGTCACCGATGGGGGTGGGTCCGCCCGCGATCAGGTATACCAGCTCCGGGAGGGCGGCTCGCAATGGGGGGAGCGCTGCGATCACCCGGTGAAAGCCCTTGCCCTCCACGAGACCACCCACAGATACGAGCACCGGGGCGGATAGCGGGATACCGAGCTCCCGGCGCGCGTCGGTCCGCGGGATGGGCTGAAAAGTGTCCAGGTCCACCCCGTTGCTCACCGTGATCGCCTTGCCGTCTTCCACACCCAGGTCCAGGGCGAGAGTCCGCAGGGAGTCAGACACACTGAAGACCCGGAGGGCGCGCCGCAGCCCACTGGCCAGAAGCGGTGTCAGGGCGGGATTCCTGGCTAACACCTCCTCGTTCCCACGGATGGTGACGGTGACGGGCAGCTTGAGCCACCGCCCCAGGAGCGTTGCCGCGTACCCGTCCGGATACCCAAAGTGGGCATCGATCAGGGTGACGCCGTGCTGCTTCACCAGCCGGCGGACCGTGGCAAGCGTGGATGCAGCGAGGAGGAAGCCGTCGGCGCGCTTGAGGACACCCGGCACGCTGAGGAAGCGGGGGTGGTGGACCTCGTGCCCACCCTGTTGCTCCACGCGCGCCGGCGTCGGCCGAAAGTACGGGCGGTAGCGCCCGACCAGCGGCTGCAGCGGAAACCAGGGTACGGGGGCGACGAAGCAGGCGGGAACCCGCTGCGCCACCCGGAACATACGCTCCCGGACAAAGAGACCGAGCTGTGGCTGCTTTTCGTTTGGAAAAGTCGTGGTGAAGACGAGCAGAGACGGGCCGCGCTCGACCGACCGAGGGTCCCCGCTATAATGACGCGGCAGCATCAGTGGGGCATACCGAGTAGCGGCGGCTGGGACGGTGGCATCGCCACCCCACCAAACACTGGGGCAACGCGGCTCGGGCGCATCCCGAGCTCGCGCGATACGATGAGACAAATCCCATGCGGTTCACTCTCGAGTTGATGTTCTGGTGCGCCGTCGCGTTGCTGGCGTATCCCTACCTCGTCTACCCGGTCCTGCTCTGGCTGCTCGCGCAAGTGTCTCCCCGGCGCACGACCCTGGCGGGACAGCCGTCTGACCTGCCGAGCCTGACCCTGGTCATTTCCGCCTACAACGAAGCCGAAGTCATTGGGGGGAAGATCGAGAACAGCATTGCCATCGACTACCCCGTGGACCGCCTGGAGGTGCTGGTCGTCTCCGACGCAAGCGACGACGCCACCGACGGCATCGTGCGGGACTGGCAGGCCCGGGACCCGCGGGTCCGGCTCGTGCGCCAGGAGGAGCGCCGCGGCAAGACCTCCGGCCTGAACCTCGCCATGGGCGAGGCCCGGGGCGAGGTGGTCGTGTTCTCCGACGCCAACGCGATGTACCGCCCGGACGCCCTGCGCAAGCTGGTCCGGCACTTCGCCGACCCCGAGGTCGGCTACGTGGTCGGCGCCCAGCTCTACAATCCCGGGGCCGAGAGCGAGGCAACGGCGAGCGAGGGCCTCTACTGGCGCCTGGAGCTGATGCTGAAGCGCCTCGAGTCGCGCTTCGACTCCGTCGTGGGCGGCGACGGCGCCATCTACGCCATCCGCCGGCAGCTCTTCTGGCCGCTCCAGCCCGATGACATCAACGACTTCGTGAACCCGCTGCAGATCGTCGCCGAGGGCTACCGGGGCGTCTTCGACCCCGAGGCCACCTGCACGGAGGACGCGGCCGAGGGCTTCGCCAAGGAGTTCCGGCGCAAGCGCCGCATCGTGAACCGCACCTGGCGTGCAGTGCGCCGCTACGGGCACCGGCTCAGCCTGACCCGGCACACCCGGTTCCTGTTCCTGCTCCTTTCCCACAAGGTGATCCGCTGGTTCAGCCTGCCGATCTTCGCCCTGGCCCTGATGGCCAATGTGGGGATCGTAATGCTCGCCCCCTCGCCCCTGTATCTCACCACTCTGGCAGCCATGCTCGCAGGCATCGGTCTGGGTCTGCTGGGCCGCGCCCTCGACCGCCGGGGGCTGCGAATGCCCAGGGTTGTGTACCTGCCCTACTACTACTTCCTCGTCAACCTGGCGGCCCTGCTCGGTATCTGGGACGAGGCGCGCGGCGTGCGGCACGCGGTGTGGACCCACGTGCGCAGCGGTTGACTCCGGAGGGATTCTCACGTGTGCGGAATCGTCGGGCTCTACTACTTCGACTCCTCGCGGACGGTCCAGGCCGACGAGGTCAAGGCCATGGCGGACCGCATCGTCCATCGCGGGCCCGACGACGAGGGATTCTTCGTGCGCCGTAACATCGGTCTCGGCATGCGGCGCCTGAGCATCATCGACCTCGCCGGGGGCCACCAGCCCATCTCCACGCCGGACGGCGGCAAGGTCATCGTCTTCAACGGCGAGGTCTACAACTTCCGCGACCACCGGCCAGAGCTCGAGCGGCGCGGCCACCAATTTTCGACTCGCACGGACACCGAGGTCGTACTCCATCTTTACGACGAGTACGGGCTCGACTTTCTCGATCACGCGAACGGGATGTTCGGGCTCGCGATCTGGGACGAGCCCGCGAGGCGGCTCGTGGTCGCCCGGGACCGCATCGGGATCAAACCGCTCTACTACTACCGGGACGAGGAGAAGCTCGTCTTCGCGTCCGAGATCAAGGCAATCCTGGCCCTGCCCTCGGTACGCGCCGAGCTCGAGCCCGCCACGCTCGAGGTCTATCTCAAATATGGCTTCACCCCGGCGCCCTACACCCTGTTCCGCGGCATCTCCAAGCTCCCGCCCGGCCATCGGATGCGGATTGAAGGGAGGCAGGTCCATATCGAGCCCTACTGGCGGCTGTCCTACCTGCCGAAGGCGACGGCCTCCGAGACCGAGTTGCGGGACGAGCTCTTCGAGTTGCTCAAGGATGCGGTGCGCTACCAGTTGGTGGCGGACGTCCCGCTGGGGGCCTTCCTCAGCAGCGGAATCGACTCCAGCGGCATCGTGCACCTGATGAGGGACCTCGGCGCCGGCCAGATCAACACCTACACCATCGGCTTCGGCAAAGGCTACGCGGCCTACAACGAGATGGACGCCGCGCATCGCTTCGCCGAGGACTATGGGACCAACCACCACGAGATCCTGGTCGAGCCCGAGGTGGCGGACCTGTTCCCCAGGCTCATCGCGATGCTGGACGAGCCGGTTGCGGACTCGTCGTTCCTCGTCACCTACCTGGTTTCACGCCTCGCGCGGGAGACCGTGAAGGTGATCCTGTCCGGGGTGGGGGGGGACGAGCTCTTTGGCGGCTACCGCCGCTACCTCAACGTGCAACTCGGCCGGTACGCGCGGGTCATTCCGGGTTGGCTGCGCAGGAACGTGCTGGAGCGCGTCCTTCAGGCCCTGCCCGCCGACCGCAACAGCGCACTCTTCAACTATGTCCGTCTCGCACGTGCCTACGTCCGGACGGCCGACTTGCCGCTGGACCGCCAGTACGCTGCCTACACCTCGGTCGTCTCGGAGGAGGCACGGCGCGACCTCCTGACCGCTTCCGGCACCGTCGAAGATCTGCACCAGAAGTACTTCGATGAGTGCGACTCGCCGGAGCCCTTGGACCGGCTCATGTACTTCGACCTGAAGACGTCCCTGCCAGAGCAGCTCCTGATGCTGACGGACAAGATGGCCATGGCGGTTTCCCTCGAGGGCCGCGTGCCCTTCCTCGACCATCGGGTCGTGGAGTTCGCGGCGCGCCTTCCCGTCGACCTGAAGCTGCGCGGCTTCAAGCTCCGCTACCTCCAGAAGGCGGTATTCCGGGACCGGTTCCCGCCGTACGTCTTTGAGCAGAAGAAGCGCGGGTTCGGTGCACCGATCGGAAGCTGGATCCGGAATGAGCTGAAGGACCTCACGTTCGACCTGCTGAGCGAGTCACACCTCAAGGAACAGGGGCTGTTCCACTACCCCACCGTGCAACGGATGCTCGACAGCCACTTCCATATGCGCGAGGACCACACCGACAGCCTGCTCGCCCTCATTGCTTTTCAGATCTGGCATCGGACTTACCTGACCCCCCGCGCTGCGACCACCGCCTGATAGATGGGCGCGTAGCGCGAGACGGTCGCCTTCCAGGTGCGCTCCGCCTCGACGAAGCGACGCGCCGCTGCGGTCACAGGCCCCAGGTCTGCGCGCCGGGAGGCGAGGCCGACCAACGTCCTCGCAAGGTCTCGCTCGTCACCCGCTCGGAAGAGAAAACCCGTCTCCCCTGGCCGAATGAGCTCGCGGTGGCCACCCACGTCGGAGGCCAGGCATGGCCGCCCGCGCGCCATCGCCTCGAGCGGCTTCAGGGGGGTCACGAGCTCCGTCAAGCGAATGGCTTTGCGGGGGAAGCACGCAATGTCGGTCAGCGCGTAGTACCGGTCCACTGCGCCATGAGGGACCCGGCCCGTGAACCGCACCTGATCGACGATTCCCAACTCCGCCGCCAGCCCCCGCAGGGCAGCGTCTTCCTGGCCACCTCCCACGAGCAGCAACACGGCCTCCGGCACCGCGCGCGCCACCATGGGGAAGGCCCGTAACAGAATGTCCAGGCCCTCCCAGGCATAGAACGAGCCGATGAAGCCGAGCACGAACTTGCCGCTCAACCCCAGTTCCTGACGCAGGCGCTCGACCTGCGTGGGGTCGGGGGCCGGCACGTCGGTTTCGACCCCGTTGCCAATCACGGTCACCCGTTCCGCGGGCACACCGCGTTTCACGATCTCTCGGCGCAGCCCCTCGGAGATGGCCGTGACCGCATCCGCCCGATGCAGCACGTAGCTCTCCGAAGCTGCCGTCAGCCGGTAGCGGAGCCCGCCTTCGCGTGCGGTGCCGTGGTCCACCGCGGCGTCCTCCCAGAACGCCCGCACCTCGTACACGCAGGGGATCCGGGCGCGCCGGGCTACCGGCAGCGCAGCGAGCCCGTTGAGCGACGGCGAGTGGGCGTGGATCAGGTCCGGCCGCTCTTGGCGGACCAGATCCCGCAGCCGGCGCCGCAGACGCGTCACCACCTGGAGTTGGCCCAGGAGCGGGAACCGCGCTGCCAGCCCGTTGACCGGCGGGGTGCGGTAGAACCCGAGGCCTCCCGCCTCCTCCCACGCCACGTTGCTCACGTGCTTGGAGCCGGTGACCTGCACCGTCTCCCAGCCGAGCGCCCGCTGATTCACCAGGATCGCGCGGCTGCGGTAGGAGTAGCCGTCCTGGATCGGCAGCGAGTGGTCGAAGACGTGGAGGACCTTCATTGGCGGACGAGCTTGAAGCCGTTGGCCAGGAGGCGAGCCAGGAACCGGCCCGGCGTCACGTCCCACGGCGTGAACCGGGGCAGCTGAAAGGGGTCGGAATCCCGCATCGCAGGTGCCCAGCGAGTGGAGACCGCGGCCTGGAAGCCGGCGTCCTTCACCATCTGCACGTGCCCGTCGCCATAGTCCCGCCCGGGCCTCCCGTTCGGGTAGGCGAAGAGGGTCACGGGCTGGCCGGTCATCTCTTCGAGCACCCGCTTGCTCGCGCTGATCTCTTCGGCCGCGACAGCATCGGGCGTCTCGGCCAGGATCGGGTGGCTCAGGGTGTGGGCACCGATGGTGACGCCCCGGGCCGCCATCGCCCGGACCCCGTCCGCGTCCAGCATCAGGGGCTCGGCCGGGCGGTAGCCTGCACGCTCGGCGACCACCCTCGCCTTCCGGTCCCGCTCGGCCTCCGCGAGGTATTTGAGCGCCGGCAGCAGCTGGTCGATGGCCGCACGGCGCTCCTCGACCGTGTGCACCGGGTAGCGACCCAGGCCCAGGTCGGTCAGGTCCAACTCCGGCCCGGTCACCGCGCGCACGCCCTCGATCACCCGGTCGTTGAACATCATCCCGTCTCCCAGGAAGCCCGGGGCAACGAACACGGTGGCGGGAATGCCCAACGCTTCGAGGACCGGCACAGCGCAGTCCAGGTTGTCCCGGTAGCCGTCGTCGAAGGTGACGCAGACCGAGCGGGGCGGCAGGTCCCCCGCTGCGAGCCGGTGGGCGGCCTCGGCCAGAGGCAGCGGGTGGAAGTAGTCCGCGAGGAGCTGCATCTGCCAGCGGAATCGCGCAATGTCCGGAAGGTCCGGGAGCAGCGCCTCGGGCGCCGGGAGGACGCGGTGATAGATCAGGATCGCCATCCGCGCGCGGGACGCACCAGGGTAAGCGGCGGAGACAGCAGCACGGATCGGCAGACCAAACATGGCAATAAGTTAACCGCAGAGGCGCTGAGGCGCAGAGAAAGCCATAGTGAAAAAGCTCTGCGTCTCTGCGCCTCTGCGGTTCATCACGTTCAGGCGGTGAGCTGGCGCTGGAAGGACTCGAACATCAACAGCGTCCAGATCGGCGCGCTGTAGTCTCGCAGCCCCGCCTGGTGCTGGGTGACCAGGTGCTCCAGCACCTTCGGCTCGAAGTAGCCGGTCGCAGCGAGGCCGTCGCCGAGGAGCGTGTCCCGCACCTTCTGCTTGAGCGGCCCCCGGAACCAGGCCGCGAGCGGGACCGCGAAGCCCATCTTCTGGCGATACAGGATCTCGTGCGGCAGCAGCGGCTCGAGCGCCTTCTTCAGGATGTACTTCCCCTCCTGGTTGCGGAGCTTCATCGAGGCCGGCAGGCCCGAGATCCACTCGATCAGCTCGGTGT
>ERZ1645192.2832-NODE-2832-length-14286-cov-7.713794_pt1 | contig 14286 bp, 15 predicted proteins | sample MGYA00575354_ERZ1645192 | MGnify/ENA primary metagenome ERZ1645192 (study PRJEB40844, sample SAMN11349763) | freshwater sediment metagenome | isolation source: river sediment | host: Sediment | place: India: Faizupur Khadar , New Delhi | collected 2017-02-21 ... | reverse complement strand
CCCCGCCCGCCGCCGCGCCGGCGGCCGTCCCGCCCGTGGCCGCTCCCCGTCATCAGCGCGAACAGGGAAAACACGAACAGGTGCCGTGGGAGGAAGAACTATGAAGGAGCGGATCGTCGTCTATCTGTCGGGACTCGGTTCCCGCGAGAAGAACATCCTTCTGTTCTTCGGTGTTTTTTTCCTGTTGTTCGTCATCACGGTGTTCTATCTGGTCTTCAACGATTCGATAGAGTCGCGCAAGGCCGAACTGCGGGAAAAAAGGGAACTCATGGAAAAGGTCGAGGGCTACAAAAGCGCGTTCCGGCGCGCCCGGGATCGCGAGAACAGCATGCTGCTCGCGATACAGACCAACGAGACGAACCTCAATAGTCATCTCAACGGAGTTCGCGAAGCGTTCGGCGTCGAGATATCGACCATCAAGGAGTTGAAGCCTGAAAAGAAGGGAGAATTCTCCAAGGAGATGATAGAGGTCGGTATCCGCAATATCGACATGCCCACCCTCATGAGTTTTCTCTACGGGCTGGAGAATCGCGCGCGCTATGTGTTCGTCGATGCCCTTTCCATCAAAAAGCGGTTCGACGGAAAGAATTATGAGGTCACGCTGGTCGTCGCCACCCTCAAGGAGGCCGCTGAAAAATGAAGGATAAAATCATGCTGCTGTGGGACCGGACCGTCGAAGCGAGCGGCCCGTTCCTCCGCAAACTGCTGGCCGGCGGCCGGATCGCCTCCTTTCTGCGCGGGTCGCTCTTCGTCGGCGCCGCTTCCACCGTCGGCCTCTATCTGGCGCTGGAACTGTTCATCCCCGACGAACTGGTGCTGACGAAGGTCAATACCGCGCTCGCCGAGCGGGGACTCACGGTCGAGGCGGAAGGCATCGGCTATTCGATCTTTCTTGCGGCGTCGCTGGAGAACGGCACCGTACGTTCGGGCGGTAAAACGGTGCTTACCTTCGGTGACTTGACCCTTGCGCCGTCATTCTGGTCGCTCCTCACCGGAGCGCCGTCGCTGACGGTCACCGTCGAGGATATAGAGGGAAAAGGCGGTGAGTTGGCCGTCGAGATGGGTTCGGGAGAAGAGCCGTGCTATCATCTTGAGGCAGAGGAGGCGCCGCTGGCCCTGTTGCAGGCGTTGTGGCCGGAGATCGCCGTCGGCGGCGCGCTGAACGGTACGGCCGAATTCTGCAGGGAAAAAAAACTTTCGGGAGAGTTCTCTCTTTCCGCGACCGGGGTCACGCTCGGCGGCACGGTGTACGGACTGGCGCTCGAAAAGGAAATCGTGCTGGGCGCGGTGGAACTGAACGGTCTGATCAAGGAGAACAAACTCGATCTCCGCGAAATGAGCGCGATCGGCGATCTGGACCTGCGGGTCGATGGCAAGGTGACGCTCAATCCCGCGACCCTCAAGAACTCGCGGCTCGATCTTACCGCCGACCTGCGCGAGAAAAAAGAGGGAGCGGTCGCGCAGATACCCCTTCTGGAACTGGCGCTCTCCCGCTTCAAGGATCCGGGCGGCGGCTACGCCATGAAAATAAGCGGCAACCTTTCGGGGCCCAGCGTCCGGCGCGACACGCGCGCCAATCGTCCGGCGCGTACCGCGAAACCGGACTTCAGCGAAGGGGCCGCGGCCCGGCCGGCCGGCAAGGAAAAGGAGCGGCCAAAAGAAAAGGAGACCGAAAAACCGGCGGCTCCGGAGCCGCTTCCGGAAAAGAGCGTTGAGAACAAACCGGAGAAGGAGCCGGAAAAAGAACCGGAACCGGAGAAAGAACCTGAAAAGGAAGGCGAAAAAGGATCGGATGACCCCGAAAAAACGAAAAGCAACGATACGGAGGATACCCCATGAGAACCATCACTCTCTGCGCCTTCGGGGCGCTGGCCCTGCTCGCTTCCTGCGCGACCGAGAACATCAGGGGGACCGAGATCCCCGACACTCCCCAGAACCGGGCGGTGCTGGAGGTCTTTTTCGAGTATGTTTCGGCGCTCAAGGAGAAACAGCCCGAAAAACTGATCGCACTGGTGTCGGAGAGTTATCTCGATCACAACGGGACCGATGACGCGGCCGACGATGTCGACTACGGCAACATCAAGACCTTTCTCAACTCCGACGCCTACGGGAAGATCAAGGCGATGAATCTCTTTTTCATCATCAAGGACCTGCTCCTGAGCGATGACGGCGAAACGGCGAAGATACTCTACTACTACGAAGTGCGCCTGAAGACCGACCGGCTCGTCGCCCCCGAGGAGAACTCCTCCATCAACTCCGACAAGGAGAAATGGCTGAAGGAGACCGAGGTCAACCAGATGGTGCTCAAAAAGGAAAAGGATACGTGGAAGATCGTTTCGGGGCTGTGACCGCTTACGGCCGTATCGCGGCGGTGATGTCGGGATGTTCCTTGGTGAAGGCGATCAGCGCTTCGCCGTTCTCCTGAGTGATGCCGACCGTCGGAATGGTGCCGTCGGCGTTCATCTGAAGGTCTCCCCCGGTATTGTTGTAGATGATGAGGGCTATCGCCCCGGCGTTCGCGGCGTTCGTTATTTTCTGTGAGAAAGTGCAGTTCCCGCGTTGGACCAGCACGATCGATCCGGTCACCGTCGTTGCGAAAGCCTTGCAGCCGTCGGTATTTTCCTCGATAAGTCCGATGATCACCAGCGCGGTAGGCCCGATGTCGTCGGTTATCGCCGGGGTGCCGGTGCCGCCAGACCCGGGCGTCGGTTCGATGGCGGGGATGTTCTTGAGGCCGTCGGCCACCGGCGCGGGACCGGTCACTTCAATGTGCAGTCCGGTCACGGTCTGCGGCAGGCAGCAGGCCGGAGGCGGGAAGCCGCCCCCTTCGCAGGTGAATTGGGGGGATTGGACGGTGCCTTCGGGGCAGGGCTGTCCCGCAACACAGGTGCCGCCGTTATCGGTGCACAGCGTGCTTACGGTATTATCGTCGTCGGGGATGACCACCTCGTCGTCAACCGGTTCGATGTCGGTCGCGTCGTCGGGGATCGCGTCGTCGATCGCGATGTCGTCGGTGTTCGGTTCGCCGTCATCGTTGGGCGGCGTATCGGTGCCGACCGGTATGTCGGCGTCGGTGCCGACCGGCGTGTCGCCATCCGCCCCGGTAGTGTCGCCGTCCCCGGCGACGGTGTCATCGGTGATGAGCGCGTCGGGCGCAAGGCGCTTGACATCATTCTCGCAGGAAACAAGGAACAGGATGGCCGCCAGCGCGGCGAAAACAGGCATAAATCTCATGGATGACCTCCGTTATGTCTCTTCGTGACCACACTCTAATCGGTCGGGGCGCCGTTGTCAAGTGGCTCACCGCCCCTCCAGTCCGGCATAGGTCTCGGGGACGAAAAAACTGCGTTTCTTCAGGAGACTGTCCTCAAGTACCAGCGCCTTGTGGGTCGTTCCCTCGCGAAACTGATCGGCGATATCGAAGGGGGGGAGCCAGAGCCGTTCATAGGTGAAGGTGAGGGGGTCGACCGCCTTGTTCTGGCGGTAAACGCCGAAGTGAAGATGCGAGCCGGTGGAGCGCCCCGAGTTTCCGACGGTGCCGATGATGTCGCCCATGCCGACCGAAGAACCGGAGGCGACATAGATCGACTGCAGGTGGGCGTAGAGCGTCTTGATGCCGTCCTTGTGCCGGATGACGATGGTGTTGCCATAGCCGCGCTTCCAGCCCGTTTCGGTCACCACCCCGTCGCGTGCCGCGTGGACGAGGATGCCGAGTTCGGCCTTGATATCGATGCCGGTGTGCATCGCCGTCTCTTCGTTGAAAGGATCGTCGCGGACACCGAAGTGGGAGGTTATACGGCCGGCGTTGAGCGGTGCGCGGAAGAAACCGGGGGGCGACATGAACATATCGCTCGAGGTTACATAGAATTCGCAGGCCTGACAGCCGGGCGGCTTGAGCAGTGTGAAGGAGCCGTAGCGGGCGCTTTTTACCGACAGGCCGACGAGCGCCGACAGATCGATGAGTATCTTGCGGTCGAAGGTGCCGCGTATCATGAAGGAAACGGAGTCGCCCGGTTTCAGGTGGTGCAGCAGGCCCCAGTCCCACTGCATCGAGCGGCGGACGATCTCGTAGAATTCGGGAAAGTCGCGGGCGAAGTCGTCGTGGACGACGAAGGTCTTGATCATCGTCTGTTCCGAAAGGATGAGCGGTGTCTGCTGGACGCGCCAATCCTTGCCGCCGCGCCGGATCGATATCTCGGTCCCCGCGACCCGCGACATATAATGGTGGAGGCTGGCGCGGATCAATGTATCGCCCTTCCGCGTGACCGTCAGGATATCGCCCGCCGGCAGAACGGCGATCCCCGCTCTGCGGCGGAAGAGGTCGGCGACCTCCTTCCACGCCGCCTCGCCGAGCACCTCGGCAAAGAGAGTGTCGTACCCTTTCCCCGGCACCATGAGCACCGTCACATCGGGGGCGACGCTGTCGGAGGCGCTGTTCCAGCCTATCGAGATGCGGGCGTGAAAGGTATCGTCGGTGAAGTAGGGATACAGCAGAACCACACCGAAAAGGAAAAGAAAGAAGAGAAGCAGAAAGGGAAGTTTCCGTTCCACGCGGACCTCGTCGCGCAATGAGGCCCCATTGTATCGGCGGCAGGCCGAAAAGTCAATGCGAAACAGGCCGATTTGACAAGTTTTCCGCCTTCGGATAGGGTGTGGTGACGGAGGCGCGCATGAAGGTGGTCGAGGCGCAGACACTGTCGGCCCTGTTCGTCGAACAGCCCGACGCCAAGGAACATCTGGAAAAGATCACCGGCGCCCTTGCCGCCGCTCTCGGCCTCGCGACGATACACCGCGTACGGCAGGTGCACGGCGACCATATCGTCATCGACGACTCGGGCGAGGGTGACGGTCTGATCATCACGCGGCGCGGTACCGGCGCGATCATCCGTACCGCCGACTGTTTCCCGGTGGTCATCGCCGATGCCGACAAGCCGCTCGCCGGCATCTTTCACTGCGGATGGCGCGGGGTGGAACTGCAGCTCGCCGCGAAAGGGGCGCGTCGTTTGAAAGAACTCGGCGCGCGGTCGCTTCGCGCGGCGCTGTTCCCCGGGATAGAACGTTGCTGCTTCAAGATAGGGCCCGAACTGCTGGACCGCTTTGCCGCGGCCGGTATCCGGGTCGAAACGCGGAAGGGTGAACACTTCGCCGACCTCGGCGCGGCGCTCGTCGATCAACTGGTCGGGGAGGGGATCGGCGAAATAGAAGAGGTGACCCGTTGCACCGCCTGCACGCCGGGACTGTTCTCCTACCGGCGCGATCACGACAGCCGCCGCCACGCGACCCTCGTGTGGCTACCGTGACATGCGGAAGATCATCGAATTCCTCGGGCTCAAGCGGAGTATCGTCGGCCTGCTGACGATGGTGGTGCTGGTGGGGCTCGGCGAGAAGATGGCCGAACGGTTCCTGCCGCTCTACCTCATCGCGCTGGGCGCTTCACCGCTTATCCCGGGACTGCTCAACGGGATGGACAACCTCCTTTCGGCGCTCTATTCCTATCCCGGCGGCTGGCTGACCGAACGGCTCGGCTACAAGCGGGCGCTCGCCGTGTTCAATCTCATCGCGATGGGCGGCTATCTCATCGTCATCGCGGTACCGCACTGGATCGCGGTCGTGGTCGGGTCGGTGTTCTTCCTGTCGTGGACGGCGCTGTCGCTTCCCGCGACGATGGAACTGGTATCGGCGGTACTGCCCAAGAACAAGCGGACGATGGGGGTATCGGTCCATTCGCTGGTCCGTCGCATTCCGATGGCGCTCGGGCCGGTCATCGGCGGGGTGCTCATCGACCTCTACGGCGTGACGACCGGTATCCGGCTGTCGTTCACCGTCGCGTTCATCCTCGGGGCGGTGTCGCTCCTGATCCAGCAGGGTATGATCGAGGAGCGGCCGGAGAAGAAAGAGCCGTCGGTGGGCGGTCTGCGGGTGCTCATCGCACTGATGCCGAAAGAACTGAAGGCGCTCCTCGCCTCCGATATACTCATCCGTTTCTGTGAGCAGATGCCCTACGCCTATCTCGCCATCTGGGCGATGCAGAGTCCGCAGGGTGCCCGGATCAGCGGCACCGAGTTCGGCATCCTCACGGCGATAGAGATGGTGGTGGCGCTCCTCATCTATGTGCCGGTCGCCTACCTCGCCGACAAGGGATCGAAAAAGCCGTTCGTCCTCATCACCTTCTTTAACTTCACGATATTCCCGGTCGTCCTGTTGTTCTCGACTGGCTTCGGGATGCTCGTCGTCGCGTTCATAGTGCGCGGTCTCAAGGAGTTCGGCGAGCCGACCCGCAAGGCGCTCATCATGGACCTCGCTCCCGAGGGGAAGAAGGCATCGACCTTCGGCGGTTACTACCTCGTCCGCGACACCATCGTGTCGCTTGCCGCCTTCGCCGGTGCGTGGCTGTGGCAACTCTCGCCGGGGGTCAACCTCGGCGTCGCGGCCGCCTGCGGTGCGCTGGGGACGCTGCTCTTTGCGGTGACGGGGAAAGAAAGGGCTTGATCGCTACCGTATGAACGGCTCCTGAACCAGCCAGCGGCCGTCACGGTTCTCGCGTGCCGCTCGGACGGCATCCAGCGGTCTGCCTTTGTCGATGAAAAGGCGTAGGCCGGTGGTATCTTCAAGAAAACTGATATCGCCGTCGGAGTCGCCCGCGCCGAAGCGGGGCCTTTTTTTCGGGTCGGGGTTGGGCTGGAAGGGATCGCCGTTCTCCATGCCGAAGATCACCGTGTTTATCCAGCACCGCTTGCCGTCGCGGTAGGTGATCATCCGGTTCTCGCCGTCACGCACCGGGCCGCAGCCGACCAGATCGTAGGTGAGTTTCCCGTCGGGGCCGACGACATTCTCGATGCCGATGACCCGCTCCGGCGGGAGGCCGACCTTCTCGGCGCAAACCTCGATGATGTATTTCGGCGTCGCCGAGACGACCCATACCTCCAAACCGCTCTGTTCGAGCGCTTTGATGAGATCGGCGATCTGCGGATAGATGCGGATATAATCGGCGATGGTATCGTTCCCGATGCGGCGGGTCGCGCCGACCGGGTTGGCAAGTTGCCGTTCGAATATCTCGCGGGATGCCCGCCGTATCTGGTCGGGGGTGTTCCCGGCAAGGAGGTGTCCGAGCCACGCGTAGGCCGCCTCGGTCATCTTCGGGTCGTGTCCCGCGAAGGCAGGAGCGCCGTCGGGGGTCTTCATCGAGTTGTAGATCGTGAAGATGAGTTCGGGGGTCGCCCCTTTCCCGAGCGCTTGCACCGCCGCGTCGGTGAGATAGGGGCTCGTCCGGCGCCAGTCGCCGGGGGTCGCGACCATGCCGCGGTCGAGCAGGCCGATGAAAGCGGCGTCGCCGATGTCGTTCTTGATGACGGTGTTGTCCCAGTCGAACACCGCCACCTTGCGGCCGGGCCGCTTCTTTTCTTCAGCAAGGAACGCGACGAGCGCCGCGTGATTTTTCTGGTTCCAGCCGTCGGGTGTCAGCATGACGGTGTCTCCGAATGATCAGCGGTATATCCAGATCGGTGCGGTGACGACCACCTGCTCCGGCCCGTCGTCGTCCAGAAGGTCTTCTGAAATGACCTTGAGGAAGAAGTAGGCGCTCTGGGGCACCGTCACCTCGGGGAACCAGCGCATGAGGGTCGTACCGCTTTCCTCCGGCGTTGTTTCCGCGACGACGGTCCCGCTGTGCGATATCAGTTGCAGTTTCACTATCGGTTCGTTGTCCTCCACCTTGACGGCGAAGCGGACCGGATCGACCGCGTCCGTCACATGAGACCCCATCCAGAGATCTTCGTGCTTGAACACGACCCGGATGTCGGGATCGTCGCTTGAATAGAACCGACGCGCAGACATCGCCTCGACGAGCGTTTCCCTGCTGAGTTCCTCCGCCACGAACACCGACCGGTGCGAGGTGAGCGACATCGAATGGTTGTCCTGATTACTGGTGGGGGCTATCTGCCAGCCGTTGTCGAGCGCCTGTATGTAATAGGAGATGAACTCGCCGTCGTTGTTGCCGGTGCTCTTGTTCCCGGTCTCCATGGCGAACATGTTGTCGACCACCTTCGATTCGAGTTTCAGGTCGTTGAAGACGCCATCCTCGCGGCCGGGGTGGTTGAACTGCGCCAGCGCGGGGCGTTCGTCGATCCAGTCGTAGATGTAACTGATCCACAGTTCGTTGTAGGCGCTGGTGAAGTCGTCGGTCAGATAGATGCAGATATGGCCGTTCCACGGGTGGCTCCACTCGAACCCGCGCATGGCGGCGAACACGCCCGGCTCGTTGAACAGGTCGGTCTGCGTCTTCACCTCCTCCCACTCGTTGCCGAATATCTGTTCGGCATGATCGGTCATGACATAGAAATCGAGTTGCTCGTCGAACTTCGCCCAATTCATGATCTCGGTGGGGGTTCCCTCGCCGTCCGATATCCCGCTGTGGCTGTGAAGATTGCCGTAGTAGAAATGCATCTGCCCTTCAAGCGGCTGTACCGTGAGGAGCAGGGTGTCTCCGGCCGTCTTTTCCTCCGCGTCGGTCACGGTCAGCGATATCGTGAAGTCGCCCGCATCGGGGAACAGGACCGGCTCCGGCTGTTCCTGCTGACTGTCGGGCGCGGCGCCGTCGAAGGTCCACGCAAAGGTATAGGGGGGCGTCCCGCCGCTTATCTGCGCGGTAAAGGTCGCGGTCCCGTTCTCGGTCACGGTCGCCGGATCGGCAAGGATGATCGCCTCGAACGGTATCAGCGTATCTTCGTCGGGAAGGTTCACGATCTCATCGGTCGACTCATCGGGCGGAAAGGTGTCGGTGACCATGTCGTCCGTTTCGGTCGTCACTTGGTCGTCTTTTATCTCTTCGTCCGTTATGTCGCTTATCTCCTTTTCATTTGAGATGTCGCTGTCTGTCACCGGGTTGCCGGTGTCCGTGGCACATCCCGCGAAACAAAGCATCAGCCCGACAAAGGCGACAACCATTGCGCGCATCGCATACCTCCCGCGAAGTGATGGCACAGTATCTTCCACAATCGCCGCTCCGTCCAGTTTTTTCGCAAGAACAAGATTTGACAAACGGCACACCAACCATTAACGATACCTTAACATGCGCCGGGTATCCATCGGACCGTGAACGATGGATCTTAAAATGGAGGACCGTATGAAACGGATCGCAGTGACGATGATCATGGCCGCCGTGTTGGCGATGAGTTTTACGCTGATGGGTGCCGAGGAGCCGAAGAAAGAAGAGGCGGTCAAGGAAGAGGTAAAAAAGGTTGAACCGAAGAAGGAAGAGTCGTCGGTGCCCGACTGGATCAAGAACATCAAGCTCAAGGGCGACTTCCGGTTCCGTTATCAGTACCAGAATTTCGAGGATGCGGTGAAGGACGACACGCTGGAGCGCAACCGGCTCCGCTACCGGGCGCGCATCGGTTTGGAGGCGAAGGTCAACGACTGGGCGAAGGTCCACTTCGGTATCGCGTCGGGTTCCTATGAGAGTAAGATAACGGCCGACCAGTTGGCCGCCGGCGACGACATCAAGGCGTCGCTCGGGCAGGATATGCGGTCGACCAACCAGACCTTCGACGATTTCTTCAGCCACAAGCCGGTCTGGATAGACTACGCCTACGCCGAATTCACGCCGTGGTCGTGGCTGACGCTTTCGGGCGGCAAGATGAAGAACCCGTTCCACACCACCTCCGAACTCATCTGGGACGGCGACATCACCCCCGAGGGGGCGGCGCTTCAGTTCAAGTACGCGGTGATCGACGAACTGTCGCTTATCGCCAACGCCGGCATCTTCATACTCGACGAAATAAAGGCGCTCGACGACCCGATGATGGCGGTGCTCCAGATCGGCGCTGCGGTCAAGGTGGCCGACTTCGACGCGACGGCGACCCTTTCCTACTACGATCCGATGAATCTGATGAACGCCGAATCGAACACCAACGAAGGGTCGAAGATGCGCGGCTATGTGGCGCAGGGCTACTACTGGAAGAATATCGCCGCTGCGCTCGACGCCTCCTATACCATCGCTGAGAAGTATCAGGTGGGGCTCATGGGCGAGGTGACGGCGAACCTCTACGATCTCAACAAAACGGCGCTCGGCGACAAGGCCGACGACAATCTCGCCTTCTTCGTCGGGGTGAAGGGCGGCACCAAGGCGCTTAAGGATCTCGGCGATTTCCAGAGCTCGTTTTCCTACCGGCAACTCGGCATCGCGTCGTGGATACCGTTCCTCATCGACGCCGATCCGCTTGATGGCAATGTGAACGCCGAAGGGATCAAGTTCGACATCAAGGCGGGGCTTTACAAGAACTTCTCGGCTGCCGCGACGCTGAACTACTTCTGGACGCTCAACAAGGATTTCAACAAGGACAAGACCAACAAAGACCTCATCCTCCAGCTCGATCTCAACTACAAGTTCTGACCTCTTAACCGAAAACTAACCGACATACTGGAAAAATCCTAACGCTTCTCATATACTTTCCCCGCAGTGAGTGAACCTTTGGGAGGTGACCATGGCACGGGAAAGAATTCTGGTGGTTGACGACGAGCAGGACATTCTCGAACTCATCCGCTACAACCTGTCGCGCGAGGGGTATCAGCTCGACACGGTGTTGAGCGGTGAAGAGGCGCTCAAGATCGCCCGCGACCGCCACCCCGACCTCATCATCCTCGACCTCATGCTCCCCGGCATCGACGGACTGGATGTCTGCCGCCTGCTCAAAGGCGAGACGCGCACCGCCGGCATCCCCATCATCATGCTGACGGCGAAAGGGGAGGACAGCGATGTGGTGACCGGGCTCGAACTCGGCGCCGAGGACTACATGACCAAGCCCTTCAGCCCCAAGGTGCTCATCGCGCGGGTCCGCAACATCCTGCGGCGCAAGACGCGGACGGCCGAGGAGAAAGAGGTCAAGATGGTCGTCATCGAGGATATGAAGATAGATCCGTCGAAGCATAAGGTGACGGTGGGGAAGGAGGATATCGACCTCACGGCGACCGAATTCGCCCTCCTCATGTTCCTCGCCAAGCGGCCCGGCTGGGTCTTCACCCGCAGTCAGATCATCAACGGCGTCAAGGGGGACGACTACCCGGTGACCGACCGTTCGGTCGATGTGCAGATACTCAACCTGCGCAAGAAACTGGGGACGATGGGCGAGTACATCGAAACGGTGCGCGGCGTCGGCTACCGATTCAAGGAACTTGCCTGACCCCGGCGCGATTTTCTTTCAATAATATCTCTCTTCATGGTATACCAAAGGGGCGGTTGTTCCCTGATAGAGCGATGGAGGTTGCTGTGAAAAAGATCGCAATGTTCGCTATGGCTCTGTTTTCCTTCGGTATTTTATCTGCCAACTGCGCCGCGCCGATCAATTTGTCAGTGGGCAATACTACCGAGGCGCCGCAAACGGTTTATTTGAAATACGAATATGGGAGCACTCATATTGGCACCAATCAAATAGGGACAGACGACACGGTAGCCTACCGTGCCCGCAATGACGGTGGGCAGTGGGTCGACATCAGCCAGATAACGATAAACGGTATTTTCAGAACGGATATTGGTATTGATCCGTGTGTTCCGGCCGGAACATGGACCTATGTCATCCCGTTCAGTTGCAACTATGTAGCCTGTGGCTGTCGTAATTATGATGACATAACAGTACCTGACCACGAAGCCGATTGCATTGACACCGCTGAGCCGACGATGCTTACTTCTGCTCAATTCGATGATAAGTTGCGGAGCGAATCGTGGTACGAGTCACCCGACTATTCATCTCGTGACGAAGCGACCGTGGTCGCCGACGATACCGTAATACCCGATGAAGAGGCGGTTGTCGATAACACCATGCAATCGGCTGATACGGATACCGTGGTTGCCGACGAGGAAAAAGATTCAGGCGGTTGTTCTCTAGTCATCCTTTGACATTCTCCTCCGGACAGAGTACCTTCTCTCCGATGCACTAGCGGAGGTTCATCCATGCAACGATTCGACGGCTTTTCAAAAGAGACGCTCGCCTTTTTCGCGGGACTCAAAAAGAATAATTCCAGCGGCTGGTTCAATGAGCATCGCGCCGAGTACGAACGGTTCGTGAAAAAGCCGACGCAGCTCTTCGTGCAGGCGATGGAAGAACCGCTGATGCTCCTTGACAGCGGCATCAACGCGGTGCCGAAGGTCAACCACAGCATCTTCCGGCTCAACCGCGACACCCGCTTCTCTAATGACAAGACACCCTACAAGACCAACCTCGGCGTCTGGTTCTGGAGCGGCGTCCGGCCGCGGATGGAGTGCAGCGGCTTTTACTTGCAGGTCGAGAACGGCGAGGTGATGCTCGGGACCGGGATGTATATGTTCCCGCGTCAACTCATCGGCGCCTACCGCGATGCGGTCGCCGATACGAAGAAGGGATCAGTTCTCGCGAAGATCGCCGCGAAACTGGAGAAGGATGGTTATGGCATCGGCGGCGAATACTACAAGAAAGTGCCGACCGGCTACGATAAGGATTCACCGCAGGCGCGGTTCCTGCGCTACAACGGTCTCTATGCCGGGTTCGAGACGAAGGTGCCCAAGGAATTCCACAGCGGTGCGTTCATCGACTGGTGCTTCCTCCACTTCCGGAAGACGCTGCCGCTTCACCAGTGGCTCAAGGATACGCTGGGGTAGCTGCTTTTCTTCCCTTTTTCTTTCTATCCGTTACAATGACCCCGATATTTGAGGTGGAGCTATGTCCGACAGGAAACAGCCCGGATCCGAGATCGTCTTTTACCAAGCGCCCGATGGTAGCACACGGCTTGAGGTGCGACTAGAGAGCGAGACCGTCTGGTTAACGCAAGCACTCATGGCGGAGTTGTTCCAGACTACAAAACAGAATATCGGACAGCATCTGAAAAGCATATTTGAAGAAGGTGAACTTGACCAGAATTCAGTTGTAAAGAAATTCTTTACAACTGCCGCCGACGGCAAGAAATACGGCACCTTATTCTACAATCTCGATGCGATCATAGCCGTCGGTTACCGGGTGAAAAGCCATGTTGCCACCCAGTTCCGTATTTGGGCGACCGAAAGGTTGCGCGAATACATCGTCAAGGGCTTTGCGCTTGATGATGAGCGATTGAAACGGTTGGGCGGCGGCACCTATTTTGAGGAATTGCTGGCCCGTATCCGCGATATTCGTTCGTCGGAAAAAGTTTTCTGGCGCAAGGTGCTCGATATCTACGCGACCAGCATCGATTATGACCCACGGGTGGAATCATCCCAATTGTTCTTTGCCACGATCCAGAACAAGATGCACTGGGCGGCGCACGGCCACACGGCGGCGGAAATCATACATGAGCGTGCCGACGCGGCGAAACCGAACATGGGATTGACGAGTTGGCAGGGAACGCGGCCGGTGAAAGAGGATATCACCATTGCCAAGAACTATCTGAGTGAGGCCGAATTGAATGTGCTGAATAGGATGGTGACTGCTTATCTCGAATTCGCGGAGTTGCAGGCGCTCAATCGGAAACCGATGCATATGCGTGACTGGATAGTCAAGATGAACGATTTCCTCCGGATGAGCGACCGCGAGATACTGGAACACGCAGGAACCGTGTCGCATGAAGAGGCTCTCCGAAAGGCGGAGTTGGAGTTCGAAAAGTACCGCCAACAGCAATCGGCATTGCCGTCGCCGGTGGAAAAGGATTTCGAGGCGGCGATAAAGAAACTTCCCAAACCACGGAAGAAGAGCTAGGAAGATATCTCCACCTTACATCCTGCGACATGTTCTGCTCTATTGAAAAAATAGGGGCAAAAACGGCTCAAAATTCTGGCCAGCCTGTTCGATAGCCGGTCGATAAAACGAATAAACGACAGCGTTTCAGCAGGTTAGCTATTTGACAGTCTTTTGCCCAAACCGATGCTTTTTTGATAGCCTTTTTAATTAGACCCACCTGCACGGGGATGCTGCCGCTCCACCAGTGGCTCAAGGATACGCTGGGGTAAAAACTTTTCTTTCCTTTTTTCTTTTGTGCCATAAAATGAAAGAGTTCTGTCGTTACAAAGGGGGTCTTAAAATGCGCGAATACGCGATTGTTTTTCTCTTGGCGGCGGCAACATCCCTTTTCATAATGGCTTGTGACAAAGACAGCAAACCAGCCAATGATAAATTTGATATCTTTTCAGATGTTGAAAACAAGAATGACTTCGACTCCGAAGATGTATTGGACTCAGAGCAGACAGATGAGACCGAGCCAGAGGGTGATGTAGAAAAAGAGGGGGACATTGCTCGGGCTGACCCCCAAAAAACTGGACAGGAGAAAAGTTAGTATGGAGAAAGAGAT
>ERZ1645192.2831-NODE-2831-length-14305-cov-11.947860_pt1 | contig 14305 bp, 14 predicted proteins | sample MGYA00575354_ERZ1645192 | MGnify/ENA primary metagenome ERZ1645192 (study PRJEB40844, sample SAMN11349763) | freshwater sediment metagenome | isolation source: river sediment | host: Sediment | place: India: Faizupur Khadar , New Delhi | collected 2017-02-21 ... | reverse complement strand
GGTTGCCCTCGATGTAGCGGACGAGCCCGTCCTTCAGGTGCACCTTGATGCCGCATCGGCAGGCGCACATGTAGCAGGTCGTGTACTTCACCTCGTCGTTGACGACGGGTGAGGTTTCGATCGCCGGATCCCTGGCCATTGTGTCGTCGTTTCCTCTGGTCGCCCACGCACGCGGGCACAATCTCGTTCACGACCCGTCGCGGATCGCCTGTCGTCTCACCCCGCCGCCGGCGCCGCGGTGGCGGCTTTCGGCACGGGTTCGTCGTCGTCGAAATCGGCTTCGGTCGGTTCCTGCTTGCCCATGCGGGCGCACTCGACGAAGACACGTCGGCCGCAGGTCCGGCACTCGTTGTAGTCGAAGTAGCGGTAGAGGGTGCGGAGCGCCTCGGTCTTCGAATCGAAGATGTTCTCGCGCCCGATCTCGTCGATGTAACCGCCGCGGTCCAGGATCTCCATCACCCGGTCCTTGACCCGGATGAGATAGAGCCCGCCGCCGCGCGCCCGCCAGCGCTTCGACATCTGCACCAGCGCCTCGGCGCCGGCGAGATCGACGAAGTTCACCCCCGACATGACGATCGCCAGGAAGCGGACGTCCGGGATCTCCTTCTCGTAGCCGCGCAGCGTCTCCTGGAAGGAATTGACCGCGCCGAAGAACAGCGAGCCGTCGATGCGGATGATGCGGAGCTGGCGGCACTCGACCAGATCGCCGCCGGCGGTGGTGAACTTGCGCCCGGCGCTCATCGGGTCGGGCACCCGCGGGATGATCAACGGGTTCGAGGTGCGGTTGAGATAGAGCAGCAGCGACAGCATGACGCCGAGGAAGATCGCGAACTCGAGCTCCAGCACCAGCGAGGCGACGAAGACCACGGCCATCACTGCCGTCTCGGACTTCGACGTCTTGACGATCTGGGCGATGTGGTGCCAGTCGATCAACCCCCAGGCGACCAGGAACAACACGCCGGCCATGGCGGCGAGCGGCATGTAGACGGCGTAAGGGGCGAGGACGAAGACCAGCACCATCAACAGCCCGCCGGCGACGATCGCGGCGAGCGGCGTCCGCGCACCGGCGTCATAGTTGAGCCCGGAGCGGTTGAACGAGCCGGTCGCGACATAGCCGGAGAAGAAGGCACCGGCCAAGTTGGAGAGGCCCTGGCCGAAGAATTCCTGGTTGGCGTCGATGTGCTGACCCGAGCGCACGGCGAGCGCACGGGCGATCGACAGTGCCTCGGTGAGGGCGAACATGGTCATGGCGACCGCCGTCGGGGCGAGGTCGCGCCAGACTTCTGGATCGAAACTCGGCGCCGACAGGGGCGGCAGACTCGCCGGCAGCGCCCCGACGGTGGCGAACTTCGCCCCGGCGGTCGCCTTCAACAGCACCCCGACCAACGATCCGACCAGGATCGCCACGATCATGTAGGGAATCCGCGGTAGACGATTGCGCACCACGATGCCGGTCGCCAGCGTCGACAACCCGATCGCCACCGTCGGCCACGAGATCTCGCCGAAGTTACTCAGGACGTGGACCAGCACCTCGTGCGGGTGGGCGCCGCGCGGAATCGCCATACCGGTGAAGTTCTTCACCTGGTTGATGGCGATCAGCACGCCGGCACCGGCGGTGAAGCCGATCACCACCGAGTGGGAGATGAAGTTGACGATGGTGCCGAGTTTGAACAGCGCCATCACGATCTCGAGCACCCCGACCATGAAGGCCACGGTCAGCGCCAGATTGACGTATTCGGCGCTGCCGGGTTCCGCCATACCGGAGAGCGAGGAGTAGAGCACCAGCGACGCCGCCGTCGTCGGGCCCGAGACCAGATGCCAGGAGGAGCCGAACAGCGCGGCGACGATCGCCGGGACGATGCCGGCATAGAGGCCGTATTCCGGCGGCATGCCGGCGATGGTGGCGAAGGCGACGCCCTGCGGCAGCACGACGACCGCGCCCGTCAGGCCCGCCATCAGGTCGGCGGAGACCGTCCTGCGGTCGAGCATCGGTAGCCAGCCGCGGAACGGCAGCAGATCCGGCAGGAACGAACTCAGACGCGAAGCGACGGCCAATTCATCTCTCCTTCGACGGCACACACTCTCCCGCGACGCCCTCTCCGCATCGCAGGTGGTTCGGAACGACGGGGATCGTAGGCTCGGTGCCGCGTGGCCCCGCGGTGCCGACCGATCTCGTCAGGTGGTCTTCTTCAGCTTGCCGATGCCGAGGAAGTCGAGCATCGCCTTCTCGTAGAAGGGTTCGCTCTCACCACGACGCATCTTTCGGATGAAGTATTTCTCGAAGCCGATCTTCGCCGCGTGCACCCACTTGCCCGACGACGACCAGTTGACGTTGCGCGGCGGGATCTGCGGCTGGGCGACGAAGGCGACGCCAGAGTCGCCGAAGTCGGCCAGACAAACGGCGTTCCAGGTCGCCTCGTGAGTGCTCTCGCCGCCCCTGAGGATCTGGCCGATGTTGAGGGCGGTCGCCGTCACCATCGACTCGATCATGAAGCCGGTCTTCGGCACGCCACACGGCACCGGGGTCGGGCCCATCGGCGGGATGGCGACGCAGACGCCGACCGAGAACACGTTGCGGTACTTCGGATTGGCCTGGTGCTTGTCGACGACGATGAAGCCACGCGGGTTGACCAGGCCGTCGACACCGCGGACCGCCCCGATGCCGCGGAAGGCCGGCAGCATCATCGCGAAACCGAACGGCATCTCGTGCGAGGCCCTCACCGAGCCGTCGTCGGCCACTTCCTCGACGAACATCTTGCCGGGCTCGACCTTCTTCACCCGGCTCGAGGTCATCCACTTGATGTGGTGCTCGCGCATCTCGCTCTCGAGCAGGCCCTTGGTGTCACCGACGCCGTCGAGGCCGAGATGGCCGATGTAGGGCTCCGCCGTGACGAAGGTCATCGGCACCTTGTCGCGGATCTTGCGGCGACGCAGCTCGGTGTCGAGGATGAAGGTGAACTCGTAGGCCGGGCCGAAACACGAAGCGCCCTGCACCGCGCCGAGGATCATCGGCCCGGGCTTCTTGCAGAACTCGTCGAAGGCGACGGCCGCCTTCTCGGCGTGATCGATGTGGCAGATCGACTGAGTGTTGCCCTCGGGGCCGAAGCCCTCGATCTCGTCGAAGGCGAGTTCGGGACCGGTGGCGATGATCAGGAAGTCGTAGGTGATCTCCGATCCGTCGACCAGTTCGATCCTGTTCTGCTCCGGATGGACCTTGGCCGCCGGGACCGGCTTGAAATCGATGCCGCGCTTGGCGAAGGTCGGCGCCAGGTCGATCTGGATGTCCTCGCGCTGACGCCAGCGCACCGGGATCCACGGATTCGACGGAACGAAATGATATTTGGGATCCTTGGTCACGACGGTCAGTTTGTCGCCCGGACGCAGTTGATCCTTCATCTCGTAGGCCATGACGACGCCACCGAGGCCGGCGCCGAGAACCACCACATGTGCCATCGAAACCTCCATCGACCAAGCCGATCGCGCTCCCCCGAGCGCCGGCCCCTCCCGGGTCTCATCCCCCCTCGCCACGGTCGCCCGGAGCGCTGGTCGGAGGACCCTTCGGCGTTTCAGAATAGGTGGACATCCACCATGCCGAAACCGCGAAACCACGAACGATACGGGAGTTTTCGCTCCTCTCGTCGCCCGTCCCGGTGCCCGCTCACCCGGTGCTCCAGACCCTCGGACGCCGCATTCCTGCGATCTTGCAGGCCTGACGGACGTAACCGTAGGGAAACAGCTCGAACAGCCGATTGCGCGTCGCCCCGAATTCTGCGGTCAGATGTTTCATGACGTGGCGGGCGTCGGGGGACACCTGATGGTGTTCCTGCCACTCACGCATGAACCGAATGACCGACCAGTGTTCCTCCGTCAGTTCGATCTCCTCTTCGACCGCCACCCTCCGGGCGAAGTCCTCGCTCCAGTCGGTCGGGTCGACGAGGTAGCCCTCTCCGTCTCGCCGCACGTCCGGCGCCTTCGCCGCGTCGCCGGTCATCGATCCTCTCCGCGCAGAACGGCAGCCGCCCCGAGCGGCCGACCGCCGCCGGACCGCGTCGCCCCGACCAGGCCCGAACCCGCGGTCGGCGCGCGTTTCTCCTCGGCCCGCGCCCGAACGAAAGCGACGAAACGTTCCGCCCAGCGCGCCCGCGAGGTGTCGCGCAGGTGAGTGAAGCTCGCCATCGTGTTGCCGACCACGATGCCGTCGCTCTCGCCGGTGATGCCGTCACCGCGCACCACCCGGTAGGCGAAGCGGCAGCCGGGGGCGAGGTTCTCCAGCCGGGCGTAGTGGAATTCGTGCGCCTTGACCCGCACCGGCGACGTCGCGCCCGCCGGCGCCGGCCACGGCATCGCCGCGGTCTCCTCCATCACCACCAGACCACGTCCCTGCGGTCGGTCGTGGACGACGGCATCCGCCGGCACGATGCCGACCATCTCGCCGGTTTCGCCGTTCCAGGCGATCGACCGGGCCAGATACATCAGCCCGCCGCATTCGGCGTAGATCGGGAGGCCATCCGCCGACGCCCGGGCGATGTCGCGCCGGAGTGTCGTGTTGGCGGAAAGACGTGCGACATGGCTCTCCGGGAAGCCGCCGCCGATGATCAGCCCATCGACCGGTGGCAGATGCGGCGTATCGAGAGCCGAGAAATACTCGAGCCGTGCACCGGCCCGTTCCAGCGCCTCGAGATCGTCCTGGTAGTAGAAACAGAAAGCCTCGTCGCGCACCACACCGATGGTCACCGGTTCGGCTTCGACCGAGACGAGCGGTGTCGTGACGAGGCGCGGCGCCAGATCGGCGCGGCGGCCGTGCGCCGGGCGGCTCGCCAACTCGATCACCGTGTCGACGTCGACGTCGGCCGCCACCGTCTCGGCGAGATGGGAGACGATGCGCTCGACGTTGTCGGTCTCCTGCGGCGTGGTGAGGCCGAGATGGCGCTCGGCCACGGCGAGATCGGCGGAACGGCCGATGCAGCCCAGCACCTTCAGGTCGGTGTAGCGTTCGAGCGCCTGGCGGAGCTTGGCCTCCTGACGCGCCGTCGCCACCCGGTTGAGGACGATGCCGCGGATGTCGACCTCACGGTCGAACATCTGATAGCCCATCACCAGAGGCGCGATGCCACGGGTCATGCCGAAGGCGTCGAGCACCAGGATCACCGGCGCCCCGACCAGCTTGGCGAGTGCCGCGGTCGAATCCCGTCCCTCGAGATCGACGCCGTCGTGCAGGCCCTTGTTGCCTTCGATCAGCTCGAAGTCGACGCCGGCCGCGTGAGCGGCGATGGTCGCCTCGATCTCGGCCGGATCCTGGGTGTTGAAATCGAGATTGTAGCAGGGCCGCCGCGTCGCTCGGGCGTGCCACAGCGGGTCGATGTAGTCCGGACCCTTCTTGTAGGTCTGGACCACGAGGCCGCGCGCCGTCAGCGCCGCGGCGAGGCCGGTGGTGAAGGTGGTCTTGCCGGACGACTTGTGCGCCGCCGAGATCAGGAGCCGCGGCCGCACCGCCGCGAGGCGCGGGTCGATCCCGCGCGGCGCGGCGGCAGCGGTCGTCCGGATCTCAGGGCGCGGTGCCATAGCTCTCCCCGTTCCCCTTGGGCAGCAGGCGGAACAGCCGCATCGCCATCATCGCCATGGCCAGCGCCAGCGCAGCGCCACCCAGACCGAGGCCGAGTTCGGGCAGGCTCGGCACGTAGCGCGCCACCACACCGTCGTTGAACGAACTCGTCACCTCGTAGCCGGGGAAGAGCTTCAGCGGATAGGCCTGACCACCGATGATGATGACGTAGATGTGGGCGAAGCCACCGAGCAGCACCATCACCGTGGCGAGGATCTCGCGCTGGCGGGTCACGCCCGTCCGCCCGTAGAGCATCGCCATCGGTATCAGTGTTCCGACGAGGACGTAGACCCCCCAGAACAGCAGCGAGTAGAGGCCGCCGTCGAGCAGCAGATAGGCTTCCCAGTCGACCCGCCAAGCGGTGTAGATCGAGGTGAAGTGGAACACGCCGGAGAAATAGAGCACCGAGCCGATGAAGATCACCAGCAGACGCATCAGCCGCTGCAGCAGTTCCTCGCCGAGCGCCCGGCTCGCCGAGGTCTCCAGCGCCAGACGGATCAGGATGAAGACGGCGAGGCCGTAGGCCAGCGACATGGCGATGAACAGTGGTGCCAACACCGCCGAGGCATAGGGCGAACGCGCCATCAGGAAGCCGAAGATCGAGCCCGTACCGGTGGTCAGCGTCAGACGCCAGAGGAAGGCGGCGAGACCGACGTAGGGCGTGAACTTCACCCATGCCTTCGTCATCTGCACCACCAGATAGGCGATCACGACACCGATGAAGCCGGAATAGAGGATGACGTTCCAGGCGAAGATCGAACGGAAATTGTAGTTGGTCATCGCCACGGTCAGGCGGTCCGGACGCCCGAGATCGAGCACCAGGATGGCGAGGCCGCCGACCAGGAAGGTGATCGCCAGGACGCCCGACAGACGCGCCTTGGGCTTGTAGTGCATCTCACCGAACACCGATCCGAGAGAGGCGATGTTGAGCACGCCCGAGGCGATGACGATCAGGAACACCGCGAAGACGTGCGGCAGGCCCCAGACGATCTCGTTGGACATGCCGGTGACGATGTGGCCCTCGTGCTCCATGTAGAGCGCCGAGACGGCGCCGATCATCACCAGCACGACGAGGCCGGCGAAGAGCGTCCAGAACCGCTGACCGCCCCGACATTCGGTATAGACGACGTTCGCCATCGTTCGTCCTCACAGGTTGCGGTAGCGCACGCCCGGGTCGACGCCCAGGTCGCCGCGGATCTGCATGGTGGCGTAGGTGGCGATCACCTTCGAGATCTCCGACTTGGGATCGGCGATGTCCCCGAACATGATGGCACCCGCGGTCTGGGCGCAGGCCTCGACGCAGGCCGGCGCCACACCCTTGTCGACCCGGTGGACGCAGAGCGTGCAGCCCTCCACCGTGCCCATGCCGCGCGGCGCGTGCGGCTTCTGATCCTCGAGCGCCTCGTGCACGAAGGAGCGCGCCTTGTAGGGGCAGGCCATCATGCAGTAGCGGCAACCGATGCAGCGGTGCCGGTCGACCAGCACGATGCCGTCGGCGCGCTTGAACGACGCGCCGGTCGGGCAGACGTCGGCACAGGGCGGCTCGGCACAGTGCTGGCACATCACCGGAGCCGAACGCGTCGCGCCCGACTTCGGATCGCGCAGGGTGACCTTGCGGATCCATTGCGGATCCGTCGCCGGCTTGCCGGTGGTCTTCCAGCCGTTCTCGGTCTGACAGGCGGTGACGCAGCCGGTGCAGCCCTCGACGCACTTGGAGACGTCGATCAAGAGGCCCCAGCGCTTCTTCGGATCGGCCCCGGCCGCCGCCGCCTCGGCGGTGCCGTAGGCGTAGAGGGTGACGCCCGGCGCCAGAACCGTCGCGCCCGCCGCCGCCGCGCCGGCGAGGAAACCGCGCCGGCTCTCGTCGACGGTCTCGGCCTCCGGCTTGCAGCCACAGGACCCGCCGCAGGATTGCGAACGATCGGTCATCGAGCGATCTCCTTGGCGTAGTCGGCGAGCGCCGCGTGAGCCGAGGCCGGCACGTCCGGCGAGGCGTCCGAGGCTTTCGGCGCCTGCTCCGGCCGCGACGCGTGGCATTCGAAGCAGTCGATCTTCACCGCCGCGTAGTCGTGGCAGGCACGGCAGAAGTGTTGCGGCGAGGAGACCGTCACCGCCCCGCCCTTACCGTCGGAGACGGCGTGGCAGTTGACACAACCGGTGAGCCGACCGCCGTCGATGCGTTCGCCCTGACGGACCGAGAGGTCGCGCCCGTGCTGCAGCATCGACATGTGGCTGCGCCGCATGACTTCCGGCGGCGCCACGCAGGACCCGGCCGTCGCCTTCGGCACCGCCGGCAGCGGCACCTCGCCCGCGTGGGCGCCGATGATGCCGGCGAGCACCGTCATCACCAGCAGGCTCACCACGAGCAGCAGTCGCTCGAGGGACGATCGCTCGCTCATCACCTCACTCCCCGAGGCCCATCTGGATGTACCCGGTCGGGCAGACGTCCTTGCAGATGTGACAGCCGACGCACTTGGCGTAGTCGGTCGTCACATAGCGTCCGAGCGCCCGTTCCTTCTTCGGCACGCGCTCGACCGCGGTCTGCGGGCAATAGATCACGCAGTTGTCGCACTCGAAGCACATGCCGCAGCTCATGCAGCGCTTGCCCTCGTGACGCGCCTGTTCCTCGGTGAGGCCGGTGATGCGCTCGTCGAAGTTGCCGATGACGTTGGCGGCGTCGACGTGGATCTCCTGACGATGTTCGCGCGGGTCGTTCTGGAAGTGACCCTTGAACAGATCGTCGTGCGGGATGACGTGGCTCGCGCCGCGGTCCTCGTAGTTGTGGACCGCGAACTTGGCGCTCGAGGTGCCACGCGCCTGCAGGTGATCGTAGGGGTCCGGCTCCAGGCCGCGCTGATGCAGCTCCTCGAGCAGACGGAACTGGTTGACGTCGACCTTCGGCCGCTTGTCGAGGCCGTCGCCGGCGAGGAAGGCGTCGATCACCTGCGAGGCGATGCGGCCGTGGCCGATCGCGGTGGTGAGCAGGTGCGGCCGCAGCACGTCGCCGCCGGCGAAGTGCTTGTCCTTGCCCTTCACCTTGTAGACGCCGTCGACGCCGATGAAGCCACGGCCGTTGTCGAGGCTCTCCAGCCCCTCGGCGAGATCGCCCATCTGGCCGATCGCCGAGACGACCATGTCGCACTCGAGGGTGAACTCGGTGCCCTCGATCGGCATCGGCACCATGCCCTTCATGGTGCACTTGCACATGCGCAGGCCGGTGACCTTGCCGTCCTTCGACAGCACCTCGAGCGGCATGACGCCGTCACGGATGTCGACACCTTCACGCAGCGCATCTTCGCGCTCACGCTCGGCAGCGGTCATCTGCGACATCGGGAACAGCGAGGTCAGCGTCGCCTGGACGCCGCCGCGGGCCATCGTGCCGGCGACGTCGTGGGCGGCGAAGCCGAGGTTCTCCGCCCCGGCGCGATCCTTCACGGCCTCGGCCGAGATGTGACCGAGACGGCGGGCGACCGAGGCGACGTCGATCGAGGTGTCGCCACCGCCGACCACGACGACACGCGGCGCGGTCGAGAACACCCAGCCCTGGTTGAAGGCGTCGAGGAATTCGACACCGGTGATGCAGCCCTCGACGTCCCAACCGGGAACCGGCAGCGGACGGCCCTTCTGCGCGCCGAGCGCCCAGAAGATGGCGTCGTGCTTCGCCTCGAGCGCCTCGATCGTCACGTCGGTGCCGACGCGGCAGTTGAGCTTCGCCTCGACACCGGTGTCGAGGATGCGGCCGATCTCGGCGTCGAGTCGGTCGCGCGGCGTGCGATAGCCCGGAATGCCGAAGCGCATCATGCCGCCGAGACGATCGTGCGCCTCGTAGATGGTGACGGCGTGACCGGAGCGACGCAGGAAGGCCGCGGCGGCGAGGCCGGCCGGACCGCCGCCGACGACCGCGACCGACTTGCCCGTCTCCGCCGCCGGCGCCGGCAGCTTCATGCCGTTGTCGATCGCCCAGTCACCGACGTACTGCTCGACGGCGTTGATGCCGACGAACTCGTCGACCTCGTTGCGATTGCAGCCGTCCTCGCACGGCGCCGGGCAGACGCGGCCCATCACCGAGGGGAACGGGTTGGCTTCGACCATGCGCTCGAAGGCGTACTGCTGCCACGCTTGCCCTGCGACCGGCGACTTGTCCATGCCGCGGGCGATGGCGAGCCAGCCGCGGATGTCGTGGCCCGACGGGCAGCCGGCCTGACACGGCGGCGCGCGATGGACGTAGGTCGGGCACTTGTGAGACTTGTCGGCGGTGAAGATCTTCTCCTGGAGATCTCCCCACTTCCACATGCTCTCGCCAGACTTGAAGCGGCGGAAAGTCAGCTTCTTCGGGTTGGCGTTCTCGTTCATGTCTTTCCTCCCCCGGCCGCGCCGGTGTTCGAATTCACCGGTCTCATTCTTCGTCGTGCGGCGCTTCGAGAATGATGGCGTTTGAAACCAGTTGGTGGACGCTCAGGATCGAGTCGCGCTCGAACCCGTAATCGGGCATGACCTTGGAGAACTGCGTCTTGCAGATCGCGCAGATCGCCGCCATGTGGGTGACGCCGTGTTCCTGCTGGACCGTCTGCAGCGCCTTCATGCGCGGGCTCGAGCCCTTCTTGCGCAGGTCCATCAGTTCGTCGGTCAAGAGACCGCCGCCACCACCGCAGCAGAACGTCGCCTCTTTGATGGTGTCGGCCGGCATGTCGAAGTAGTGGTTGCAGACCGTCTTCAGGATGTTGCGCGGGATCTCGAACTGGCCGCCCGGCATGTCGCCCATGCGGGTGGCACGCGCCACGTTGCAACTGTCGTGGAAGGTCAGCTTGATGTGGTCGTTCTTCGACTTGTCGAACTGGAGCTTGCCCTGCTCGATCAGATCCCAGGTGTACTCGCAGATGTGCTGCGGCACCGGATAGCGCGGATCGAGGAAGTCGAACGGCCCGGCGAGCGTGTTGAGGAACGAGTAGGCGACGCGCCAGGCGTGGCCACACTCGCCGAAGACGATGCGCTTGACCCCGAGGTCGAGCGCTGCCTGGCGGATCCTGAGCGAGATCTGACGCATGTTCTCGTAGGAGCCGATGAACATGCCGAAGTTCGCCGCTTCCGAGGCGAAGGACGAGATCGTCCAACTGGCGCCGGCAGCATGGAACACCTTGGCATAGCCGATCAGACCGTCGATGTGCGGCTCGGCGAAGAAGTCGGCCGACGGGGTGACGAGCAGGATGTCGGCACCCTTGACGTCGAGCGGCAGCTTCACCGGCACGCCGATGTCGTCCTCGATGTCCTCCTCGAGGCCCTCGAGCGTCGAGCGCAACGCGTTCGGCCTGAGGCCGAGGTTGTTGCCGATGGTGTGGACCTTGCCGATGATCTCGTTGCAGTACTTCTGGCCCTTGCCGATGTGGTCGAGGATCTCACGACCGGCCATCGAGATCTCGGCGGTGTCGATGCCGTATGGGCAGAACACCGAGCAACGGCGGCACTGCGAGCACTGGTGGAAATAGGTGTACCAGTCGTTCAGCACCTCTTCGGTCAGATCCTCGGCGCCGACCAGCGACGGGAACCACTTGCCCGCGAGGGTGAAGTAGCGACGGTAGACCTTGCGCAGCAGGTCCTGACGGGCCACCGGCATGTTCTTCGGATCGCCGGTGCCGAGGAAGTAGTGGCACTTGTCGGTGCAGGCGCCGCACTTCACGCAGCTGTCGAGATAGACTTTCAGCGAGCGGTACTTGCCGAGAAGCTCGCCCATCTTCTCGATGGCCTTCTCCTGCCAGTTGTCGACGAGCTCGCCGGGGAAACCGCAGGAGGCCTGATGATCGGGTCCTGCGACCCACGGGTTCGAGGCCGCCATGGCGCCGGGGCACAGCGTCGGCATCTCCAACGGATCGATCTGCTTCGCTTCGGAGGGGTCGGTCGTGACGTACATCGCTTTCACCTCGCCCTGTCGGCTTCGAGCTTCGCCGCCCACGGCGCCAGGTGACGGACCTCACGGGAGTTGTCGACCTGGTTGCGGGTGGGCGAGAAGAACACGCCGGCGGAGTGGACCAGCTTGGAGAAGGGGAAGACGATCATCAGCACCGCCACCAGAGTGAGGTGGACGAGCAGGATCGGATCGGCCGGGATCGGCTGGATCGAGAAGCGCATCAGGCCGAGGAAGAAGGCCTTGACCGCGACGATGTCGGTGTGGGCGACGAACTTCATCATCATGCCGGACAGCCCGATGCCCATCAGCAGGGCGAGCATGAGATGGTCCGACGGCCGCGAGATGTAGCGGACGCGTTCGACGACGAAGCGCCGTGCCCACAGGCCGGCGAGGCCGGCGACCATGGCGAAGGCGGCGAGCACCCCGAACGGCTGGACGAAGGCCAGGACCTCCGGAACCGGATGCACGAAGTAACGCAGGTGGCGGATCAGCACCACGGCGAGCGCCATGTGGAAGACCCAGCCGAACACCCAGATCCACTTGTTGGACTTGAAAAGGCTCTCGAAGAAGGCCACTTCACGGAACAGACGGAAGGCCACGCCGGTCTTCGTCGTCGGAGCCGGCATCGTCGGGATCTTGAGCGGGGCCGGCGTCATCGCGAACTGCCGGATGCGGTTGGCGAAGCCCACCACCAGCACCACGGTCGCGACGTAGAAAAGACAAGCGTAGATCGTCGTCAGCACGGGCGTCCCCCCTGCCATCCGTAATTGGACCTTCGAGGTCTCGTTGTCGGTGTCCGGACGGCGCCGCTCGCGGCAGCCGTCCGGAGCAGGTCGCGTCAGACGCAGCCGGTCGGCTTGGGCAGACCGGCGATCTTGCACGCCTGCTTGGCCGGGCCGTAGGGGAAGAGGTCGTACAGATACTTGTTCGTCGACTTCTCTTCGCCGAGCTTCTTCTTGAGCGCCTTGGTGAGCACCCGGATGGCCGGAGCGATCTGGTACTCGTCATAGTATTCGCGCAGGAAGTTCACCACTTCCCAATGCTCGTCGGTCATGGCGACCTTCTCGTCCTCGGCGATGAGGAGAGCGAGCTCGGGGTTCCACTGCGACAGGTCGGTGAGATAGCCTTCCTCGTCCGCAGCGATTTCCTGTCCGTTCCACTGATAACCCATGATTTCCTCCGCAGGGTGATTTCGTGTTCGGGCCGACTCGGGATCAGAGCCAGGCCTGGGTCTTGTCGTGACCGGCCACCAGGTCGACGAACCCGGGGTAATCGACGACAGTCACACCTTCGACCACGTCGGTCGAGGGGATGCCGCGGGCCGAAAGATCCGGCCCGAGGACGTAGAGCGAGCAGGCGGGCATCGCCGCCTTCATCATCTCCGCGGTCTTGGACGCGGCGGCCCGCGCGCCGACCACGGCGTCTTCGATGAGAAGAACGGCGTCACCCGGCAGCGCGTGCGCCAGCGCCGAAGCGAGGCTGCCGCGTTCGAAAGGCGACTTGTTCACGGTGTGGAGCGTCGACATGAGTGGTTCCGCCCTTCTCAGAAGCTCAGGATCACGTCCTGCGCCGCCATGATTTCGGCCATGCGGGCGCGGTCGACGATCTCGATCGAATTGTGTTCTTCTTCCTCGTCGTCCTCGTGGACGATCTCCATCAGGTCGTCCTCGGAGAGACCCCGCTCCTCGAGGCTCTCGCGCTCGACGAAGATCTTCTTGACGTCGTAGTCGCCGAGCGCCCGGTAGACCGGAGCGAAGTTCTTCACGCCGATGCCGGTGGTGGCCTGCTTCTTGATGAGCTGGAACACACCGTCGTCGAGGAAGGCGAGAGAGACGTCCTGCTCGAAGGCGGCGCCGATCAGCACCACTTCGAGGCTCTCGAGCGCATAGATGGTGCCGTGCGGCGCCTTGCGGTTGACGTAGAGGAAACGCTTGGTGTCGGACATGGTCGTTTCCCCTCAGTCACCGAAGACCACGAGACGGTCGGCCTGGATGCCGGACTCGATCAGCTGACCCAGACCCGAGATGCGGAAGCCGGGGGCCAGATTGGCCGAGCCTTCGCCCTTGCCGTGGCGCTTGGCCTCGCTCTCGTCGAGAATGCCGCGGCGCTGTGCGGCAGCGATGCAGACGACCAGGTCGAGATTGTACTTCGCCGACAATTCGGACCAGTTCTTCTGGACGTTGCGTTCGTCCTGCGGCGGCACGGTCATACGCGTCGCGTTGTTGACGCCGTCGTGGTAGAAGAACACACGAAAGATCTCGTGCCCCTTCTCCAGTGCCGCCTTGGTGAACTGGTAGGCCGTATCGGACGCCTGATGCGTATACGGTCCTTCGTTGACCACCACTCCGATCTTCACGGGACTTCCTCCCCCGAATGCCGATTTTTCTCTTTGCTGCCGGATCGGCCGGAGGCGTCCCTCAACGCCTCCGGCGGTTCCGGATCAGAAGCGCACGTGAGCCGACATGTTCATGTTGTGACGCGCGCCGACCCAGGTATCGATGTGATGCTTGGTGAAGGCGAGGCCCGTCAGCTCGAAGAAGCGCGGCCAACCGATGCGGTCGATCCACTCGCCCATGCGCTCGAAGTCCTTGGCGTTGTCCTTGTACGCGTAGAGGATCTTGCGCACGACGTCGGCCACTTCCGGCCAACGCGGGGCGTTGTTCGGCAGGTTGGCGACGACCAGCTTGTGGAAGGTCGGCTTGGAGCGGGCGTTCGAGTGCTTGCCACCCACCCAGATCGCGATGCGGGTCGAGTCCGCGCCGTTGATCTGCATCGGCGGGCACGGCGGATAGCAGGCGCCG
>ERZ1645192.2830-NODE-2830-length-14306-cov-5.100133_pt1 | contig 14306 bp, 9 predicted proteins | sample MGYA00575354_ERZ1645192 | MGnify/ENA primary metagenome ERZ1645192 (study PRJEB40844, sample SAMN11349763) | freshwater sediment metagenome | isolation source: river sediment | host: Sediment | place: India: Faizupur Khadar , New Delhi | collected 2017-02-21 ... | reverse complement strand
CCGTTCAGTGACGTTGCCCAGCTTGATCAGCAGGCCACCGCCCACGGCGAACCCACGACCCGCCAGGAGATCCCGGCCGTGCAGTTCGAAACCCCGCTTCAAAACACTCACGCGATACGCGCGGTAAAACGTGGAATAGTCCCTGACGCCGGGAAGCCCGACCAGCCACCGCATCAGCCATCGCACGCCGTAGCTGAACAGCTGCCGGGCCCACGGGCAGCCCACCATGCGGCCGCCGTTCTCGAAGCGGGAGGCGATGACCACATCGTCTCCGTTCCGGATCCGGCGCACCATTTCCGGCATCAACCTCGGGTCCTGGGTGTTGTCCGAATCGAGAACCACGCACACGTCGTCGTCCGGACTCCGGCTGTCGTTGGTGATAAAGGTGAATCCTTCCCTGAACACCTCGCCCACACCCCGGTTCTTCTCGAACGTGATGAGCTTCAGGTCGAGACGGCCGGTGAAGGAACGCGCGACCTCGCTCGTCCGGTCCGCGCTGCCGTCGTCCACGACGACAATGCGCAGCGGTGCGTCGAGCATCGGCGCCAGGTCCTGCAAGACGGGCAGGACCTGCGACAAACCGGCCTCTTCATTGTACGCGGGAAGAAGAATGTAGATCATCGATCACCTCTCAGTGCGCCGAATCCCGTTCCACGCGGTCACAGAAGTTGTGCGCGATTCGGGTTCCTGCAGTAAAACAACCCCTGGTAGGCCAACAGGCCTTTAAGGAAACGGGTCGAATGCCAGAAGATCGCCATGATCGGGCGGAAAAGAGATTTGGAGAGAAAAGGGAAAACGATCATCAGGGGAATGGAGGTCACGTCTTTCGACTCAACAACCCAGCCGGTCTTCACCAGCATTTCCTCGGCCGTCTTCAGCGTGAAGAAGTGAAGATGAGTGCGGTCGAGGATTCCCTTGCTGTGATACGGGAAACGGCCGAGAAGCAGGTTCAGGCGCACGTAGAGATTCGCCACATTCGGCAGGGACACCACGAGGTGCCCGCCCATCTTCACGCGCTTCTTCAACTCGGACAGGACGAACTCCGGATCGCGCAGATGTTCCAGCACGTCCGCCGCGATGACCAGGTCGTACGACTCCGTGAGCCCGGCGCTGGAGATGTCGTCCAGATCGTTGACCCACACCTGCCGGCAGTAGGGCCGCGCGAGGTCCGCGGACAGGGTGTTGATCTCGACCCCGTCGACGATGGCGCCCGCTTCAGACAGGCGGCGCGTGAGCGACGCATCGCCCACGCCCAGTTCGAGCACGGTCTTGCCCTTCACCCCGTGATTGCGGAGCCAGGCCCAGATCCGCGTGTGACTCGACGCATGGTCGTGGAATTTTTCGAAGTACTTCCGCCCGCGGATCGCCAGATCGAATTTGCGGTTGTAAAGAATCCCGTGCCGGTGAAGGAAGAACGCCACGCTCTCGCCGAGACAGTTGAGGCCGTACACCAATCCGCGCAGCCGGTTGATCTGGTCGCTGTAAAAAGTCGGCGTCGGCACCTCGGCAATCCTCGCCCCTACCTGCCGGGCCTGCAGGAGAATCTGCGTGTCGAAATGCCACTCGTCCGTATTCTCCCAGAAGGGAACGCTGCGCAGGAACGACGTGCGATAGGCCCGGTACCCCGAATGAAACTCGCTCAGCTTCATGCCGGACAGGCCGTTCTGCATCCGGCTGAACACGATGTTGCCCCAGTACTTGTAATACGGCATCCCGGCCTCGACCGCCTTGCCCCGTTCCAGCATCCGCGACCCGATGACCACGTCCGCCTCCCCGCGGACAATCGGGCCCAGCATGTCCGGCAGACATTCCGGCGCGTACTTGCCGTCCGCGTGAAGGAGGACAACGGCATCCAGGCCGCGATCCAGGGCATATTGATAGCCGATCTTCTGGTTCCCGCCGTACCGATGGCTGACCCGGTTCCTCAGCACCACCGTCTTCTCGCGATGCCGGTCGAAGGACAATACGCGCTCGACGGTCTGGTCGCGGCTGCAATCGTCGATCACAAACAGGACCTCGATCTCCCGCCAGACGCTCTCGGGAACGCGGCTCAGCGTTTCGGTGATCATGCTGTCGTCGTCGTAGGCGACCACGAACACGCCGATCCTCAGGCCGCGCCGGTCAAAGGTTCCGCTTGCCGTCTGCGCCGCCGGTGGATGGGATTTGCCGCTCATAACATCCTTTTACTATACACGGTCAGCATCTTTTCCACGACCTGCTCGGAAGAATGATTCTGCGCCACCCGGTTTCGACCCGCCTGGCCGAATCGACCGGCCAGTTCCGGATCGGCCAGCAGTCTCTCGACCGCCGCCGCCAGCGTCTCCGCATCGCCCGCGGGAACGATGAACCCGTTCCCGCCCTCGACGACAAGTTCCCGGTTCCCGCCGCAATCCGTCGCGACGACCGGCAGACCCGCCGCCATGTACTCGAGGATGCTGTTGGACAAGCCCTCGTTGGACTTCGACACGAGAACACCCACGCTGACCCGATTCAGCAGCGCCGGCACATCCGTCACCTCCCCAAGAAAGAGAACTCTCGACGAAGCCGCCAACTGATCCGCAAGTTTTTCCAGCGCCCTGCGCTCCGGACCGTGACCGGCAACGACAAAGTAAACGTTAGGCACCCGGGCGGTCACGATGGCGGCGGCGCGGACAAACGTGGCAACATCCTTCTCCCGGTCCAGCCGCGCCACGTGTCCCACGAACCGTCCCGGCGGCAGATTCCCATCAAGGGAAAACGGCTCGGTCGTCTGCTCGTCGAATTCGGCCAGGTCAAAAAGATTGGGAACCACTTCGATTTTCCGTGCCGGCACCCCGGCCACCCGCAGACGCTCCCGAATGGACTCCGCATTCACCACGATCGCGGCCGCTCCCGCATCCGCGCGCCGCATGAGCCACAGCTTGCGGGGCGGATAGATTTGCCCCAGGTCCCGCCGGCTCGTGATGTACGGGACCCCCGCCAAACGACCCGCCAGGGAGCCGAAGATATTCGCGTCCGCATCCCAGCAGTGGACGAGATCAAACTGCCCGTGCCGGATAAAATCCTTCAGGCGAAGGATCCGGGCCAGGGTCTCGAGGGAAAGCATGCGCCGGATTCCGACGTCAAACACCGGCCCGCACTCGCGTTCCACGCTTTCCAGGAAGAAGCCTTCATGCCGGAAGACCGCGACGCGCGAGACATGCTTCCGCCGCGCCAGATCCATGGCCATGCGCGCGCATTGTCCTTCCGTGCCGCCCCGGATCAGGTTCCAGACCACGTGCAGAATCTTCAAGGTTGGGTTCATGGCGAATCGAGAAGCCTCTTTTCCTCGATTTCCTTCCACACACACCGCGCCGCCAGCTCAATTCCCTCGGAGTTCCAGTGCGTATCATCCGCCCAGTAGAGCAGCACGTCCTCGCGGGCCCTCTCCCGGAACGGACCCAGGAGATTGACGACAGGCACGCCTTCTCGCCGCAATCCCGCTTCCACCGCGTTGAGCGTGGAGTCGGGAATCGGGCTCTCCGGCGTATCCATTTCCGGCGGCAGTCGATCCCTGTACACCTGTTCCTTGTCGGGGATGAGCATCACGACCAGCTTGATTCCGCGCGCCTTGCAGAAAGAATCGAGAAACTTCAGCGTCTCCACGACCTTCGCGGGTTTACGCTGATCCGGAGTCCATTTCATGGCCTCGATGGCCCACTTGTACATCAACACCGGTTTCCCCCCGACAGGCCGGGCGGCGAAACACACGTCGGGCCCAAGCTGTCCGAAAACGTAATAGCGGATGCCGTTCCACGCCCGGTGGGAGAGATGAGCAATCACGGACGATGCAGGCAGCGATTTCTGAACGCTGCGCGGCGCCAGGACACTCCAGGCGATACGACGGCCTCCAGGGACGCCCGCGCCAAGCGGCTCTTCATTCAGCCCCTTGAGCCGTTTGACAAGTTCCGCAAGCATGTCACCGCCGATTTCCCGCTCGACCAACCCCCAGACCATCACGCGGGGTGGATTTGTCGCAAAGCGCTCGTCGCCGAGAAAACGAGTCACGGAAAAAAGAGGTCCGCGCGCGGCCCAGCCATAGCAGTATACGTCGCGGCCGCTCGCCCGGGACAAGGCGGCGCTGAAGGTATTGCTCATCGTCTCGCCGGCCACAATGTAGCTGCTGCCGACGGCAACAAGGGGGAAATACCGATTCTTCACCGGGGGGATGTTGCGAAACCCGTATTCATCGCTCAGATTCAGGGTCGCGGACCTTGTCTGCTCGAAACGCCGGGCCAGGGCGGGAATGCCCAGCAGTCCGGTCAAATCGCCGCCGCGGGTTTCTTTGACTTCCTGGCGCACCAGCGGCGCATCCGGCCCCTCCGCGACGATCGGCCGGGCGGTCAAGGTGGTCTGCCAATGATACCATGCAAAGCGCATCCACCAGTCGCCAGCCAGCATCGCGATCCACACCAGGCCCACGAGGAGCACAATCGCGAGGCTTCCTCCGCGACTCCCGGACTCCGCATCGTTGTATAGGTGGCTCGTCATGTCAGAACTGGAAATAAAGGAACGGGGAACTCGAATTCACCAGGATCACGCCCACGCATAACACGAACAGAATGGCCAAACCCAAGGCCAGCCACACGCCGGGTCGCCAGCGAATCTCCCATGTATTGGGACTCATCCAGGCCATCCCCAGCGTCACGACCAGCATCAGACACGATAAAGGCGCCGCCTTCAGCGTGGCGGCAAAGGACGCACCGAGTCCGTTCAGCCCGAAGAGCCCCGAGTACATCGCGCCCACCTGCTCAAGGCTCTGGGAGCGGAACAGCACCCAGCCGCCAAGCACGAGAAGGAAGGCCAAGGCGCGCTGAAAGAAAACCGGCGCCCACCCCAACAGGCTCTTCCTGCCCGACGCGCGTTCAATCGCAAGGAGCACGCCATGGTATGCGCCCCAGGCCACAAACGTCCAGTTGGCGCCGTGCCACAACCCGCCCAGCAACATGGTGATGAACAGGTTCACGTACGTTCGGACGGACCCGATCCGGTTCCCTCCGAGAGGAATGTAGAGGTAGTCGCGAAGCCACGTGGAAAGCGACATGTGCCAGCGGCGCCAGAAGTCCGTGATCGAGATGGACTTGTAGGGCGAATTGAAGTTCTGCGGGAACTCAAACCCAAGCAACAGGCCGAGCCCCACGGCCATGTCGGAGTAACCGCTGAAATCGAAGTAGATCTGCATCGCGTAGGACAGGATCCCGACCCACGAGGCCAGCAAGCCCGGGGCTTCCATACCAAAAACAATGTCGACAAACGGCGCCACGCCGTCGGCAAGAATGACCTTCTTCGCGAGACCGAGAATGAAGAACGTGATCCCCAGAGAAAACTTCTGAAGCGTGTGCGTGCGGACGACCAGCTGATCGGCCAACTCCTTGTATCGAATGATCGGACCCGCCACGAGCTGGGGAAAGAGAGAGACGTAGCAGGCAAAGTCCGCGAAACTGCGCGCCGGCTTGACGACGCCGCGGTAAATGTCGATCGAGTAGCTCATGCTCTGGAACGTGTAGAACGATATGCCGACCGGGAGCGTGATATGCAGGAGAGATACCAGAGGACTCGACGCCCCGAACAACGAAGCCATCATATTGAGCGTGCGGGCTCCCAGATCGAAGTACTTGAAGAATCCCAGCAGGGACAAGTTCGCGATGACGGAGACAACGATCCATAACCGGCGTCGGCGCGTGTCGGGCGCCCGAAAAATCAGGAGGCCCGATACATAGTCGATCACCGTCGACGCGAGCATCAACGCGCAGAAGCGGTAGTCCCACCACCCGTAGAAGATGTAGCTCATCAGGGTGAGGAAGATCAGCCGCCCGCGGTTCCGAAGAATACCGTAGTAGCCGATCAGAACGATCGGCAGGAACAGAAACAGAAACTCATAACTATTGAACAGCATGACGGGGGACTTTAGCTCAACGGAATCTGCGTTTTCCAGAACTTCCGCAGCGTCACCCAAGGATCGGGAGGACGCGCAACGAAAGAACCCGCTCAAGCGGCCATCAGCCGCCGCGCAACTTTACTTCTGAAGGGAACACAAGTAACGTAACCGCCGATGAAGATCAGCGTGGTCATCCTGAACTGGAATCGGCCGGAGGACACCGTCAAAGCCGCCGATTCAGTGCTCGCGCAGGACCATCCCGACTTCGAACTGGTCATCTGGGACAACGCCTCCACGGATGACTCCCGCGCCGCGCTCGAATCGCGATTCGGCCACGAACCGAAAGTCCGACTCCTCTTCGCGGACGCCAATTACGGAGTCGCCGGCGGCCGGAACCGCGCCTTCCGGGAAACCACGGGCAACCTGGTGTTCTGGCTCGACAGCGATGCCTGGCTGGAGGATCGCCGCGCCCTGAACCTGGTAGACAAATACTTCGCGGAGCACCCCGACGCCGGCGCGATCTCCTGTGGCGTGAAGAGGCCGGACGGCCACGTCATGTGGCCCTTCTCCCGACCCGCGGACGAATGGTGGTCCCGCGAGTTTGACACGATCCGCGTCGACGGCTGCTCCTTTGCCGTGCGGCGCGGGGTTTACGAGAAGGTCGGCGGCTTCGCCGAGCATTTTTCTCCCTACGGCGCGGAAGACCGGCACTTTGCGTTCAAGGTGGTCGGCGCCGGACATCGCGTCGTCTTCTTCCCATCCGTCTACGTCACCCACGCCTTCGCCGGCCACGGCCGCACGTCCCAGCAGTTCGCCATGCACGTGCGCAACATGCTGCTGATCCCCCTTGAACTTTTTCCGATGCCGCACAACCTGCTTAGCGCCTCGAAACTCGCCGCCGGCCTCCTCCGCGAGGCGCTGGAACAACGCCAGGGCCCCGCTTATTTCCAGGGCGTGGTCCGTGCCGCAACCGACCTTCGAGCCGCCAACCGGCACGTCATGGGGCGTGACGGATGGAACACCCTTCGCCGGCTCATTAGCGAGGACAAGGCGCTCGCGCCCTCCAGCCTGAAGCACCGTGCCCGCCGGGCGCTTGGCGATGCCTGGTTCTATGCGCGGGTGCTGTTCGTGCTCTTTCCGGCCAAGGCCATGGCGCACCTTCTGGCCGCACTGTTCCCCGGGAGGCAGCTGGCCATCCGGGTCCAGGCTCTTCGATGGTGCAACCGCCTGTTCAAGAAACCCACCAATCCGAAGGACTTCCTTTGCCTGGACACGTTTTTCGGCAAGCAGGACACCACGGAATTTTTCGGACTTTCCAAGCACCTGGGGGCCGGGCAAACGTGGTTCCAAGGGAAGCGTTTGTTGGAAATCGGTTGCGGCCTCGGAAAATGTTCGGCCGCGGCCCTGGCCCGCGGCGCCCGCGAGGTTTGCGGAATCGACGTCAACACGGAAGGGATCGCATTCGCGCAGCGCAAGGCACGAGAGCAATCTCTGGCCAACGCCTCGTTCCACGAGATGTCGGTGTACGCGCTTCGCTTTGAAGACAGTTCGTTCGACGGGGCTTTTTCCCACACCGTGTTCGAGCATCTCACCGACGTGCCGAAAGCGCTGACAGAGATTTACCGCGTGCTGAAACCCGGCGCGGAGTTCGTTTTCACTTTCGATTCGTTCCGATCGCGTCACGGCGCCCACGTCAGTCATTTCGTCGGCCTGCCGTGGTCATGCTTTTTCTTCGGTCCGGCGGCGGTCGAGGCATTCTGGACGCAGGAGCGCGACGCCTATCTGAAGGCCATGCATGTGGATTCGAACGTCGTGCTGCTGGAGACATCCGGCGGAATCGGAGGCCTGAACCGGATGAAAGTTTCCGAGTTGGAAGAGCTGATCGGGCGGTCGGCCTTCACACTCGTGGCGCGGCAGGCGTACAACCAGGAAACAGGGCTTCTCTCCCTGTGTCCTTTCATCAGGAAGATACCGGCGCTTTACGAGTACGCGCGGGGTTCCGCCGTCTTCCGGCTTCGCAAGCCTGCGCAGGAAAACAGGCCTGCTGACGACCCCTCCCCAGGAACATGACATCCACCCCGCCAGAGCCGCTTATCGCGTCGCACATCTACCCGCACCACAGCCCGACCAGCGGCTATGGACAGTTGTGCGGCTACCTGCCGGGACGGAAGCTCCTCTCCACGGACGAGCTGTTCGGCAATGCCGGGGAAGGCAGTCTGCGGTGGCGGATCAACCAGCGACTGTTCGACCTGCGAATCCTTCGCGAGTCGCGACACGCGAAACTCCTCCACGTGCTCTACGCCGAGAACCATCCCAGCCCGCTATTCCCGGTAATCCGGCGGCTGAATCCGGCAATCAAGTTGGTGGGCACTTTCCACCTGCCTTTAGGGTACCGGTCCATGAAGAAGAGCCTGGCGATGCTCGATCATTTCGACGGCATTGTCGCCCTGACCGCCGCACACGCCGAGGAGATCCGCCGGGCACTCCCCGGCAAGAAGGTCTGGTTCATTCCGCACGGAAGAACGTTCGACCGCGCCCATGTCGATCCCGACGTTTCCGCAAGGAACCCGTTTTTCGACATTGTCACGGTCGGATCAAACTACCGCGACTGGATGTGTTACGGTCAGATTCTGAAATTGGCGAGGCCGCACTTCCCCCGTTGGCGATTCCACCTGGTGGGCGGCGGCGAGCGCGGCGTGTATTGGTTTGGAAAGGATCCGGACGTGATCACGCACCCGCGGCTGACCGAGGAGGAGTACTTCAACTTGCTGAACTCCGCCCGCGCCCTCCTGCTTCCCCTCAAGTTCGCCTCCGCGAACAACGCCCTGCTGGAGGCTCACAGCGTCGGCCTGCCGGCCGTGTGCACCGATCTTCCCGGCGTCCGCGATTACTCCGTCGGCACGACCCGGTTCTTCACGGATGCCGCCGGGGCTGTCAGCCAACTGGAACAATTGGCGGCGCTGGAGGATGCCTCAACCAGCGTGCTGAGGACACGGACAAGGGAGGAAGGCCGGCGATTTGAGTGGCCACGCGTCGCCGGGGAAGTCATCAACATTTATCGTGAACTGGCCGCTGCCGGAGACTGAAGCTCAGGACAATCCACAGGAAACACGATGAGAAGAATCTTGGCAGAACTGTTGCAGAAAAGCGGTTTTGAGATTCCGATCCGGAACCTGTATTATAGGTTGTTCGGGCGTTGGCTGCGCAGAACATTGTCTCTCGGCGGCTTGACGGCCCGCTTTCTGACACCCACGGCGGCCAGCGCGGACGAGCTTCTGGCTTTCGGCGGGGAACGGGATTTCCTGGCGGGCTTTCTGGAAAGGCTTCCCTCGGGGGTCGCAGTCTGGGACGTCGGATCCAACATCGGTCTGTGGACCCTCTTCTCCAGCGCGAAGGTCGGCGAACACGGCCGCGTCATTGCCTTCGAGCCGAACCCGGATGCCGCGCGCGCCCTTCAGGGAAACGCGCGCCTCAACAGCGCCGGCAACATCCTCCTGATTCCTCACGCCCTCGGATCGGAAACCCGGAGCGCCGTCTTCTTCCTCGGCACGAGGGATTCGCAGACAAGCGGACTGCTGCCGCAAACGGGCATGTATCCCACGGCCGAGACCGGAGTGGATGTGCAGATGATGAGAGGGGAAGACGTCCTGCAGCGGGGAATGGCGCCGCCGCCGTTCGCTGCGAAGATAGACGTTGAGGGATATGAACTGGCGGTCCTTCGCGGTTTCGGGGATCGCGTGTGGGCCGCACTCCGTCTGCTCGCCATCGAAATTCATCCCCCGTTGCTCGACAGGCAGGAAGGCACCGTCGGGGACGTGGAGGCGTTGCTTCGCGAGAAGGGTTTCGAGACGATTTTCTCCGGCAGGCGGCGCACCGAACTGCACTGGCTTTGCTGGAAGCCGTGACAGTGTCTCAAGGATACTTCTGAGACGCCGACGAGTTGCCTACCTTTGTCAGCGTGAACCGCCGTTTGCCGGAAGGAAGAGCGGGGATGCGGTCCACGTATTCGATCCTGAGTTCGCTTCCGGCTCCCAGCGCATCCCCGATCTCCAGGCGCCACCGGGGTTGCATGGAAGCGACCTGCGCCGGGTCGGCCACCAGCAGGAGCCGGTACAGGGTCGGCGTTTCCTGCACAAACTGAAATTCGCGAACCGCGTTCGTCCCGTAAAGCAGATGCGTGAAGTACTCGCCGTGAATGAGTTTCCCGGACGCCGTGCGAATGGTATCGGATTGCCGGCCCATCACCGGGGCAAGCCGCGCGGTAAGGCGTCCGCAGGCGCATGGCTCGCCGGACAGAAACCGCCCCACATCGCCCGTGTCGTAGCGGATGAAAGGCATCGCTCGGTTACTCAGGTACGTGACGAGAATGGGGCCTTCGACCTTGAAAGGATCGGCGCTGTCGATCTCCACGATGCAGTCGGCCTCGTTGATGTGCAATCCCTCGTGGGCCTGGCATTCGGCGGCCATCGCGCCGAACTCGCGGTTGCCGTAGCGGTCGAAGACGGGCCGGCCGAACACGTCCTCGATCACGCTTCTCATGGCTGGCGTGCACATTTCAGCTGAAGTCACGACGGCCTTCAGGGGATACGCCGGCCGCGAACCGCGCGCCTGGAGGAAACGGGCAAAGGTGAAGGCGGACCCGGCATAGGCGACCAGCAGATGAGGCCGGAACGCGGAAAGCGAGCTGTGAAATGCCTCCATCCGATCCTCGCCCATGTCGAACGCGTTGTACCAGCGCATGTTCTCGATCCACCAGCGCACCGCCAGTCTCAACTGCCCCGTGGCGCCTTGCACATCGCTGACAGAACCCCAAAGCATCGCGACCTTTTCGCCCGGGATCCGGCCGGCGAGGCTGTTGGCCCACAGGAGCGACGACTCGCGCGCGATCTGGGTGTTCCGGTCGACCCGGAACATCATCGGCGTCCCCGTGGAGCCGCCGGTCGCATCGTCAACGCACGGGCCGGGAGCGTCAGACACAAACGCTTCGGGATTCCGCTGGATGTCGGCACGCCGGACCACGGGAAAGAGCGAGAGGACGGATCGCGCGTTCTGCGGGGTGATCGTCTCGCGGCGCGGCGCCTGTTCGCGATGAAACGGAACATGCTCCTGCGCGTACACAAGGATTTCGGCAAGCCGTTGATTCTGCAGGTCCGTCCGGCGGACGGGATTGAGCCGGCTCAGCTGACATTTCTCCTCGAACGCGGCCAGAACCCGAGCCCGGTGCCCGGCCCTGCGGTCCAGAAGGTGTTTCGAGAACAGCGCTGAAAGACGAGTATTCACAGGCGGAACGCCGGCGGCTTCATGCGCCCAGGCGCTTGCGGTTTACCAACCAGCTCACACAGGCCAACGCATACACCCCCAAGCCAAACCAGGACAGCGAATGATATCCCGTAAACATGGCGCTGTATTCCAGGAGACCACCCAGCATGGAGCCCAACAAGTTCGACGAAAAAACAACAGCAATGGATCCATGCCGCTTGAGTTCGCGCGAGAACACCAGCCCGGAGAAGAACAGGGGCAACGTCAGGACAATCAACTGCAAACACGGCGCCAGGAGCATGGACGACTTCCCAAGGCGGCCAATCACGTCCAACGCCGCATCGCACGCCAGCAGGGCGAGGAGCGCAAGGTAGCAGGCCCCCACGGAGATGCGGGGCACGCGCATGCTCAGATGGTTGGCCAGATAGGCCAGCACCAGGATCGCGCCGATCATCAAGGCGATCACGTACCATGTGTTTCCGAAAGACAGCCCCAGTTGAGTGATCCCCCGGGTCTCGATCAACATGAAACCGGCCCCCAAGGCGAAGAATTCCACGTTCAAGCGGAACCCCGATCGAGGAAAGAACCCGGCAATCATCAAGAAGGAGGTCAGAAGGAGAATGATGTTCATCAGCAGATAGCTGCGCGGATACACGCGCTTCTGCATGTAAAGAAACGGCCAATCATCGGTGGACGCATCGACTTCCTCCAGATTGGCGGAGTAAAACGAGGTGTAATCCTCCATCCCGAATTCGCCCTCGCGCAGGGGCGGAGTCGGCAGGTCGTGCCCCACCACGTACGCCACGCCCTTGTCGAAATGCATCAGGTAGGCGCGAATCGTGTAGCCGGGAAACGCTTCCCTCAGCATCTTGAATATCTTCCGGCCCTGCTGGTAGTTCACCGCGTTGAAGGTCAAAGAGACGATCCCATCGTCTTTCAAGAGTCTCCGCGCGTCCTCCAGAGCCTCCACGGTGTAGACGAAGCTGTCCAGGCGCACATTCGAGAGGTTGCTCAGCAACGTGTGCGAATCGAGCAACCCGTAGACAATCAGGTCGTAGGTTCCCGGAGCGCACCGCTTCATATACGTGCGGGCATCGTTGACCACGGAATGAACACGGGGGGACTTGTAGGGATGCTCCGGGTGATAGCGCCGGCCCAGATTCATGATCACCGGATCGATCTCCACGGCGTCAATCTGCCAGGCTCCCTTGCGCAGAGCGCCCGCGACGTCATTGCCCGTTCCGGCGCCCACCACGAGGACTCGCTCGGGCGCCTCCTTGAACAGATACGGAAATTCATAGTAGGCCGCGGCGTGTTCCTCCATGGCGTTGCGCTCACGCCCTTCCGTGCTCAAGTTGAACACACGCTGAAAATAGTCATGGTTGACCATCAGGTAGAACTTGGAGCCGTCGTCCCGGGAACGAAAGTCCAACGAAAGCACCTGGTACGGGCTGAAGATCTTCACGAAACCATGCGCCACGAAATTCGGATTGATGCCCTCAATCGCGCAAACGCCCGCACATCCGAGAAGCAGCGCCCCGAGGGAAAAAGACGGTTTCGGCACGAACCAGAGAAGGACCAGAAAGGATGCCAGGAACCAGATCAGAGGAGGGGTGCTCAACGCCGAGATGAGGGAAAAGCCCGCGATCCCCAGCAGGCTTCCGATCAAGTTGAACGAGTAGGCCTTCAAGGGCTGCTGCCGTGACATCAGAAACGAGACCATCTGTCCGAGCGGAATGAAGACCAGGGCCGTCGTGACGAAGATCACCGTCAGAAAGGAGTAGCTGTAGATGAAGCCGGCCTTCGTCCATGCCACGCCGAGCCCCATGGCGAGGTTCTCCGTTATGGGATTCAGGATGCGGGGAAGAAGAAGATGCGCGCCGTAGAGAAAGGCTGTCTGGAACAACAACAAGAAGGCGAACAACGACAAGCGGATCGGCTGCCGATCGCCCAGGGCGAATCCGATGCCCAGCCCCAGGAAGCACGCCAGCAAACTGATATTCTTGAAGTAAGCGATGATCGGCAATAACGACGCCTGGTAACGGATCAGCAACAGCTCGAAGAACAGCGACAGGAAGGACGCCAGCACAATCGCCCCATCCAGACGCCGGCCCGCAAGTTCGCCGAGAGACAGCGCTAGATTCTCTTCCCTTCTGAGAGCCCGTCGTCCCGCCAGGAACAAACACACACCGCTGAGAGGGATTCCGCACCAGAACAGGGCATACTTCGCCACCTGCCGCGAATCGTCATGATCCACGGAGGCAAAACTCGCGACGGCCATCACGACCGCCAGCACCAACACAAGCCCTGTCACCAACACTCGCTGAGAACTGCTCATTCCATATTCCTTGCGTGCGTTTCTACCTCTTGATGCCGGCCGTCACCTGTCCGGCGAAGAGTATAAATCCTGTAGCGTTCAGCATTGCGAAGCAACACAAACTCGTCTTCCGGGAACGATTTCAGATCCTTCTGGCGCTCGAACTCGATCAGATTGCGGACCACGAAGAACTCCGGGGCGCGCGGGGCGTAATCCCGCGCGAACCGCTCCTTCGCGTCCACGGGCGTCATCCCATGCAGTGTCTCGGCCGCTAGGTCCGCGGTCTCCGGCCACCACCAGCCGGAGATCCAGGCAAAGTAGCACAAGGGACGGCCATAGCAGGAATCCAGAATGACCACGCGCGGACTGTGTCCGACCGCCTCGCCCACTTCGCGCGCCAGACGCTCGTACCCCGGCGAGCCGCCATCCTCCGCGACCCACAGGGCAGGGCGTGTACTCCACGCAAGGGCTGTCACGAGGATCACACCGATCACCACCCGGGCCGCGCGCGACGGGAGCCGGCATCGGAGCCAGTCGCTGAAACGGCAGGCCGCGAAACCCCATCCGAGCGCCATCAACGGAACGGCCTGCAGGTGCCAGTAATCGTGCGACGGGGTCGTGTACGAGGTCAGGAAGCACTGCGCGAGGTAACCGACACCCAGCCCGATCCCCACGAGGCGCCCGCGGCCGGAGACACAGAAAAGGAGTCCGGCGATTCCGATCGCCAGCGCCGGCAGTCCGAAAATCTTCAGAAGCAGACCCAGCCAGCCTTTCCAGAAATAGAGGGTCACAAAAAACCGGGGAACGAAGTTGGATTGAAGGAAACCTCCCAGG